>Ga0265298_10001156_pt1 | contig 38897 bp, 30 predicted proteins | sample AusTroGonzalo_MG_3_FD_193486 | JGI IMG/M metagenome (GOLD analysis project Ga0265298, IMG submission 193486) | Bovine rumen microbial communities from tropical cattle in Woodstock, Queensland, Australia - Gonzalo_01 | ecosystem: Host-associated > Mammals > Digestive system > Stomach > Rumen ...
CACACTGACCAGGCAGCAATGAGCAGAGGTCGCGTGTACGATAACGCAATACAGGCATCCCCTCTTTGGTAAGGGTAGTGAATACCAGCTCGCCTTGCTGACCTATTGGCAGAGGTTCTAAGGTTACGGGATTAATAATTTCTGGATAGAAATGATCTTCGTTGATGTGAGAACCATGCTGTGCTTGGCATTCATAGCTTACACTCGGACCCATTACCTCACTCAGACCATAGATGTTAAAGCCTTTCAAGCCTAAACGTTCCTGAATCTCTTCACGCATCTTCTCTGTCCAGGGCTCTGCGCCAAAAGCACCCACACGCAGTTTGATTTGATCTTTAGTGATACCCATCTTGTCCATTGTCTCAGCTAAATAGAGGGCATAAGAAGGCGTACAGGCAATACCTGTGATGCCTAAGTCCCTAATAAGGCGCACATGTTTTTCTGTATTACCAGTAGAAGTAGGGACCACTGATGCACCTACCATCTCTACGCCATTATGTGCACCCAATCCACCTGTGAATAATCCGTAGCCATAAGCTACAGAGAAAATATCATCACGAGTCACGCCATAAGCTGTGAGGCATCGAGCCATACACTCTGCCCACACACCGATGTCTTTGCGGGTATAGCCTACAATGGTAGGATTGCCTGTAGTGCCTGATGAAGCGTGTATACGGATAATTTCACTTTGCGGAGCTGCTTGTAAACCAAACGGATAGTTGTCACGAAGGTCTTTCTTTGTGGTGAAAGGCAACTTGGTGATATCCTCGATTGTTTGGATATCATCAGGTCTGATGTCCAGTTCCTGCATTTTGTTACGATAGAACGGCACGTTGTGATATACGTACTTCACAATCTTGTGCAGTCTTTTACCTTGAAGCGCGCTCATCTCATCGCGGCTCATACATTCTTTGTTAGGATTCCAAATCATTTTTAATGTAATTACGGTTTGCTATAAGTTTCCTTTCGTGACAAAAGTACTCTTTTTTCCTTTGACTGCAAAAAAACGAGCATGAAAGAATAACTTTTAACATCAAAATGTATTATTTTTGCATCAGCATACTATAATAACCAGAAATAACTATGATTAATAAACAACTTTTACTGCCTGAAAGCATCGTTGTCATCGGAGGCTCAAACAACAAACATAAGCCTGGTGGCGCAGTTGTACGTAATTTACTGGATGGTGGCTATAATGGTACGTTACGCATTCTCAATCCTAAGGAGGATGAGGTTCAGGGGATTAAAGCCTTCCATGATATGAAGGAAATACCACCCACTGATTTGGCTATTCTTGTGGTGGCTGCTAAATATTGTCCTGACTATGTTGACTATTTGGCTGCAGAGAAGAATGTTCGTGCGTTCATTATTATATCTGCTGGTTTTAGCGAGGAGACGCATGAGGGTGCTTTGCTGGAACAGCGCATTTTAGATACTTGTGAAAAATATGGCTGTGCGTTGATTGGTCCTAACTGTATAGGTCTCCTTACCCGCTTTCACCATTCAGTATTTACAAAACCTATACCTCAACTCAATCCTAAAGGTGTTGATTTCATTTCGGGTAGTGGTGCTACGGCAGTGTTCATTCTCGAGAGTGCTGTTACTAAAGGCTTGCCTTTTAATAGCGTATGGTCGGTGGGCAATGGAAAGCAGATAGGTATCGAGACGGTGCTTGAGTATATGGATGAACACTTTGATCCTGAACGTGATTCGTTTATAAAATTGCTTTATATAGAGAATATCAGTGACCCTGATAAGTTACTGTATCACGCTACGTCACTCATACGAAAAGGTTGTCGAATCGCAGCTATCAAGGCTGGCTCGTCAGAGAATGGCAGTAGGGCGGCAAGCAGTCATACAGGAGCCATTGCCTCGAGTGACTCCGCAGTTGAGGCTTTATTCCGTAAGGCGGGTATAGTACGCTGTTTCGGTCGTGAAGAACTGACGACAGTTGGCTGTATTTTTACCCTTCCTCGTTTTACAGGCAAGAACTTTGCTATTGTCACCCATGCTGGTGGACCTGGCGTCATGCTAACTGACGCTCTCTCTAAGGGAGGTATGCAAGTCCCACCGCTCACGGGTCCTGTGGCTGAAGAGCTAAAGTCGAAGCTGTTGCCAGGTAGCAGTGTGGCTAATCCCATCGATATTTTGGCTACGGGAACAGCAGAGCACTTAGGCATTGCCATCGATTGCTGTGAACGAATGGAAGATATTGATGCTATCATGGTCATCTTCGGCACACCGGGACTGGTGAAGATTTTCGAAGTTTATGATGTGCTTCACCAGAAAATACAAGAATGTAAGAAACCGATTTTCCCCATTTTGCCTAGTGTCAGTACAGCTGGTCCTGAGGTACAGGAGTTCCTAAAGCGAGGTCACATTAACTTCAGTGACGAGGTGACGCTGGCCACTGCATTGACGCAGATTATGAGGACTCCCGAACCTGCACGCTCCGAAGTAGAGCTTTACGGTACCGACATACCTCGTCTGCACAAGTTGCTTAGCAGCATCAATGAGAGTGGCTACTTGTCGCCCGTTCTTGTGCGTGATATTCTTTCCTGTGGTGGTATCCCTCTTGTTCCTGAGTTTGTTTCAACCTCAAAGGATGAATTAGCAGAGTTTGCCAATCGAGTGGGATATCCTGTGGTGGCAAAGGTAGTAGGACCTGTGCACAAGAGTGATGTGGGTGGTGTGGCACTAAACATCCGTTCAAAGGAAGTGTTGGCTGCCGAGTTTGACCGTATGATGCAGATTCCTGAGGCTACAGCCGTGATGGTTCAAAAGATGATAAAGGGTACAGAACTGTTTATTGGAGCTAAATACGAAGAACGCTTTGGTCATGTTGTACTCTGTGGCTTAGGTGGCATTTTCGTTGAGGCGCTTCGAGACGTGTCTTCTGGTCTTGCTCCGTTGAGCTACGAAGAAGCATACTCCATGATTCGTTCCCTTCGTGCCTATAAGATATTGAAAGGAACTCGAGGTCAGAAGGGCATCAATGAGCGTAAGTATGCTGAAATCATTGTAAGGTTGAGTACCCTCTTGCGCTTCGCTACAGAGATAAAAGAAATAGACATCAACCCTCTGCTTGCCGATGATAACGACGTCATAGCGGTTGATGCCCGTATTCTGGTTGTGAAGGAAGAGTGATTCTTCGCTTTTCTCTTCTCTTATGGGTTGTTCTCCTCAAAAATAGCCATACGCTCGTCAAGTTGCTGATACTGATGATCTTCAATAAAAGAAGTACACACACGCAATCCCTCCTGATGGGAACCTGTAGTGATGAGGCAGATGGCTGATACACCATAATACATTAGTTCTCGAGCCAGTTGCCCACTTGTCATGCCATGATAGCCGATGGTGAAATAGAATCCGTCGGCAACTGGCTTGTCGAGGTCTTTGTCGTATACAACGTGGAAGCCATGCTTGCAGAAGATCTCTTTCAACTTGCGGGCGCGGTCGCCATAGACTTTTACCTCGTTACGGAAGTTGTACTCACCGTCGCAAGCGGCACGGAACATAGCAGCCAGCGCATATTGTGCTGAATGACTCGTACCCGATGATAGTGCATAGAGCATTCGTGTAGAGAACACCAGTCCGAAAGGCAATCCTTCGTAGCGTGTAGCCAAGTCATCGAAGTGGCGATGGAACAACTTGTCGCTGATGCAGACCACACCAATACGCTCTCCAGCATAACTGAATGCCTTCGAGCCACTGATGAGCAACATGTAGTTGTCTGTATAGCGAGCCACTGTCGGCTGATAAGGTGGCTCAAACGGAACAGAGAGATCCTGGCGGAAGTCCATAGCAAAGTAGGCAAGGTCCTCCATGATGATACAGTCGTATTTCGTGGCTAGCTTGCCAATAGTCTCAAGTTCTTGTTCCGTCAGACATACCCATGATGGGTTGTTTGGGTTCGAATAGACGATGGCACAGATGTTCCCCTTTGACAGATAGGATTCCAACTTTGCTCCTAATTTCTCACCTCGGAAATCGTAAACATCAAATGTCTCGTAAGGTACACCCTGTACTTGCAACTGCATCTTTTGTACTGGGAAGCCTGGATCAATAAAAAGAACGGTGTTCTTGGTTATCGTGGCCTGTGAGCAGGTAAGGAACGAGGCGAATGTTCCCTGCATACTACCAGTGACGGGAACGCAGCCTTCGGGAGCGATGTCCACGCCAATAAACGCTTTGACAAAACGTGAAGCTTGCTTTTTCAGTTCAGGGTAACCCTGAATGTCGGGGTAGGAATGTGCAATGCCGTCCTGAAGTGCTCTAATCTGGGCCTCAACACCCACTTTTGCAGCAGGCAGTCCAGGGATACCCATCTCCATCTTGATATACTCCACACCACTCTCTTTCTCTGCGGTGGCTGCCACCTGCTTCACCTCTCGGATGGTGGCCTTTGCGAAGTCCTGAATGCCCATCTGGGCTATCAGTCCATCAACAATCTCTTTCTTGATAGGGGTAGGTTTCATTTTTGTGCCTCCCTTCCTAATGCCAAAGCTTTGATATTTGCCTCTACGATGGCTTCTCCTTTGCGTCCAAATACACGACGGATGGCATCCTCCAGCTTCTCATACTCAATACCGAGGGCTTTCTGGGCAGCACCCAGCAGGATGACGTTGGCGGAACGGGGCACGCCATTGTCCTTCGCCATCTGCTCAATGTTGAGGGTAATGACGTGGGGTAACTTGGCGAGGTCGGCGTTAATGACATCAATATCAGGATAGTTTGGAATATTCTTGAAAGGTGTACTGCTAGTGATAACCCAGCCCTCCTTTGATAAGAAAGGCAGATAGCGCAAAGCTTCCATAGGTTCCATCGAGATAATGACATCGGCACCGCCACGAGCAATCAGATCGCTGGCGATAGGGTTGCTTGAAATGCGCAAGTTCGACTGCACATCACCTCCACGCTGACTCATGCCGTGTACCTCAGCCTGCTTGATATATAGGTTTTCGTTCATGGCAGCTTCGCCAATGATAGTTGCGATAGAGAGAATGCCTTGTCCTCCTACGCCACAAAGTATGATATCAGTTTTCATTGTTTTCCCTCCTGTGTTTTTTTCTGTTTCAAATGACGCTGCAAGGTTTGCATACACTCACGGCGTGGTATGATTACGCTGGTGCCCTTGTAGTTTATTTCTTCGCGGATGATCTTTGTAATCTCTGGCATGTTTTTTGGCAGAGGAACAACCACCTTCAAGTGTTCGTCGCTCAGGCCCAAACCACGACAGATGGCCTCGAACTTATTGGTACCCGCAGAATCCTGTCCACCCGTCATACCAGTAGTAAGATTGTCGCTAATAATCACAGTGATGTTAGCATTCTCGTTGATGGCATCAAGCAAACCCGTCATACCGCTATGGGTAAAAGTGGAGTCACCAATGATGGCAACCGCAGGCCACTGACCGGCATCGGCAGCACCCTTTGCCATTGTGATGGAAGCACCCATATCGACACACGAGTGGATGGCACGGAATGGAGGCAGGAAGCCGAGCGTGTAACAGCCGATATCACCAAAGACGCGAGGATTATCGTATTCACGGAGCACCTCATTTAAGGCAGTATAAACATCTCGGTGACCGCACCCCATGCAGAGTGCAGGTGGACGTTGAGTCACGTCCTCGCAAGGAGCAAAGCACTGATCACACTCTATACCGAGTGCTTTCTTTACGATGTCAGGGTTCAGCTCACCAGTTCTGGGCAGTGCCCCGTCGAGCTTTCCTAAGATGTTTTTATTCTCGCAGACTCCACGAACTATATCTTCGATGAAAGGCTGACCTTCCTCGACGATAAGCACCTTTTCGCATTCCTCCAATAGTCGACGCACTAGTTTCTTAGGCAACGGATATTGTGAAATTTTCAAGACGGGATAGGGGCATCCTTTTGGGAAACATTCATTGACGTAGTTGTAGCCAATTCCACTGGCAATGATGCCCAGCGATTTGTCCTGGCCTTCGTTAAATATATTATAGGTGGAGTTAACTGCGTCCTCTTCAAGCTGCTTTTGTTGGGCAGTTACCACATCGTTACGTCTACGGGCATTGGCGGGCAGTAATACCCAGTTGGCAGCAACGGAATTGTAGTTGAGTTCGTTCTGCTGACGTGCCTCACTTTTCACCTTCACTACAGCACGACTATGCGCCATACGGGTGGTGACACGCATCAATACAGGTAACTTTTGCAGCTCAGAATACTCAAATGCGACTTCCATCATGTCGTATGCTTCCTGCTGGTTCGACGGCTCGAAGGTAGGAATCATGGCGAATTTGCCATAATAACGCGAATCCTGTTCGTCCTGCGAGGAATGCATCGAGGGGTCATCAGCTACTAGCACGATGACACCACCGTTAACACCCGTCATACCACTATTTACAAACGGGTCCGCACAAACGTTCAGTCCTACGTGTTTCATACATACTAGGGCACGTTTACCCATAAAAGACATGCCCAATGCGGCCTCCATAGCTGTTTTCTCGTTCGTACACCAACGACTTCTAACTTTTCGCTCCTTGGCTAACGGAGATCCTTGAATAAACTCTGTAATCTCGGTTGAGGGAGTGCCTGGGTATGCATATACACCACTTAATCCGGCATGCAATGCACCTAATGCTATCGCCTCGTCACCTAAAAGTAATTTCTTTTCCATATTTAGTATTCTATTTTAAATTCGTCACCATCGCTCAAAACAGGAAACTTCTTCCTGAATTCCACTAACTCGTTCATGTCAAGCTCTGCAATAGCTGCATCCTCTTGAAAGTCAGCAGGTGCTGCAATCGTTTGTCCGTAAGGGCTGATAATAGCAGATCCACCCTGGTACTCACACTTACTATCCTTGCCCACACGGTTAACGCCTATTACGAAACTCTGGTTCTCTATAGCCCTGGCTCTTAGTAAAGTCTTCCAAACTTCCGCACGGCTTGATGGCCAGTTTGCCACATAAATCATTGCATCATAGTCGCCCTTATTGCGACTGAACACAGGGAAACGCAGGTCGTAGCATATTTGTAACATGATTCTTACGCCTCTAAATTCCACAATCGCACGTTTTTTGCCACAAGTGAAACGTTTGTCTTCGCTACTAAAGGTAAACAAATGGCGCTTGTCGTAGGACGTTATTTTCCCATCTGGCTTCACAAAATAGAAACGGTTATAGAATAAGCCTTTCTCCTCAGTCGCTACACTGCCAGCTATTGCCGCATCTAATTGGTTTGCCATTCGTTTCATCCAAATCAGCGATGAGCCGTCTTTCTCAGCTATGCCCTCAGGTTCTGTAGCAAAGCCTGTGGAGAACATTTCTGAAAGCACGTAAAGGTCGGCCTTTGGCTGCATGAGTAGCATCTCCTCCAAGTGCTTTTGATTGTCTGTAGGACAAGCCCATTTTATATCATGTTGTAAAATAACAACCCTCATTTCTGACGTTTTGAATCACATTCAATAATCTGGCTTGCAAATTTACTCATTATTTGTAATACGTCCAAATCTATCCACATTTTTTACACAAATCATGGCTTCTGCCTAATAGTTGTCTGTTTTGCTTATATCTTTGTTCTTAAATATTTTTTAAATCTTTATTTGGTTATTGCATATTATTGTTTTATTTTTGGAAATTATATGACAATTGCTATATCATTACTATGGTTGTTGATTTCAAAAAAGAGAATGATAATGCAACGTTGGTATTTGAGGGACGACTTGACACTGTCACATCGTATCAGGTTAGTACCGATATCGAACGCTTATTAGCCAGTGCACCAGATATTTCTCGGCTAACATGCGATATGTCGCAGTTAGATTATATATCAAGTTCTGGTTTGCGCATATTGCTAAAGTTGGCTAAGCGCTATAAGGATTTTTGTATTATAGAGGTACAGCCTAGGGTATATGACGTGCTGAACACTACTGGTTTTACAAAGATTATGCATGTGGAACGTGCCTTGCGGCAGTTTAGCATAGAGGGCTGTGAAGTCATCGGGGTTGGTGGTGTAGGCACAGTCTATCGAATAGACGGCGACACGATTATCAAGGTATTCTGTGAGGGTACAACTATCGATGAGGTTCGTCGCGAAATTACCATGTCAAAGGAAGCTTTTGTCATGGGTATGCCCACCGCTATCTCTTTCGATATAGTGCGTGTGGGTAGCCAGTATGGTCTGGTCTATGAATTGTTACAAGCCGACACCCTTAGTGCCTGCGTTAAGCGTGAGCCTGCACGCATAAATGAGTTCGCAAAAAAATACGCCGACCTGTTTCACCAATTACATGTCATTGAGGTTCCCAATGGGAGCAGCGTCCCCTCTGCCAAAGTGCGGGAGCAACAGCAGATTCGATATATACGCCGCTATTTTCCCCAGAAAAGTATCGACTTGATGTTGCGCATAGTCGATAACATTCCAGAAGCCAACCGACTGCTACACCTTGACTTGCAGACGAAGAATGCGATGGTTCAGGATGGTCAGTTAATGCTAATAGATATGGGTGAGGTGAGTTATGGACATCCTATGTTCGATTTGGGCCATGCATATTCGTCGATGGTGACACTAATTGGCGATTATAACGCAATTATCGGTATGCCACGCGAATTGGGTATGTCATTTTGGAGTCATGCCATTAATTACTATCTGGAGGGGCTGCCCCCCGACGTAGTTAAACAACGTAAGGCCCAGATAGAGGTAGTGTCGTGTGTACGAAACTTCAGCTGGCTGGCTTTGTCGGATTCGTTTCCCCAGGATCTCATCAATGAGTGCAAAAACCTCTTTGACGAGCGTGTCGGATGTCGCCAAGACTACATCCTTGATGTCTGCAAGACTTTTAGAGACTGGACGTTGGATTAAAAATGGCATATTATTTAACAATAGACTTTTTCGCTGAATCATTTGCGCTCCGTTATAATTCAACACTGCCAGCTTCATACCATACATCAACCTCTTATTCCAACAAGTCTTCTTTTTCTCGCTGTTTTAAGTGCACACGTTCAATGATATACTTCTGATAGTAGGCTATTAGTAAAGTGGTGATAGGTAGTGCAATAATCATGCCCATGATGCCCATCAACGACCCCCAGATAGATAACGAAAGCAGGATGATAGCAGGACTAAGGCCCGTAACCTTACCCATGATTTTAGGTGTGAGGAATGTATCTTGAATGGTCTGCACCACGGCAAACACAGCAAGAGCAGAGAGCATAATGAGCAAGAAGCTCCCCCCTGTATCAGCACTTTTCAGGATGGCCAGTATGATGGTGGGGATGAACCCTAAAAGCTGCAAATAGGGCACCATATTCAACAAGCCAATAAACAAGCCTAAGCCTATGGCCATAGGGAAGTCTATGATGAGGAAACCAATGCTGAACAGGATGCCTACACAAGTGGCTATCAGTGCTTGTCCACGGAAATACTTGTTCATGCTGTCCTTCACATCCTCTACCAGTCTTATGCAAATTGGCCGGTAGCGCTTGGGTACCAGATTTACCCATCCTTCAGAGATACTTTCGTAATCCAGAAGGATAAAAATGGTATAGAGCAGTATCATGATTAGCGAGAAGAAGCTGAACACTACGTTTATGCTCTCGCTTATCACTGTCCAAACCTTAGGTAGGGCACTTTGCATGGCTTTAATGAAGTCTTCACGCTGGAACAATGCTTTTATTTGCTCTAAGTTGAGGTGTTCAGCTATAAAATTGTGTATTAGAGTCGGTATACCATTGGGAGGCGATGATTCTATGTATTCTATCAGCAGGTCCTTGATGCGCAACGATTCCGTCACCAATGGCGGAATAATCAGATAAAACACCCCCAATCCAATCATCGTTACTACCAGAATGGCACATGCTATGGCCAGCACACGAAACTTCATTCGGCATTTGTGTTGGAAGAATTGCACCAAAGGGAATATCAGGTAGGCGATAAGCCATGCTACAAAGAATGGCAACAATACACTACTCAGCCGGTTGAGTATCATCAGAATAATTACCGCTAACAGAATGGCTGTGGCGGTGCGTATAAAACTATCGAAGGTAATTTTCTTATCTATCATAACTGTCAATTTTCAATTTATTATAACATGCCCTGCATAAGGGTTCATATTCTTGTCTTTCTCCCAACATTACCTGCTTGTCACCGCTTACCTTACGATGCGAGTACATTGCCAAGTCACCGCATTGCACACAGATGGCGTGAACTTTAGTTACCTCATCGGCAATCGCCATCAGTTGAGGCATTGGTCCAAAAGGAACACTGCGGAAATCCATATCAAGCCCAGCTACGATGACTCGTACCCCATTATCAGCCAATTGCTTGCAAATGTCAGGTAATCCGTTGTCGAAGAACTGTGCCTCGTCAATGCCTACTACATCGATGTCTGAAGAAAGCAGTAGGATACTGGCTGACGAATCAAGGGGCGTAGAGGCAATGCTCTGTCCCTCATGGGTCACCACTTCCTCGTCAGAGTACCTGGTGTCTATGGCAGGTTTAAATATCTCTACCTTTTGCTTGGCGAATTTGGCACGTTTCAATCGACGTATCAATTCTTCTGTTTTACCAGAGAACATTGACCCGCAAATCACTTCAATACGCCCTCTACGACGGGTCTCCTGCATATTGTTTTCAGAATAGACTTCCATATAAAGTACTAAATTTAGTTACAAAAGTACTACTTTTGATGAGTATTTGCTATTTTAAGCCAATTTATTTATAACTTTGCTCCGTTTTTTAAAAATGAACATGAAAACAGGCACATTGTATATTGTACCTACTCCAGTAGGAAACATGGAGGATATGACGCTGAGAGCCATTCGTATCTTGAAAGAGGCTGATGTGATTTTGGCGGAAGATACTCGCACCTCTGGCATCCTGCTGAAGCATTTCGATATCCCGCATGGCTCGTTGTTGGCTCATCATAAGTTCAATGAACACCAGACAGTGGAGCCTTTGGTGAAGCGATTAGTGGCTGGTAAGAACGTTGCGTTGGTATCTGATGCAGGAACACCGGGTATTTCTGATCCAGGTTTTTTGTTGGCTAGAGAATGTGCTAAAGCAGGCATAGAAGTGCAGTGCCTTCCAGGGGCTACTGCATGTATTCCAGCATTGGTTGATAGCGGATTGCCCTGTGACAGGTTTTGCTTTGAAGGCTTTTTGCCTCAAAAAAAAGGTCGTCAGACTCGTATCAACGCATTGGCTGAAGAGACTCGTACCATGGTATTTTATGAGTCGCCGTATAGGGTGCTTAAAACTCTTTCCCAGTTGGGTGAGGCGCTTGGCAATGACAGACAAGCTGCGGTGTCAAGAGAGATTTCGAAAGTTCATGAAGAAACCCTTAGGGGTACGATAAGAGAATTAATTAACCATTTCACCGAAACTGAGCCACGCGGTGAATTTGTGATTGTAGTGGCTGGTAAAATTAATTAAAAAGTTTATGAAAAAGTTTGTGTTTACATTGATGGCTGCTGCTGTATGCCTCGCTTCTTGCGATGGACTGGGTGGTGGCAGCAAGAGTTTACAGGCAAAGAATGACTCCTTGATGGCGGAATTGAATGCACGTGATGCTGAATTAGATGATATGATGGGCACTTTCAACCAGATTACTGAAGGCTTCCGTCAGATTAATGCGGCAGAAAATCGTGTTGACTTGCAGCGAGGATCAGTAGCAGAAGGTTCTTCAAGTGCAAAGCAGCAGATTGCAAGTGATATTGAGTTTATCCAGAAAACTTTACAAGATAACCGTAATCAGATTGAGAAACTGAATGCTCAGTTGGCTTCCAGCAAGAACCAGAATGCTCAGTTGAAGAAAGCTGTTGAATCATTCACCAAGCAATTGGAAGAAAAAGCAGCTGAGATTGCATCATTGCAACAGGAACTGATGGCAAAGAACATTCGCATTCAGGAACTAGATCAGGCAGTAAGTGAGCTAACAGCTGTAACAGAAGATCTTCATGCCGAGAATATGGCAAAGACCGAAGTGCTGCAACAGCAAGACCGTGCTTTGAATACCGCTTGGTTCGTGTTTGGCACCAAATCAGAGCTGAAGGAGCAGAAGATCCTTACGGGCAGCGGACTGTTTTCTAAAGGGCAGGTTTTGGCTAGTGGCGAGGCTAATATGGACTATTTCACCGAATGTGACATTCGTACCACCAAGGAAATCCGTCTGTATTCAAAATCAGCTACTTTGCTTACCAGTCATCCTTCTAGTTCTTATTCGCTTGTGAAGGACGAGAAGGGTGAATTAACCTTAAATATCACCAACCCGACACAGTTCTGGAGTGCCAGCAAGTACCTAGTGATTCAGGTGAAATAAGGTTTGTTTACTTATCCCCGCCACTTGGCGGGGATATTTTATTTCGACCACACGATGTTATATTTTGGTGAAACCATATCGCTGGTGGTGGCTTTCTCTTGGACCATCACTGCTCTATGCTCCGAGGTGGCTAGTAAGCGGCTCGGAGCCTTACAACTAAACGTTATCCGTATGTTGCTCTCGCTCTTCTTGCTGGGATGTACCATGTGGTTTTTTACGGGTTCTCCATTCCCCCTTTATACTAATATCCAAGCCTGGATATGGCTCTTGATGTCTGGATTTGTTGGCTATGTTTTTGGTGACTATTGTTTGTTCAATGCATATATCTTGATTGGCTCCCGGTTTGGGCAGTTATTTATGACTTTGGCACCTCCTACAGCCGCTTTTGCCAGTTTGATCCTTCTTGGCGAACATCTTCACCTGCAAGCTTGGCTGGGTATGACGATTACTTTGCTGGGCATCGGTATGTCGGTTTTGAATAAGAGCAACCAAGATAGTCACCATAAAGTAGAACTGAAGTTGCCGATAAAAGGTGTGATTTTTGGCATTGGCGCCGCGATAGGACAAGGTTTAGGTCTAGTGCTTAGCAAGGTGGGTATGAATTATTATGAGACTGGTGTGCCTGAGGGTATGGATGCCGTGAACGACCTATTGCCCTTTGCCTCTACTTTTATTCGTGCTATAGCTGGTAGTTTTGGTTTCCTGTGTGTGATGGCTATGCAAAAACAATTTTACACCTTACCTGTTGCATTGAAAGATAGTAAAGGCATGAAAGCTGCTATCGGAGCGACGCTTACAGGCCCTTTTGTTGGCGTTTCTTTGTCTTTGATGGCTGTACAATATACAGAGGCAGGAATCGCTTCTACACTGATGGCACTAGTCCCTGTTTTGATTATATGGCCTTCACATTGGCTGTTTAAGCAAGAAGTTAAACTTCTTGAAATTGTTGGAGCTGTTATTAGTGTAATCGGCGCATCGCTCTTCTTCTTGTAAATTGTTTGTCTTTGTTGTTTGAATTTTAATAGGTTTTTACTATTTTTGCCTTGTTAAAGTATCGATAATCAATTTTGATGAAGGAATTTGTTATATCCGAGGCTAAGACTGAGACTGCTGTACTGGTGGGTCTGATTACTCAAAGACAAGATGAGCAGAAAACGAATGAATATCTTGATGAACTCGAGTTTCTGGCTGAAACTGCTGGTGCCAAGGTAATGCGTCGTTTTACCCAAAAACTGGTACAGGCTCATGCTGTAACGTATGTGGGTGAAGGTAAGCTGCAGGAAATAAAACAATATATTTTGGATGAAGAGGATGCAGAGCGCGATGTGGGCATGGTCATATTCGATGATGAACTGTCTCCGAAGCAGTTGCGCAATATTGAGCAGGTACTGAAGGTGAAAATCCTTGACCGCACATCACTTATCCTCGACATTTTTGCTATGCGTGCCCAAACTGCTAGTGCTAAGACACAGGTAGAGTTGGCACAATATAAATACATGCTTCCTCGTTTGCAACGATTGTGGACACACTTGGAACGCCAGGGTGGCGGTTCTGGTGCCGGAGGTGGTAAAGGTATGGTAGGCCTGAGAGGTCCTGGTGAGACGCAGTTGGAGATGGACCGTCGTATCATTCTCAACCGCATGTCGCTGCTCAAGCAACGCCTGGCTGATATTGACAAGCAAATGTCCACTCAACGAAAAAACAGAGGCAGAATGATACGTGTGGCATTGGTTGGCTATACCAATGTTGGAAAGTCAACCTTGATGAATCTCATGGCTAAAAGTGAAGTGTTCGCTGAGAATAAGTTGTTTGCCACGCTTGACACTACGGTGAGAAAGGTAGTGATAGATAACCTGCCTTTCTTGTTGTGCGATACTGTAGGTTTTATCCGCAAATTGCCGACAGACCTGGTAGATTCATTTAAGTCAACCCTTGATGAAGTACGAGAGGCTGATTTGCTGATGCATGTGGTAGATATATCACATCCTGATTTTGAGGAACAGATTAAAGTGGTGAACAAAACATTAGCTGAGATTGATGCAGGTGGTAAACCTACGATAGTAATTTTTAATAAAATTGATGCTTATAAGTTTATTGAGAAGAATCCGTATGACTTAACCCCCAAGACGAAAGAGAATGTTTCGTTAGATGAACTGATGCATTCGTGGATGGCCAGGTCAGAAGGCGATTGCATTTTTATCTCAGCCAAGAATAAGACAAATATTGATAACTTGAGGGAGGAATTGTATAGGAGGGTGAGAGAACTGCATGTGCAGAAATATCCTTACAACGATTTTCTTTATCCTCAATCAGAAGACCAATAAATATGAATTACAGAAATTTAACAACAAACGAGGTGGCACAGCTTGAACTGCAGGGCTGTACGGCCACTGAATGGAATCGCGTGAGTGTGGCGCCCGATTTCGATACACAGAATGTAGTAGGCGCCCATTTTTCAGGTGATATACGCATAGGTTCTATGCAAGGAGACTTTACCTTGAAAGGTGGCATACGTAAACATGCAGGATTGCGACATGTTACGATGCATAATGTAACTGTGGGCAGTGACTGCTATATTAAAGATGTACATAATTTTATTGCCAACTATACGATTGGTGACAATACTTATATAGAAAATGTTGACAGTATTGTTGTGGATGGCAAAACCCAATTTGGCAATGGTGTAGAAGTTTCTGTACTGAATGAGACGGGAGGCCGTGAGGTTGCTATCAGCGATAAACTTTCTGCACAGTTAGCTTATATTATGGCCATGTATAGACATCGTCCAGAATTAGCTGTTCGATTACGCGAGATAGCTGACTATTATTCTAATAAGCATGCCTCTGAGATGGGTGAGATAGCCGACCATGTAACTATCATGAACGTGGGTTCAATCATGAATGTCCGTATTGGTTCATACTCTACGGTCATAGGAGCTAACCGTTTGAGTAATGGATCCATCAATAGTAACAAAGAAGCTCCTGTTCACATCGGCCATAATGTGATTTGTGATGATTTTATCATATCTTCAGGCTCTACCCTTGACGATGGTGCTATGCTGACACGTTGTTTTGTGGGACAGGCTTGTAAGATGGGACATAGTTATTCAGCTTCCGATTCCTTGTTCTTCAGCAATTGTCAAGAGGAGAACGGTGAGGCTTGTGCAATCTTTGCTGGCCCATTTACGGTGACACACCATAAATCCACTTTGTTGATAGCGGGCATGTTTTCGTTTATGAATGCAGGCTCTGGATCTAATCAGAGTAACCACATGTATAAATTAGGGCCTATCCATCAGGGTATTTTGGAACGAGGGGCAAAGACTTCGTCTGACTCTTATATCCTTTGGCCTTCTAGAGTAGGCTCTTTTTCGCTGGTCATGGGTCGTCATGTCAATCATTCCGATACGTCTAACTTGCCATTCAGTTACTTGATAGAGAAGAAGGACACTACTTATCTCGTACCTGGTGTTAATCTGCGTAGTGTCGGAACAATCCGCGATGCACAGAAGTGGCCAAAGCGCGATAACCGTACAGATCCCAACAAGCTCGATTGTATAAACTATAACCTGCTGAGTCCTTATACCATTCAGAAAATGTTTAAGGGATGTGAGATACTGAAGAATCTTCGTCAGGCTTCGGGTGAGTTGTCTGACGAGTATTCATACCACAGTGCCAAGATTAAGAACTCATCGTTGGTAAATGGTATCAAATTCTACGAAATCGGTATCAGTAAATTCCTGGGTAATTCTGTTATCAAACGATTGGAAGGCATCTCGTTTAAGAGTGATGAAGAAATCCGTGCTCGTCTCAAACCAGATACGACCATCGGTACGGGCGAGTGGGTGGATATCTCTGGTTTGATAGCTCCTAAAAGTGAAGTGGATCAATTACTCGACAATATAGAAAGCGGCAAGGTGAATAAACTGAAGGAAATCAACGCAGATTTCTTGCGCATGCACACCAATTATTATACCTACGAATGGACATGGGCTTACGAGCGGATGCTTGAGTTCTACGAGTTGGATCCTGAAAAGATTACGGCAGCTGATATCATACACATTGTGGAAAGATGGAAAGAAGCAGTGGTTGGTTTGGATAAGATGGTATATGAAGATGCAAAAAAGGAGTTTTCATTATCGTCCATGACAGGCTTTGGCGCCGATGGTACCAAATTTGAGAAAGAGCAGGACTTTGAACAGGTGCGTGGCGATTTTGAAAGCAATACATTTGTTACTGCAGTACTTGATCATATCAAGGCAAAGACTGCCCTAGGTGATGAGATAATTAGACGTTTGAAACCGTTGACAAATTAAATTTAACCAAATAAAAACTAATGTAATTATGGCAACAAATCCTTCGTTCCACTATCAACCCATGTTTGAGCATGGCGTAGATAAGACTGAGTATTATTTGCTTACTAAAGATTTTGTGTCTGTAAGCGAGTTTGAGGGAAAACCTATCCTTAAGATTGAGAAGGAAGGCCTAACAGCTATGGCGAATGCAGCCTTCCGAGATGTTTCGTTTTTGCTGCGTCGTTCGCACAATGAACAGGTGGCCAAGATCCTTTCTGATCCGGAAGCTAGTGACAATGATAAGTATGTTGCTTTATCATTCTTGCGTAACTCAGAGGTGGCTTGCAAAGGTCAACTTCCTACTTGCCAAGATACTGGTACGGCCATCATCCATGGTGAGAAGGGGCAACAAGTGTGGACTGGCTACTGCGATGAAGAGGCTCTGTCATTGGGCGTTTACAAGACTTATACTGAGGAAAACCTGCGTTATTCTCAGAATGCCCCTTTGAACATGTATGATGAGATTAACACCAAATGTAACCTTCCTGCACAGATTGATCTTGAGGCTACTGAAGGTATGGAATATCGTTTTCTTTGTGTAACGAAGGGTGGCGGTTCTGCTAACAAGACCTACCTGTATCAGGAAACCAAAGCGCGTATCCAGAACCCAGGTACCTTGATTCCTTTCTTAGTAGATAAGATGAAGAGCTTGGGAACTGCAGCTTGTCCTCCTTATCACATTGCGTTTGTGATTGGCGGTACCTCCGCGGAGAAAAACCTGCTCACGGTGAAGTTAGCATCTACTCATTACTATGATGAGTTGCCTACCACTGGTAATGAATATGGTCGTGCTTTCCGCGATGTTGAATTAGAGAAGCAGTTGCTTGAAGAGGCATACAACATCGGCCTGGGTGCTCAGTTTGGTGGCAAGTATATGGCACATGACATTCGCGTGGTTCGTTTACCACGTCACGGAGCTTCTTGTCCTATTGGCATGGGCGTTTCTTGTTCGGCCGACCGTAATATCAAGGCCAAGATCAACAAGGATGGTATCTGGATTGAGAAACTCGATGACAATCCTGGTGAATTGATACCTGAGGCATTACGGAAGGCAGGTGAGGGTGATGTAGTGAAGATTAACCTCAACCAACCAATGAACGAGGTTTGCAAAATTTTGTCTAAGTATCCAGTTGCTACCCGTGTTTCTTTGAATGGTACCATCATTGTGGCTCGCGACATTGCTCATGCCAAACTGAAGGCTCGCCTAGATGCCGGTGAGGATTTGCCTGCTTACTTTAAGGATCATCCTGTGCTTTATGCTGGTCCAGCTAAGACACCTAAGGGTATGCCTTGCGGCTCAATGGGTCCAACCACAGCCAACCGTATGGATCCATACGTAGACGAGTTCCAAGATCATGGTGGTTCTATGGTAATGATTGCCAAGGGAAACCGTACTGATGTGGTGACTGAGGCTTGCAAAAAACATGGTGGCTTCTATCTTGGTTCTATAGGTGGTCCTGCTGCCGTGCTTTCCCAGAATAATATAAAGAGCATAGAGTGTGTAGAATATCCTGAGTTGGGTATGGAGGCTGTTTGGAAGATTGAAGTAGTTGACTTTCCTGCATTTATTTTAGTAGATGACAAGGGCAATGATTTCTTCAAGCAAATTAAACCTCGTTGCGCTTGCAAATAATAGAATATAGTAATAAAATAATTAAGAGGATGTACCGTCAAGGTACATCCTCTTAATTTATTTAAATTTTCAATGTGAATCTTTTAAGATTCATTTCTTTTGTGTATCTTTGCATGATATAATGTAGAACAATATAAAACAGTAAAAATATGATGAAGTTTATCGTTTCAAGTGCAGACTTATCAGGTCATCTTCAGGCTATCAGCCGCGTTATCAACTCAAAGAACACACTTCCTATTCTTGACAGTTTCTTGTTTGAACTGCGTGATGGTACTTTATATATCACCGGTTCTGATGGTGAGACTACCATGACTACTCAAGTAGAGGTGATGGAGAGTGATAAAGATGGTAAGGTAGCCATCACGGCTAAGACTTTACTTGATGCACTGCGAGAAGGTACAGACCAGCCTCTTACGTTTGAGGTGAACGAGGAGACAATGGAAGTGACGGTAAGCTACATGAACGGCCACTATAGTCTGATGGGACAGAACGCAGATGTATATCCTCTTCCTCTTGGCTTAGGTGATAATAGTACACAAATGCTCATAGCTGCTAATGTTCTGCAAAAGGCTATGAGCTGCACTCTTTTTGCTACGGCAGATGATGAATTGCGCCCTGTGATGAACGGCATTTATTTTGATATTACTGAACAAGATATCACTTTTGTGGCTTCCGATGGTCACAAATTGGTGCGTTTTCGCACCAATGCTGCTCATGGTAATAATCAGGCTGCATTTATTCTGCCTAAGAAACCTGCTGGTTTGCTGAAGAGTCTATTGGCAAAAGAAGATGGTGATGTGACTGTTGTATTTAACGATCGAAATGCCGTGATTTCTGTAGGTGACTATCGACTGATATGTCGTCTTATTGAGGGCAAATATCCTAACTATGCTTCTGTTATTCCACAAAATAACCCATTTGTATTAACCCTTGATCGCCAGAGCGCTTTGAGTGCTGTACGTCGTGTATCAATATTCTCTTCACAGGCAAGCAGTTTAGTTAAACTCTCATTGAGCGAAAATAAACTTACATTATCAGCACAAGACATTGACTTTTCTACTTCTGCCCAAGAAGTAGTAGATTGCCAGTATGTAGGTGCCAACATGAACATTGGTTTCAAGGCTACTTTTTTGTTGGATATCTTCAACAATATATCTTCTAACGAGGTTACTTTTGCATTGGCCGACCCATCAAGAGCTGGCGTTGTAGAACCTGCTGAACAGGAAGAAGGTGAAAGCTTGTTGATGTTGCTAATGCCAATGATGTTGAATGATTAAGCATTATGAAACTGAATCTTACTTGTCCTGTTGTGTTTTTTGATTTGGAAACGACAGGGACTGACATCAATAAAGATCGCATAGTAGAGATATGTTATCTTAAGGTGTGGCCAAATGGGAATGAAGATGCTCGTACGATGCGCATCAATCCAGATATGCATATCCCAGAAGAGGCCTCTCTGGTACATGGTATCTATGATGTTGATGTGAAAGACTGTCCCAAGTTTAAAGAGGTTGCTAAGAATATAGCCAAGGATTTTGAGGGAGCTGACATCGCTGGTTTTAATTCTAATCGTTTCGATGTACCGTTGTTGGCAGAGGAGTTCCTTCGAGCTGAGGTAGATATTGATTTGGCGCGTCATCGTTTTATTGATGTTCAGGTAATCTTCCATAAGAAAGAACAGCGCACTCTGTCAGCTGCCTACCAATTCTATTGTGGGAAGAATTTGGAAGATGCTCATACAGCTTTAGCAGACACCCGTGCCACATATGAGGTATTGAAGGCTCAACTTGATAAATACCCAGATTTGCAGAACGACATGAAGTTTCTATCGGACTATTCTTCATTTACTAAGAATGTGGATTTTGCTGGACGAATGGTTTATGATGACAATGGTGCAGAGGTATTCAATTTTGGGAAATATAAAGGTCTACTTGTAAAAGATGTACTTGCAAAAGATCCTGGTTATTACAGTTGGATTCTCAATAGTGATTTTACCTTAAATACAAAGGCAGCTCTCACACGTATTCGTTTGCGTGAAATGATGAATAAATGATTCGAACACTTTTTATACAAAACTACGCACTCATTGAATCGCTCGAAATCTCGTTCGAGGATGGTTTTTCGGTGATCACTGGAGAAACAGGCGCAGGTAAATCTATTATACTTGGTGCATTAGCTTTGTTGTTGGGACAGAGAGCTGATAGTAAGGCTATACGCCAAGGGACCTCCAAGTGTGTGATAGAGGCACATTTTGATGTAAAAGATTATCATTTACAATTCTACTTCCAAGCCTTAGGCGTAGATTATGACGATGATTGCATCCTCCGTCGAGAGGTGTACGCATCAGGTAAGAGTAGGGCTTTTATTAATGATACACCAGTTCAGCTCTCTCAGATGAAAGCACTTGGGGATAGGTTAATTGACATTCATTCGCAACATCAAAACCTAATGCTCAACGACGAAGGTTTCCAGTTGGATGTGTTGGATATTCTGTCTCATCACAACAAACAACTATCTGAATATAAGACTGTCTATAAGTCTTGGATAGATGATAAGAAAGCTTTGAATAAGATGATGGACGAGGCAGAACGCAACAAAGCTGATGAGGATTATATACAATTTCAGCTTATCCAATTACAGGAGGCTAGATTGTTGGCTGATGAACAAGAGTTGTTAGAACAGGAGCAAGACATGCTGAGCCACGCTGAGGACATCAAGTCAGCATTGTATCATTCAGCCCAGCTATTGGATGGGGATGAACATAGCTTGTTGCAGTTACTGAAAGATTGCTGCTCATCTTTAGCTAGTGTTATTAAGGTCTTTCCTTCTGCTGAAGAGTTGACAGAAAGACTCAACTCAACCTACATTGAGTTAAAGGATATTGCTGAGGAGCTCACTATACAAGAGGATTCGGTTGAGTTTAATCCTTCTCGTTTAGACGAAGTGACAGAAAGGTTGAATACTATCTATACATTACAGAAAAAACACCATGTGAATACTATTGCTGAGTTGTTGGCTATTGAAGCCGAATATCATAAGCGTTTGGATAGTATATCTTCATCTGATGATTTAATCGATGCATTACGTTTGCGTTGCCAACAAGAGCAACAAGAGTTATTAAAAAAAGCAAGTGTTCTGACTAATAATCGCAAGCAAGCAGCCAAGTCGGTGGAATCAAAGATGCATAGTAGATTAGTTGCTTTGGGAATGCCTAATGCACATTTTCATATTGAAGTGAATCCTCGCAAGGAACCAGATATAAATGGCATGGATAGCGTGAGATTTCTGTTTTGTGCCAACAAAAATGGTGTTTTACAGGACATGTCATCCGTGGCATCGGGTGGTGAGGTTGCTCGTGTAATGTTGTCATTAAAAAACTTATTAGCGGGAGAAACACGACTTTCTACTATTATCTTTGATGAGATAGACACAGGTGTTTCTGGGGAAATAGCTTCACGTATGGCCGACATGATGCTTGATATGGCATATGGTAAAAGCAATGAGAGACCTCAGGCTGGTAGGCAGGTTATCAGCATAACTCATTTGCCGCAAATTGCTGCTAAAGGTTTTGTGCATTATAAGGTGTATAAGAATGACAATGAGCGTGAGACGGTGAGTCATATTTGCAGGCTCACGTCTGAAGAAAGAATAGAAGAGATAGCAAAGATGCTGAGTGGTGAGTCTGTCACTGATGCAGCACTTCAAAATGCGAGAGAGCTATTAAAATTTTAAGATTAAAAGTTTAGAGTTTACAGTTATGAAGAGAATGATCACAAAATTAGTATTGTTATTGATAATTTTCATTTTTCATCTCTCAAATCTCAATTTGGCCTTTGGTCAAAATGCCAAGTGGGCCGATAAAGCCAGACAAGCGGTGTTCTCTATCGTTACCTATGGTGCCGATGGCAAGATGTTGGGTGCAGGCAATGGATTTTTTGTCAGTGAGGATGGTGTGGCATTATCTGACTATGCTTTGTTCAAAAGCGCTTCTCGCGCAGAGATTATCAATGCTGAAGGCAAACGTTTCCAAGTGTTGGAAATTATGGGCGCTAACGAGATGTATGATGTGTTGAAGTTTAAGGTGGAGATGAATGGACAGAAGGCTCCTGCTTTGACATTAGCTGCCAATACTCCAGCCAATGGGAGTCGCGTTTATCTGTTGCCTTATTCCACCCAGAAGAATACTGCTCTAACACAGGGTACTGTGAGAGAGAGTTATCGCGTGGTTGGCTCTTACCAGTATTATACTATAGATCTTCCCCTACAGGATAAAATGGTTAGTTGTCCGTTGATGGATGCCAATGGTCATGTGTTTGCGTTGGCACAGCAGACTTCCGATGATACGGATAAAAATATTTGCTATGCGATGGATGTCCGATATGCTATGGCACAGGAGATTAACGCTCTGTCACTGAACGATGGCTCTTTATCTAGTATTAATATCAAGAAAGCATTGCCAAATAGTGAGGAGCAGGCACTGGTAACGCTTTTCATAGCCTCTACTGCTAATAAAGAGGCTTATGCAATGTTGCTGAATGATTTTATTACTAAGTTCCCCAATAATGCAGACGGTTATGTGCGTCGTGCCACATATGAATTAAGTATGTCTATTGATGATGCTACATTGGCAAAAGTAGAGGCCGACCTTGACAAGGCAATGGAGGTTTCTTCTGATAAGGCAGAGACACTATATGAATGTGCTAACTTGATATACAACTATCAGTTGACTAACCCCAAGCAGACATATAAGGATTGGACGTATGAGAAGGCTTTGAACAATGTACGTGAGGCATTGACAATCAATGGTCTGCCAGCCTATAGTCAGTTGGAGGCCGATATCTTGTTTGCCATGCAGAATTATGCTGAGGCATATAATGCCATCGAGAAAGTAAATGCTTCGGCTTTGGCATCAGGAGCTACATGGTACAATGCTGCTCATTGTAAAGAACTGATGAATGCTCCTGCTGACGAGGTGATTGCTTTGATGGATAAGTGCATTAGCACTTTCACGCCACCCTATACCGAGACAGCTGCTCCATATCTATTAGAGCGTGCACGCGTCTATACTAATGCAGGGAAATATCGTCCAGCGTTAATGGATTACGATGAATACTTGAAAGCTGTGAACGGTAAGGTAAACGATCAGTTTTACTATCTTCGTGGACAATGTGCCATGCAGGCAAAGGCTTTCCAGCGTGCATTGGATGATTACGCCGAGGCGATTGAACTCAATCCAGACGACTTGACCTATCGTTCAGAACTGGCAGTGGTAAATATGCGTGTAGGACGCAACGATGAAGCGCTGAAAGTGTTGGATGAGGCCATTGCCAAAGATGCGAACTATGCAGAGCTCTATCGTTTGAAAGGCTTGGCACTCCTACAATTGAAGAAGAACAAGGATGCTCGCACAGCCTTTAACAAGGCCAAAGAGTTGGGTGACCCTCAAGTAGATGCTTTAATCGAGAAATACTTTTGATTCCAATAAGTTGGCAACAATAAAGTTGCTACCTCCTACAAAGATGAAATCATCTGGGAGGCTTTCCTGCATAGCTGACTTTACGGCAGATTTTACATCTGGATAAGCTCTGCCAATTAAGCCAGTTTTAGTAGCTAATTCATAAAGCTGATTTGCAGGTAAAGCTCTATTTACATTGGCTTGGGTGAAATAATATCTTGCTTCACGTGGCAATAGTGACAAGATTCCACTGATATCTTTGTCGTTCACCATTCCAATAACTATACGAAGTTGGTGGTATTTTTGTTGACGTAATTGCTCAACAACGTATGAGATACCTCCCACATTATGCCCTGTGTCGCAAATCAGGGTAGGATTATCGTGCAATTTTTGCCAACGTCCCATCAAGCCTGTTAGCTCCACTACATGCGCAAAACCCTCTCGCACGCTCTCTTCGTCAATATGGTAGCCAGCTTCATTTAATAAAGGTAGGGCTGTAACCAGAGTACGTTTGTTTTTTTCTTGGTAGATGCCTTTCAACTCATACTCTACACCTGGATAATCTTCACGACCGTTTTCTTCTGCAAAGTAAATGTAAGTTCCCACCTCATTGGCCTTTGCCAAAAACACAGGTTTGGTTTCTGGTGTGGTTTCGCCAATTACAACAGGAATGTTAGTCTTTATAATACCCGCTTTCTCTGATGCTATCTTAGCCAATGTGTCTCCTAAGAATTGTACATGGTCGAAGCTGATGTTGGTAATGATGCTTAAGTCAGGTACAATAATATTTGTACAATCGAGTCTGCCACCTAAGCCCACTTCTACGATGGCTACCTCTACCTTTTCATCAGCGAAATACTTAAAAGCCATTGCCGTAGCGAGTTCGAAAAATGATGGATGTAATGGCTCGAAGAAGTTGTGTTCTTGTTCGACAAAATCTACCACATATTCTTTTGAAATAGGCGTACCGTTGATGCGAATGCGTTCACGGAAATCCACCAAATGGGGTGACGTGTATAGCCCTGTTTTGTAGCCTGCACTTTGGAGAATGGCTGCTAATGTGTGACTTACTGAACCTTTTCCGTTTGTGCCTCCCACATGTATGGTGCGAAACTGACGATGGGGATGACCAAAATGTGCATCCAAAGCTAATGTGTTGTCTAATCCTTCTTTATAAGCGGAGCCACCCACGCGTTGGAACATGGGTATTTGCTCATATAAATATGTCAAAGTTTCTTGATAGTCCATCATAGTTTCATTATATTTGCAACAAAGTTACACATTATTTATAAAGTAGTAGAGGAAATGATTAAAAGAATAGCCGTTTTTTTGTTGATGAATATAGTTATTATGGGTGTCAATGCCGCTGAGGTGGTGGATATATGTATATATGGAGGTACATCTTCGGGAGTAATGGCGGCATATACTGCTCGCAAAGCAGGGAAGACTGTGTTGCTGGTGGAGCCAACCGACCGTATTGGTGGTCTTACTACAGGCGGCTTGGGAGCTACCGATATTGGTAATCCTTATATTATGAAGGGTTATACCTATGACTTCTATCGTCGCATAGGTCAGCACTATGGTACCAACTCCATGAAGTTTGCTTTCGAGCCCAAAGTGGCCTTGGCCATCTACCAAAAATATGTTGATGAAGCTGGGGTGAATATTCTTTATAATTATCGATTGTTCGATGTTAAGAAAGACGGCAATGTAATTAAATCTATCGTGGTGGAAGACAGTCGCCATCCTTCTTCAAAAACCAACATTGTCATCAAGGCACAAGAATATATTGATTGTTCTTATGAGGGCGATTTGATGGCCCATGCTGGAGTGAGTTATACTACTGGTCGTGAGGGTAATAGTGTGTATGGTGAGACATGGAATGGTGCTTTTTGGTCGCTTCATCATCAATTACCAGATTACGTTGACCCTTATGTGGTGAAAGGCAATCCTCAAAGTGGGTTGCTTTATGGCATTCTTCCAGGAGAACCTCCTATGCCGGGAGAGGGCGACAACCATATTCAAGCCTACAATTTCCGCATTACTCTAACCGATGATCCTTCCAATATGATTCCTATCGAGGAGCCAGCCAACTACGACCCAAAGAAATATGAACTGCTCATCCGTTGGAAAGAGCGTTCTCCTTTCTCCAATCAAGGATTGTCAGATGTCTTTATTTGGAGCGAGATGCCAGGACGAAAGACTGACCTTAACAACAGAGGTGGCTTCTCAACCGATATGATTGGCGCTAACTGGGACTATCCAGAGGCATCTTACGAGCGTAGGGCTGAAATTGTACAACAACATCTTGACTATACTAAGGGGTTACTTTATTTTTTAGGACATGATGAACGTATCCCTGCTTTTGTGCGTAATGAAATGTTACGTTGGGGATATCCCAAGGATGAGTTCCTTACCTCCGATCATTTTACCCCACAATTATATATACGTGAGAGTCGTCGTATGTTGGGACGTTATGTAATGACGCAAGCAGATTGCGAGAGTCTGACAACGGTAGATGATTACGTGGGATGGGCTGCTTATACCATGGATTCGCATAATTGTGGCCGTTATGTCATCAATGGTATGGTGAAAAATGAGGGCAATGTGGAGATTGGTATCAAAGAGCCTTATCGTGTATCCTACCGTTCGCTCACGCCTAAAGAGGACGAGTGTAGCAACTTACTGGTGCCTGTATGTCTTTCGGCTTCTCACATAGCATACGGAAGCATCCGTATGGAGCCCGTTTTTATGGTACTTGGACAAAGTGCTGCCTTGGCAGCTTGTCAAGCCATAGACCGTTGTGGCGGCATCGTTCAGAGTGTCGATGCCACCGAGGTCTATAGTCAGATGGAAAATTCTGTGAAATAAACTTATTTCTTGAACTGTCCGTAGTATTTCAAGAACTGGGTACGTTCGAAGGTGTTGATGTGTTCATTGCGGTATTGCATATTCAGCATACCTTTGAACATGCTGATGTCATCCATGGTGTGGGTATCCATCCACTCCTTTAGGCCATCGATCATCTCTTTAATAATGCTGTTACCTTTCAGGTATATAGCACTACATACCTCTACTGCAGAAGCACCTGCCAAGATGCTTTTCACTACGCCAGCAGCATCGTGAACGCCACCCGATATAGCGAAACTATAGTTACTTATGGCAGCTGATGCAATACCTGTCCAGCGCAATGGTTTACTAAAGTCGGCCTCAGTGGTGAACGCCTTTCCTGCACATTGTTCCACCTTATCTATATTAATGTCGGTAGGATAGAAACGGTTGAATAGTACCACACCGTCAGCACCGTGAGCACGCAATTGGTGAATCAATGCCACTGGATTGGTGAAATTGTCGCCCAACTTCATGATAACGGGAATCTTTACTACTTTCTTTATCAGTTTCAGAATATTGATATGTTTCCTCTCGAACTCTCCATATTGATAGTCAAGTGAGGTCTGCAATGCCAGGATGTTTATCTCCAAAGCATCTGCACCAGCTTTCTCAATCTTTTTGGCGAATTCTGTCCAGCTACCCATGCCAAAAGCATTGATACTGGCAATCACAGGGATATCCACCACCTTCTTGGTGTCACGGATTAGTTTGAAATACTCCTCCAATTTGTGTTGACGCATATATTCCGACAAGTCGTTGCCACCCACCACAAAAGGGTCGAAGTCTTCCATGTCATCTACCTCTAAATGAATCTGTTCTTCGAAGAGCGACTTTAACACAATGGCACCTGCACCAGCTTCACAGAGTCTTTTGTTTTTCTCTGCGCTATCGGTAAGGCTTGAGCTACTCACGATAATAGGGTTTTTGAGTTTCAACCCAGCATAAGTTGTCTCTAATGTTTTCATGGTCATATATATTATTTATTGTAATTCCTTTCGCCAAAAATAAGAGTACCGATACGCACGAAGGTACTTCCGTGACGAACAGCAATGGGGTAGTCGTCAGTCATGCCCATTGAAAGTTCCTTGAAAGCAGCATCGCCAGCAAACCAACTATTCTTCAGCTCTTCAAGGAATGCTTGCAGACTGATAAACTCGCGCTCCACTTGTTCCATATCGTCTGTAAAGGTAGCCATCCCCATCAGTCCGCAGATACGCACATGGGTAAGTGTCTTCCAACTCCCCTCGTTTAGCAGTTCTCTGCATTCGCCGAATGTCATACCAAATTTGCTCTCCTCATGAGCAATGTGTATTTGCAACAATACGTCAATCACACGATTGGCTTTTTCCGCCTGACGGTTCACTTCTGTTAGCAAGTGCAAGCTGTCGATGCTATGAATCATGGCCACAAATGGTGCAATATACTTCACCTTATTGGTCTGTAGATGCCCGATGAAGTGCCACTCAATATCCTTTGGCAAGACCTCGTGTTTGGCCGTCATCTCTTGCACCTTGTTCTCGCCAAACAAACGCTGACCAGCATTGTAAGCCTCCTTCACCGCCTCGGCAGGATGGAACTTCGACACTGCTATCAGCTTCACACCCTCTGGCAATTTGTCCTTTATGTCTTTTATCGTTTTAGTAATCATTGTACCTCAGGCTTATCATCTTTCACCCCAAATGGGAATACATCCATCAAAGGTGTCTCTTGCAAGCTAGCAATCACATAGTCCATCATTGAACTACGCATACCCTCCTCAAGGTTTTTCAAGGCAGAACGCAGGTCGATGGCCTGTACCAGCATCATTGAACTGGTTTTCTTCTCCTTGCCGGTCTTCTCATCTAAAGTGATAAACACGAGTTTTGCCTTGTACCAACGGTCGGCCGATGCATCCTCACTATAGAACAGTTCAGTATAGTTGGCCCGCTTAATGTTGGCTACGGTAAACTCACCTGTGATGAAGGGAGTAACCTCTTCGATGATACGTGCCTCGGCTTCGGTAAAGCTAAGAGCATCCACCAGATAAGGTTCCGTCACCTTCTTCGTCATTCCGTTCTCTATCGTCTTTTCGTATTGAATCTTACATTCAAACCAAGTATGCAATGCCATATCTATATTAATTTTTAGTACCTTTATAAATCAAATATCCCACAATTGCGATGCCTAATACAATGAAACCATAACCTATCTCATGACTGTACTTGTTTACTTGCATCAGCAGCTGTTCCTCTGTCTCGATGCCAGGCACGGTACTTAGGTAGTAGCCTATGGCCGCCAAGATGGAGTTCCATATGCCTGCACCCAGCGTGGTATAAAGAATGAAAGTGCTAAGCTTCATCCTCGATAAGCCTGCAGGGATAGAAATAAGTTGACGTACAGCAGGAATCAGGCGACCAATGAAAGTTGATAATGCCCCATGTTCAGCGAAATAATCCTCTGCACGTTTCACTTTTACTTCGTCAATCAAACACATGTGCCCAATGCGGCTATTGGCAAACTTATACACAATGGGTCTGCCCAACCAGCGCGAGAGGTAGTAGTTAATGAGTGCTCCAATATTTGCCCCTAAAGTAGCAAAGAACACCACCAAGAAGACACTCATGCTACTGTCGCTTGCAGACTTCCACGCAGCTGGTGGCACCACAACTTCCGAAGGGAAGGGGATGAATGAGCTTTCTATCGCCATCAATAAGGTGATGGTCCAGTAATTCAGGTGATCAAGACACCATTGTATAAATGCTACAGATTCCATGGTCAGTTTTAGTATCTTAAATTATTCCTCATGCTTTCCATCAAGAAATTGATGGACGCTTCGTCACCACTTTCCACCATATAGATGGCCTCGTTTATCTCATATTCTGTCAGTGGCTCGTCGCTCTTTGCACTATATTTCCTGAAGTCATCATACCTCTTCTTCAGTAATGAGAGGATTCCCATTGTCCTGTAAAGGTAAATGCGTTCAGGCTCATGCTCTACAGCTAATTGCAGTAGTCCCAAGGCAGCATCAAAGTCATTCTGATTCATATAAATCACCGCCTTCTGCGTCAATACCTCCGCATCGTTGGGTCTGAGTGCCAATACCTTGTCGAAATATTCGAATGCGTTTTTGTCCCACCGCATGTGAGCATAGCACACTCCTAAGCGAAAATAAGTATTAGTGCGTTGCTCCTCCGTAAAGTCTATATGCTTGATGTAGAAATTCATCAACTTGATGGCATCTTCCACATATTCTTGGTCCAGCAGCAAGGCCAGGTCCATCTCGTTCATCTCGCCCTGCTCTACGGCACGCAACTTAATAGCCTGTTGTAGATTCTCCTTCGCCTTTTTCAAATTGCCCAATAAGACATATAAGTTGCATCGGGTCAGATAAGCCTCTCCCATATCCTCATCGTTGGTAATGGAAAAGTCGCAAGCATCCAGCGCCTTGTTGTAGTCTTTCAAGGCCAGTCTGCATCTACAAAGGCTCAGCCAGTAATGTGCAGAAAACGGATCTTTATCTATCAGTTTCTCACATATCTCAATAGACTCCTCATACTTGCCCGTATAGCAATAGGCGTTCATGAGTATCGACAGATAGTCTTCTTCCTCCTCTAAGCCCTGTCCGTGCTGTTTAAGCCAGTCGATGGCCTTCTCCGAGAAATGAGCATCCATATACATGTTGGCCACCATAATGGGATCAAGATCCTCTGGAGGGAACGAATTTAGCAGCTCATCAGCTTTCTCATACTCCTCGTTCTCTATCAGCAGTCGAGCCTTAAGCAATTGCAAATCGCCAGTCATATCATCCTCAATCTGGTTGGACAGTATGATGGCCGAGTCAATATCTCCTTTGTCAAGATAACGGTAGGCTTGTTCTATCTGGAGCATTGTAGAGTTGGGATACATGCTCAGGGCATACTCCATCACTTCATCCGATTTCTCAGGGTAGTGGTTGTTGTCGTACCACAGACTGAGGTCGGCTAGGTCATCTGGCTCCATATATACAGACTCCCCCTTGGCACGCATAGTTTCATAGTCACGTGCTAAGTTGTTCAGTCTTTTCTCGTTATCCGACAGAGGGTTCCTTTTTGCCATTTAGCTTCTATTTGTTAATCTTTCCCCACGTGTCTTTCAGACTTACGGTGCGGTTGAACACCATCTTCTCTGGTGTTGAGTCCTTATCTACACTGAAGTAGCCAATGCGTTGGAACTGCAGGTAGGTCAATGGTTTCATGCCTTTCACGAACTTCTCTATATAGCATTTTGGTAAAACCTCCAATGAGTTGGGGTTTATCATCTGCTTCATGGCTGTCAGGGCATCGCAGTTCTGCTCATCACGAATTTGCTGTAAAACATCGCGAGGGTTCTCCACTTTCCATAATCTGTCATACAGGCGTACTTCTGCTTCCAAGCAGTGGTTGCAGCTCAGCCAGTGAATGGTGCCTTTCACTTTGCGGTTGGCACCAGGCATACCACTCCTGCTCTCTGGGTCATATTCGCAGTACACTTCCACCACTTCACCAGCTTCATTCTTCTTACAGCCTGTGCACTTTACGATATAGGCATTCTTTAAACGAACCTCCTGACCTGGGGTCATACGGAAATATTTCTTTGGAGCATCCTCCATAAAGTCTTCCTGCTCCATCCACAGTTCGCGACTAAATTCTATTTGATGCGTTCCTTCCTCTAGATTTTCAGGGTTGTTGATGGCTTCCATTTCCTCCACCTTTCCTTCTGGATAGTTAGTAATAATCAACTTAACAGGATGTAACACAGCAGATACGCGAGTAGAGCGTACGTTCAGATCTTCACGCACGGCACTTTCCAACAAAGCAAAGTCGTTCAATGCGTCAAAGGTAGTATAGCCAATCTTATCCACAAACTTACGAATGCCTTCAGGTGAGTAGCCACGACGACGATATCCACAAAGGGTCGGCATGCGTGGGTCATCCCATCCGTTCACCAAGCCTTCTTTTACTAGTATTAGCAGGTTGCGCTTGCTAAGCAAAACATAGTTTAGATTCAGCTTGTTGAACTCATACTGACGAGGACGATTGTCATCCAAATCCTTGCCATCCTTTACCCAGTCCACAAACAAATCATATAATGGACGGTGAGGCACAAACTCAAGCGTGCAGAGCGAGTGAGTTACCCCCTCGAAATAGTCGCTTTGTCCATGGGCAAAGTCATACATGGGGTATGCCTTCCATTTGGTACCCGTATGTGGATGTGGATGGTTTACAACTCTATAGATGATAGGGTCACGGAAATGCATGTTCGGACTTGCCATATCTATCTTGGCACGAAGCACCATTTTGCCTTCCTCCACCTTACCCGTATTCATTTGCTCAAATAAGCGAAGGTTCTCTTCCACAGGACGTTCGCGGTAGGGACTATTAGTGCCAGGTTGGGTAGGGGTACCCTTCTGAGCAGCAATCTGCTCTGAAGTCTGCTCATCGATATAGGCCTTGCCCTCCTTGATTAGCGTCACTGCAAAGTCCCACAGCTGCTGGAAGTAGTCGGAAGCATTATAAACATTAGCCCACTGGAAACCCAACCAGTTGATGTCTTCCTTAATGGCGTCAATATACTCCATATCCTCCTTGGTGGGATTGGTGTCGTCAAAACGCAAGTTGCAGACACCTCCATATCGAGCCGCTATGCCGAAATCCAGACAAATGGCTTTAGCGTGTCCTATATGCAGATAACCGTTAGGCTCAGGTGGGAATCGAGTCTGTATTCTACCACCGTTCTTACCCTCAGCTAGGTCTTTCTCTACTATCTGTTCAATGAAATTCAGGCTCTTTTTCTCGCCTACTTCTTCGTTCTTAATCTCTACCATATTATATATAGGTGTGTTAGATGTTAATACTGCTACAAAAGTAATCAATATTTCTGGTAAGTGGAAACATTAATGTCGAAAACATGTTTTAAGACATATTTTTTTATTTGCATAATAAATATAAAAGGGTTTAATTTGCATCGTTATCCTGAAAACAATCTTTTTACCTTAAAAAACTAATACCTATTGAAAACTGAAAACGAGGGGCTTTGTGAAAAGCTCCTCGCTTTTTTTGTGTGTATGCGGAGCTTTTATTATCTTTAAATAAGATAAGCTGCACCTCAACAATGTGCAAATAAATTTGCCATTGTGTTCGGTTTGCATTATCTTTGCAAAGTTACAAATTATTATTGATATGTTTTCCGGAATAGTAGAAGAATGTGCCAAAGTAGTGGGCATTGAAAAAGATAGAGAGAATGTTCATTTCACCCTAACATGTTCATTTGTAAGTGAGTTGGATATTGATCAAAGTGTATCTCACAACGGCGTGTGTCTAACGGTGGTAAAGAGGACAGCTGATACATATGTGGTGACAGCTATGAAGGAAACCCTTAACCGCTCTAATTTGAGCTTTCTTAGGGTGGGTGACGAGGTGAATGTAGAGCGTAGCATGATGATGAACGGACGACTTGATGGTCATATAGTGCAAGGTCATGTTGACCAAACAGCTGAATGCATTGCTGTTGATGATGCTGATGGCAGCTATTACTTTACCTTCAAATATACTTTCGACAAGGAAATGGCACAACGTGGCTATTTTACCGTTGATAAAGGTTCTGTTACTGTCAATGGTGTAAGCCTTACCGTTTGCAACCCCACCGATGATACTTTCCAAGTGGCGATTATCCCTTATACCTTTGAGAATACTAATTTCCACAACATCAAGGTGGGTTCTGTTGTCAACCTCGAGTTCGATATCATTGGCAAATATATTAGTCGACTGATGGAATATAAATAGACTACTAAAAATCTTCTTCCGCTCTTCCGCATTTCTTAGATAATGCTTTAGTGTCAACGGTTATTATAGCGGAATAAGAAGCGGAAGAGCGGAAGAGGAATAGGAGATATTTCTTAAAATAAGAAGGAAAAGTTTGGCGGTTTCACTTCAAATGTGCAACTTCGCATTATAAACAAATGTAAGTAGAAGATTATGAATAAATCGTTGAGAACAGCATTGATAGCTGTGCTGATATTAATATTGTGCTGTGGTGTGATAACCTGCGCTAGGATCGTGTTTTCTGATAGAGTGGAGCCCACAGATGACAGTAGTGAGTTTGTTACGCTTACAGATGTTGTGCCTGATGCTATATTAGAGATACGTTATTATAGCACTTATAATTTTGTGGGTAAACGCATTGATGGTTATTTGCAGCCTACGGCACTGCTCACTCGCAAGGCTGCTGAACGTCTGAAGGCCGTGAGTGACGATGTGATGGCGCAAGGCTACCGACTGAAGATATATGATGCTTACCGTCCACAAAAGGGTGTGGATCATTTTGTGCGCTGGGCTAAGGATGTCCCTGATACCTTGATGAAGACTTATTTCTATCCAGATTTGGACAAGGGTGTACTGTTCGAGCAAAAGTATATCATGGCTGAGAGTGGACATACGCGTGGCTCAACGGTGGATCTCACTTTGTTTGATGTGGCCACAGAGAAGGAAGTGGATATGGGGGGTACGTTCGACTGGTTTGGTGTGGAGAGTCATCCTGATTTTTGTGGCAACCCTGAGACAGGAGAGTATAATCCCAATGATGACCGTGCACCTTCAGGCAAAACCATCACCGAGGAGCAGTTCAAGAACCGTATGATTTTACGTCGCGCTATGCTTCGTCACGGGTTCAAGCCATTGGAATCTGAGTGGTGGCATTTTACCTTGGTGGATGAACCTTTCCCCGACACCTATTTCACATTTCCTATAAAGCAGATTAAACGGTAAAAACAGGGAGGAAATAATCTCTCGTTAGCAATAAAAAAAACAGTTGGTCTGTAAGCCGGGTTCTGTTCCTCACAAGTGAGGTGCCTGCCATTTATCTGAACCTAATGTCACCATTAGGCTTTATCGGTCCACCCTCTGGCATTGGACGAGCAGCCCTTATAGCGCCAGTTTACATGACCTTTCAACTTCCAAGAAACACAGCCCTGATGTCACCATCAGACTGGTGGGCTCTTACCCCACCTTCTCACCCTTACCTCCGAAAAGGCGGTTATTTTCTTCTGCTTTACTCAACCCTCGCGGACTGCTTCCCGTTAAGAAGTGGAATGCTCTGTGTTGCCCGGACTTTCCTCCTGCATCCTGAAGATACACGCGGCAAGCCGACCAACTGTTTTTATTTGGTTTGCAAAGTTAGCGCAAGCTGAGCGAAATACAAAACAAATTGATTTCTTTTTATATTCTAAGCTCAGTCTAACTAATGAAAAGTTAAAAATATAAGATAAAAAACCAAAGCTATAAGTCTTTTACTTTGGTGCAACCTGTCTGACGGAATGCCAAACGAGCCTGCTCCAGCTGATCATAGTGTTGGTGGAACTGCTTCTGCCAATCCACCTTAAAATCCTTAAAGCCAAATCCCTTGGTACTTAGGCGGTCAATGGTCTCTGCCAAGGTGATATCCACACACCCTGATGCTGGTAGGTAAATCTCCTCCTGGCTCTTATCGGGAGCATTCATAATTAAGAGGTCGGCCTCCATCAGTTCGTTCAATACCATCTGCGTCAACTGGATAGGGATGTGGCATATGTTGGAGAGCTGGCGAGCCGAATAGGGCTTTTCGTTGCCATTGGCATATTGCTTGCAGATTACCGACATCAGTACCACCGCCAAGTAGTTACGATATTCGTACGAGGCGTTGTTCACTTCTTTATAGTTGTCGTAGCGCTTGAAATTCTGCATGATATGCGTCAGCTGGGCACCCAGAATGCAAATAGTCCACGACACTTGTAGCCACAATAGGAACAATGGTAAGGCGGCAAAGCTACCATAGATGGCATTGTATTTTGATACCCAAACCTGTCCGCTGATATACAGGTATTGGAACGCTTGAAACAAAGAACCTGCAATGAGGCCGGCTATAAGGGCATAGAGAATTTTGACACTAGTGTTGGGCATAAAGACATAAAGGGCTGTAAACATAAGCCAACTTAACACGTAAGGAATCAGACTGATGAGAAATTTAATCATGGGTGCTAAGAGCGTATAACCCTCAATCTTGCTGACCAGTGTGGACATGAAGATACTCAGACCTCCGCTGACGATGATGAGGATTGGCATAAGAATCAGCATCGAGAAATAGTCGGTTAGCTTGCGATAAGCCGTACGGCTTTTCTTCACATACCAGATGTCGTTGAAGATGCTCTCCATGTTGTTTACCAAACTGATGAAGGTCCATAGCAAAGCTATGAGACCAACGCCCAAGAACACTCCTCCTGTTGTTTGCGAGAGATAGGAGTCAACAAACTGGAAGATTTGTTTGGTGGTTTCATTGTTACCCAACAAGCCTTGCTCAATCTGTTGACGGAGGAGGTTGTCGAAGCCAAAGCCACGGGCGATGCCAAACAAGATGGCGAGTATAGGCACAATAGACAACAACGTACTATAAGTCAAGGCAGCTGCCTTGTTGCTGATACTGTCGGCATTGAAACGGTTTATTAGAATATATATCACACGTGTCACGTAGGCCACTGCGTTTTTCAGTGACAACTGCTGGTACACGCTGTCTTGCCAGATGCCGAAGGTGACAAACTTGATGAGCCACTCCCACACCTTGTCGATATACTCAACTATCTTGTTAAACCATGATCCCATAGATGCTTAATATTTCACGTTCTTAACGCTCTTCCAGTCGATATCCTTGGTGCTCTGAGCTACCTTCGCGGTTGGAATCACAGCGCCCTTGCGCACCAAAATCACAGCCTCCAGCTTGTCGGTGGTGATGTCGTTCCACCCAGCCTGATAGGTCTTGCCCGTCTGGTAGTCCACCCAAGCGCCTCCAGGCAGATACACCTTGCGTGTCCAATGGCGCAAGCCAGTAGTAGGACGATGATCGGTGTTATTGTAATTATTCTTAGGATCTACAAAGTCCTGTGGCGCATCGAAGATAGGTGCTACCAAGATGTCTTTACCAAAGAGGTACTGGTCTTCTACCATCCAAGCCACAGGGTCATCAGGATACTCAATAAACATAGCCCTTACCATAGGCAATCCAGTCTCTGTGCATACCTTAGCTTGCTCAACAATATATGGCATTAAGGCATATTTCATCTCGGCGTTGGCGCGATAATAGTCGGTAAACTCCTGGTTATAGAGCCAAGGTTCTGTTGGAGGAGCCCCATGACTGCGGGTATGTGAGGTGAGGAAGCCAAAAGGCAACCAGCGACGATAGAGATCTTCGGGGGTTGACTGCACAAAACCGCCTATGTCATGACTCCAGAAGGGGAATCCAGACAAGCCGAAGCTCATGCCTGCATGCAAGGTAGAGAGCATCGCCTCGTTGGTATTGGCAGCATCACCTCCCCAATGTAATGGATAGCGTTGTGAACCTGCCCAAGCTGAACGTGCCCATATAACAGCTCCGTCCTTCTGAACGTCCTTTGTCACATCCCATACGGCTTTGTTATATCGAACTGGATAGAGGTTATGCTCATACAAACCGCCTCTGCCGTTGTGGTAGAATCCATCGTATGGAGCCCCCTCGCCAAAATCTACCTTGATGGCTCCCACACCCATATCGAGCAGATTGCGCAAGTGGCCTTGATACCATTTTACTGCCTCAGGGTTGGTGAAATCCAGACATGCGTCCTCATAAGGCAATGAACCGTCAGCGTTGCGCACTACCAGGTTCTTTTCAATCAGTTCGTTATAGAACACATTGTGTTGGGTAAAGTAAGGCAACTGCCACAGACTGATGTGGAAACCATCGTCAAGCAAGTCTTTTACCATCTTCTGCGGATTGTCGAAACGGTCTTCGGCAAACTTATAGTCGCATTGCCAATCTACACCGAACCATCCTGTATCCAAGTGAATCACATCGGCAGGGATGCGGTTGTCACGCAGATTCTTGGCTATGCCATAAGCATCCTTGTCGCTCAGGTAGGTGATGCGACTCATCCATGTGCCGAAACTCCATAGGGGAGGCATAGGCGTCTTGCCCACCAGGTTGGTATATTCGTTCAGTATCTCAGCGGGGTTACCAATGAAGAAGAAGAAATCAACGGCCTCGCCAGCCATAAACAGTTTGGTGGCTCCCATGTATGTAGCACCAAAGTCGCAGGTGACGGGTGCCGAGGTGTGCATGAACACACCATAACCACGATTGGAAAAATAGAAAGGTATGGGCTTGTACATCTCATCGGTCTCAGGACCTTGAGGGTCGGTAACAAACAGGTTCACTTTTTGTCCAGCCTTGTTGAGGCCTGTGGGCGATTCGCCACATCCATAGATGCGTTCGCCTGTCTTCAAACTGAACACAGGGTTCAGCATGCGTGAGTTGTCGGTACCGCTCTTCTTGAAACCGAAAGGCAACAACTTCACCTGACTTACCCAGTTGTCGTCGTTGGTCCAGGTCTGTGTCAAAACCTTTCCACTGGCATCTTTCAGTGTTATACGCCAAGGATGTTTCTGAATGGTCAGCGAGCCTTGTTTGCTGGTATAAATTATTTCTTTTTCATTTTCCTTGCAAGTCCAGGTTACATGAGGGTTGTCTTTCATAAATTGCGGACTCAGCATGATCTCCTCCACTTCCTTAGGGGCCACCAATGAGGTGAGCATTCGTACCCTGACAGTACGGTCGGAGATGAAATCTACCTTGAAGCGGAACTGTGGATCGTTCTCATAACCTGTATCAGGGAAATCCTTCATTTGCAACTTGTCAGCCACCACCGTATTGGTGTTGAATGCCTGACGGGGTTCCAGACTATAGCGAGCCCATTGCACCTTGCCCTCACCTGTAGTAGTATCAAACTGTGTCAGTTTGTCGGCAAAGAAATAAGTGGCGGTCATATCCACATAGCCACGACTCATGTCTTTGGCTTGATTCATAAGTTGGGCACATGCCGTTGCGTAAGTGGCTAACGCCAATGCTGTTGTAACGAAAATCTTCTTCATAAGATATGTATTTTTCATGTAAACGATTCTGTCCTTTTGCGATGCAGGAATGATTGTTTGGTAAGGATGAAAAACAGTGCCATTCCTGCCATGTGTACCACTGCCATTGTCCAAAAAGCCGAAGCATACCCCATAAACTCTGATACCGAGCCACCTATCAGGATACCGATTCCTACACCCAAGTCCCAAGAGGTAAGGAGGGTAGAGTTGGCGGTGCCTCGTTCGTTGTTTTGTGCCACATTGATAATCATGTTCTGCATGGCAGGCCACATGTGTCCGTTGCCCAAACCTATCAGGATAGCAGAACCATAATACCCTATCATATTGGGCATCGCAATAAATA
>Ga0265298_10001157_pt1 | contig 38885 bp, 25 predicted proteins | sample AusTroGonzalo_MG_3_FD_193486 | JGI IMG/M metagenome (GOLD analysis project Ga0265298, IMG submission 193486) | Bovine rumen microbial communities from tropical cattle in Woodstock, Queensland, Australia - Gonzalo_01 | ecosystem: Host-associated > Mammals > Digestive system > Stomach > Rumen ...
GACATTACTTTTTTAATAGTGTCTACATCTTCTATGATTTTATTATCTTCATAGTAAATAATACTAATAAAACCAATAATATAACCAGTAGAATTTCTAAGAGCATAATTATAAGAACTACGCGCATGTTTTGCTATCATTAAATCGTAAGTTCCTCTATCTCTTTCTTTAATCGCATCTTTTGTAGGTATAAGCATATAACCATTTTTATCTATTTCAAAACAAACTTCGTTAATTGAAGAACGGAATTGATTTTGATATTCTTTCATAACAGGAGCTATGCCTCTGTTAGTACACTCGTTGGTAACAGAAAGTTTTAAGAATGAAATACCATTCATATCTTTCCCACCATTGTGATAACGCACTAAAAGCGTTCTCGTAGGTTGAAGTGTATTGGTAATCTCTTGCAATTCTGCTGTAATAGATTTATCAATTTGTTTCGCTAAACGGTCTTCTTCTTCTGTTAAAACGTGAGTTTCTCTACCTAGTATTGCGTTAAATAATTGTTTGAATTCTGCGTCTCTGGCTGTCTTATCTTTATAATAGAAAAACAAGAAAAGACCTGCTATGACAATTAGAATCCCAAGTTCGCCTATGGCCTTAGTAATTTCTAACCACTCCATCTATTTACCTCCTTTGGACTTATTCTTCCTACTTAAATAGTAGGGACGAAAGCTCCAAAATAAAAAAGAGAGGACTATTTTCCCTCGTCATAGTCCTCATCTGAAATAATTGTGTCAACGGCACCCTTAACTTCGTAAGAATAACCACCATAAACAAATATATAATTTGATATATCATATTCTATATGTATATATCCATCAATATCGGTTGTTGGATAAGTGCTGGTTTGCCAAGCATCATTTCCCCATTCTGGTATATAAAATTTGCAATCCATTGTTTCTCCCATAGAAATTGGTAATTCAACTCTACGCATACCGTATTCACCTTGCATTAACAAAGCGCTTCCTGTATCCCAGTTGCAAAAATCGCCGATAAGATACACCGCATATTTCTTGTCTCCACCAGTTTCTGTGTCAATCCATGGATTGTGAAATTCTAACCAGATATGTGCATCATCATGCACTCCACCAGACCATACCGTGGCACCATTATAGTATATACCTTTAATTGTGCTACCGTTTAGAGTAATATTGTCAAACTTATTGCGCCCTATAGCTGCACCCTCTTTGTAGTTGTTCATATCAACAACCCAGGCCCAAGCTTCATAAGGCACTTGCACAGAATAAAAATTAAACTCTTTTGTTTTTAATTCTTCTACTGTATAATTTTCTCCACTGATAGTCCACCCCATAAAATGAGGCTCTACCATAGAGCCATATCCATAATAATTTAAGTTATAATCGTCAATCGTTGGGACAGAATGGAGCTTATACCAACCCCATCCTAAATCTTCCCAATAACTTTGACCATAGTCTCCTCTAGCAGTAAAAAACTCTATTGTATCTTCACCAACATCTCCACCACTAGCAAATCTCTGTATATCTAATTCTAAGCGTTCCATATTAAATCGCCTCACATTCACAGATTATTCCGTTACCTAATGTATAAGTACCAGATTCTGTTAAGATTTCGTATACCTCCATCTCTTCTTCTTTAGTTTCTGTTCCTATTACATCGAATGTTGAGCCATCAAATCTATCTAATTTATGGTCTTTAAGAACTTGACAAGCCCTTCTATAGCGTCCATGAATACTAAATTTGTGACCAGGACTCGCTACTAAAGTATCTTCATTTGATAAAGTAATATTAAATGTCATAGGTATTGTATGTTTTAAAGTCTTAATAACTTTTGTTTTATTACCTCCAGCATCAATTACTGTATCACCGACCTCTAAGTTCTTTAATTGTTTTGTTTTTGTATTACTTATTTTAATTGGTGTGTCGCCTTTTAAACAAGCAAGACCGCCATTAGTTCCTATTGTATAATGGAAACTTGTAGACCCTGGAACATAAATAGGTACAGGAGTACCATCGTAATCATAATCATCTCTATCATAATAATATGTTGTATCACTCGTTAAATTACTGTCTACATCTAAATATGCAGAATATATTAAAGCTGTTGTTTGTGGGTTTCTTTGTTCTAATACTCCATACATATATAAATCCTCGCTATAACTGTTTGTAAAACTAGGAACTGCTGCTACATGGACATCATACTTAGGTGCATGTATTTGTACGCTTGTATATTTTGATGTTGTATTATTAGCAGTATTTTGCCAACTTTGTTTTACATCTGTATGGTCTGTGGTACTAACTAATTTATTAGTTATATAACTCCAAGTTACGCCACTATTAAAACCGTTTGGAATAACAGAAGTATTAACATATTGCTCTACATAATCTGGTGCAACAAAATATATTCTACCACTTACTTGATAATCAGGTAACTCACTTACTACTGTCCAGCTTGTTGGTGTCATATAATAACCACTGTCATAATAAGGAATAAAGTCACTTGTATCAGGTATACTATCATCGACATACTTTTTATTAGCAAGCTGATTATCTGATGTTGGCACCACACTTGATTGAGGCAACGCGCTAAATGTTTTTGTACCAGTAATTGTTTGACTTCCTTCAGCATACAATGTTTTTCTAGTACTACTTACAGAACCATAACTAGCCAATCCACCATAACCAGAAGCGGATGTATCTGATGAACCTATTTTATTTATTGTTCCATGTTCCCCATTCCAATAAGTAAAAAGAATTGTTCCATCTACCGTCTCACTTGTAGGTTTTACTATTAAATTTATTCTACAATCTTCCAAAGGATTTTGCCAATAACCCGTATCTGCGTTTAATCTTTTAATATAAGGCATCGCATCATCAAAAGTATAAATACCAGGTTCATGGTCTTCAAGAACGAAAGGACTACTGGAAGTAGTGGCTCCAGCATAAGTAGAGCCACCTCCAATGTCATACGTAGTCCCATCTAAACTAATCTTATTTAATTTTGACATACTCTATTCACCCCCTTAATTAGATTGAGTAGTGATTACTAGAGTATCACCACTTACTGTAATAGATATATTACCGCCGCCGCCACCGCCACCGGCAATTAAAGCATCTACTTCAGATTTGTTATATGTTTGTGATTTTGTATAATAATAAGTTAAATCATTTGAATTCTTACCAATGAAATTACTGTCATTAGTTAATTGTGAAGTCTTAGTTGGAACGAATATTCCATTAACACTATCGTCTACATATTTTTTAGTTGCTGGATTGAATGCACCTGTAGGTATCCAAGCAGTTGTATTATCTTTTGCTAAGTAGTTTGATAAATCTATTTCACCGCCCTTATCAAATGGTATCCATTCATATCCATCATATATGTAAACATTTTGAGTATCTTGAACTATACGAATTTCTCCTTCTTGAGCATTAGAAGGTAAATCTGTTTGTGTAGGAACTTCGTCGTTCCAGTATGTATCTTTACCTAAAATATTGTCAGAAGAATTGATTACGGCATTTCTAATATATGTGAAATCTGCTTCAGGCATTTCATTACTTGTATTAGGTATTAGTTCAATATATGTATGTTTATATTGAGTAATTTGTTGTAAGTTTTCTAATTGCGCTAGCAATGTAAGGTCTGTGATTTCGGTATCGGTTGGAGTTGTTAATACTCCATACATAATTGCTCCCTTACTTGCAAACCATGAAGGAAGGTTTTCATCAGTTAAATCGTCTCTTCCTGTTCGTATCCATAAATTTTTTAAAAGAGTTATACCAAAATGATAATCAGCATCCCAAGAAGTATCACTATATTCAAAAATATTAGAAGCTAAAATATCAACTTTAATATTATAAGAATCGCCAAAACCGGTTCTATAAAATTGACCTATACCTATAGTATTTGTAGACCAATTTGTTATATCAGCCATATTTAATTTTTTTATCTCTTTATGTAAATACCAAGTATTGTTTTGTTTATATATTTTATCTTGATAATTGCCCAATTTACATAACTCTATGTTTCCTAGAGATAATGGGAAATTTTGGCCCCTGTATTTTTCAAATGTTGTAGCAGCACTAGTTTTTTCTAACATAGGCTTAAAGTAATCTTGTACCGTTGCGCCACTTTTTACTCTTAAACATACTTTAAAACTAGTTGTTTTAGTCAAAACAAAAGTTTTATCATGTAAATCAGTGTCATAATAAGTCGTTCCATCGAACAATCTTACCCACGCATTTTGATTTATTCCCCCACTTAAAGTATAAGTTCCAGGCGTTAAAGTGAGAAGACCACTAGCTTCATCCATTAAATAATAATTATAATTAGAGCTTGCCGTACCATTGACATATATAGAACCGTCGGTATTTAATGTATAATCAACTCCGCCATAAGTATTTGTTGTGCCCACATTATGTTTTGCATCATAAATATAATTCTTATTATGAACTTTTAATATATTATTTCCTTTAACAACTTTAATTTCACTTTCTCTATTTGGAGAAGGTGCTGATGTTACTACATTATATTTTAAATCTATATAAGGTAATAAATCATTTGCGTCTGTGTTAATATTTGTTGTCCCTTCATATAATGTTGCATTATACAAAGCTTCTAATTGAGAAATCAGAGCCGAATTTGTTATCTCCCTTGAGACTGGAGTAGTCAACATATAATAAATACTAACATTGTTGTTTGCCAACCAAGATTTAAAAGCAGCCGCATCGGCACAATCGTCATTTCTTATAGTTAAAAGTTTTGAACTATTCCATCCGAATTCACCTTCTTGTATTTGTGAAGTAATGCCGCTTGGATAATAATGATAAATAAAATGGTCGGAATAAGCGTTAGCATTAGCTCCGTATATATTACCATCGCTAGGGAATACATCAGAACGTTGGAAAGCTAAATTTATTTTTGACCAATTTTCCGTACCATTCAAAACAGCTTTACCAACTTGTTTCTCTATATACCACTTATTTTCTTTCTTATATATTTTATCTTGGCAATCACCTATTTTACATAATTCAATTGGTGTTGTCGTCGCTCCATAAGTAAATACACCAGTACCTTGATTAGTAAAGAATGTATTACTTACTAAATCATATAACCCTACCACATTTAAAGAATTATAACATGGTATAAAGTTTCTAACTAAAATGTTATTGTCATATATTTTAAATTTATATAATTTATATGTTCCATTATTTGTCGCAACATCATTATTATTCATTGCAAAAATATATATATTTTTCCTTGTGGTTACATTTGATACTAAATTATTATTTGTGTATATATAATTACTACATTTTATATTTATAGATGAATTACTATAGGTTATTTTCAATAAATCAGAATTACTATTTTTATCTATTGTGAGAATAGATGTACCATTACCAATATAATCATTTGATGCTCCCGCCGTATACGAAAAATTAGAATCAGTTGAGCTTATTCTTCCGCCAAGCAAACTACCGCTATATGTAGAACTTGCTTGCAGACCAAAAGTATTAACAACTTCAGCTTCAATTTTTATATAATTTGATGTCTGTATTCCTGTATCAATATATTGCGTTCCACTACTTTCTATATAATCAACTGAAGTGTACCCGCTTGGTAATATTGTACCCAAATTAACGGGGTATTCTTGATATGCGTATGATTCATAAGAAGTGCCTTGACCCCCAACTTCTAATTGAAGCGTATCTAAATCTACATTATAACAACTCAACCTTAAATAAGTTGCGTTAGAAGGAATAGTTAATATACTACCTGACGCCCCGCTTACCAATTCTCTGCTAATATATGTTAAATTTTTATCATAATATGCTATTCTTTTAGGTTGTGTCGTTCCAGCCTTGATATAATAACTTTTTGTTCTATCTAAAGATATAATATCCCCAATAAAGTTATCCGCATCAGTTATAAAACTACCGTTATTGTCTATATATTTTCCTTCAATAATAGAAAATTTATTAAATAAATTTTTACCCTCTATCTGAATTCTATTATAACCACTCACATTATTAACAATTTGTGGGTAATCTGGATTAGGTGAGACAGTCCCGCCACAATATGGTTCAAAATCAGTATTGGTTATAGAAGAAGGTCTAATCATTAAATTTTTAATCGTGCTTGAACTACCACTTGCGCTATTATTATAACCAAAAGCAACAGCTAATTTACCAGTTGACCCCGTTGTAAAAGTATAAGACATATCTCCTTGGTCGCCAGAGTTTTGAGTGTATATTATTGAATAGCTATTATCATCAGATACACTATAAAGCCATCTTCTAGCGGTTGGAGAATTACCTCTCAGTATATTCGTTCTATTATAAGAAATTATATACTCTGTGTTTGGCTCTAATTGGATAGTTTGTAATTTTATTTGTAAATAGGAGTTGGCGTTAATATGGAAGCTCATCCCATTTAAACCATAACTGTCTACAATTATATTACTATTGGTTCCATAAGGCAAACCATTACTATAAGTATATCCTTGAGGAGAAAATATTCCTATTTTATTTTTTCCAGTATAATTTGCTTGACTTGTATCCCCTTTCAATGTTATATAATTTTCTTTATCAGTATTAACATCATTTATTGAGATAGTTTTATCCACAACTTCAGTACCTGCTTCAGCTGCAACTACCTCTTGACTTGTATTACCATAAAATTCGTCTAATCTAGCACCGAAATCTACAGCTTCATTTTCAACTTCAAAATCAGCAAGCCCGTCTTCTGTTGAGATAGTATCTTCTACTAATAAATCTTCTTCTCCTAATGTTAAAATATGAACTAAACTATCTAGGTCTTTAAATATAACTCTTGTTCTAGTTGTTTCACTTTTATATTCTGCTGGTATTACCTTACCATCATTTTCTAATTGCTCAACAAAAAGCATACAGTTTTCTTGACCTAAATATGCTTGCGCTCTGTTATAAGTCAATCTGCTTCCATTGATGTCCATCCAAGTCCATCCATCGCCTTGTTCAACAAGTCTGATGCAAATCATTTTTTTATCTAAAGCGTCTTGAATTGTTTGAATAGCATTTATATCTGCTTCTTCTTTAACTTCTAAATCGCCAACTCTAAGTTGTAAATCAGTATCATCATAATTATGAAGGTTAGCAACTTTTACTTGAAGTTCAGTATCATCATAGTTATGTAATCCTGCTAATTTTGTTTTTTCACCTAAAGTGTAATTTTGTTCACTTAATCCCCTACCATCAATTTTGTCAACCTTATTATTTAATAAAGCATTTACTTCTGACTTTTGATAATAATTGGTTAAATCAGTTGCGGTAGTTCCAATAAACTCATAGCCATCTTCACTATAACTTCTTCCTACCCAAATGTATTCATTATATATATCTTCGCCACTTCCTTGTTTACGAACCATATATAAAACATTATCCTCTCCTGTAACTGGAAGAGCGTTTACGATTTCTCTATGGAAATGGTCTATGTTTGCAATTGCTTCTTGTAATTGCGTTTCATTTACATAATTATAAGCTTCGAGCTCGTCTTCATCTATAAATTTCGCATCGGCCTCATCATTTGTTATATAATCTCCCGCAGGTTGTAAACCCAAATCTTCACTTGTCTTATCTCCCACAAGAGTTACGCCGTTAATGCTTGGTTTATTTTGTGCTTGATTGTAGTCTATAACAGTAGCAGTTCCTTCGCTATCATCAGTTTCTACTGTATCATGTACGTCGCTAATACGATAGAATGTTGTTACGCCACTACCATCAGCTCTTTCTATTTCTTTAAAAACTCCCATGCTCGCGCACCTCCTCTTAGTTTTTCTCTATTATTATAGTAGGTTTTGTATCCCTAAAATAAAAAGAGGGAGACTATTTGCGTCTCCCTTACATTATTTAGTATATTCTAATACAAAATACATTTTTATTGTTTTATAATTACTTGCATCTCTCTGATATTGAATAGTTGCCCCATTGTCAGAAATATGGAATGTATTCCAACCACCGGCATTATAGAAATTCATTGGTAAATAAATTTGGTCTCCTTCCATTTTGGCTACTCCCCAAGCATTTACTAACCATGTCATTCCTGTAATACCTGTAGAAATAGCTTGACCGGTAGGATTCCCTGTGTAAGCAATCACTTTACGGTATATTGCTTTTCCATCTATCCAAGTCATCCCCGTGTCAGTTTCTGTAGTTGAATATGACCCCATATTTATAATATTTTGAATATTATAAATTGTGCCGCTATTCCCTTTTATTCCATACCACCATGTAGGTCCTGTTCCATTACCACCAGCAAATTTAGTTACTCTTTCACCACTAGAATATGATGTTGATATAACTCCTTTTGTATCTGCTCCACCAAACGCTATCCCCGCACTGTAATTTCCACAGAACCAATTTGGAGCACTACTATTACCACGAATACTTTTTAATAAAAATCCATTATAAGAACTATTTATCATAGACCACCCAGAATCAGTAGTGGTATTCGTCAAAGTTACGGTTAAGTCATTATTTAATAATCCGTGCGTATGTGTACCAAACTTATCATTTAATAATTTACCTTGATTTGCACTTAATGCACTTGTTGTGCTTGTGCTAGTAACATTATCAGTGACTGTTGGAATTGTAGGTTTACCAGATAAATCTGAATAAGCTCCAGTTGTTGCTACAGTAGCCAATGTTGGTAAACTACCCCACTCTAAATCATTATCGGTATTAGATTTTTTCTTTAATACTTGTCCAGTAGTTCCTCCACCAGGAACGCTCCTATTACTTAATAAATAACCTTGATATGCACTTAAGGCATCTGTTGTACTTGTGCTGGTTAAATTATTTTGTACCCCAGGTATCATCCCTTTAAGAACATAACCTTGATGCGCATCTAATACGCCAACCCCCGCTGTTGATTGGTTTAAATTATCTATTATATTGGTAGTCGCTCCACCCGCAGTGGAGTTAATTGTTATATTATTGCCGCTTGTGCTTAATGTAATATTATCTCCTGCTATAATATTTGTTTTTTCTAGTTTTGTATTTAATAATGTTTGCCAATCTGTTCCTTGATTATCTTTTACCGCTTCGGGAGCTACAAGAGGAACGAAAGGCGTTCCATTTTCATCTTTTAACATTTTAATTGGATATTGTGCCATATTCTATTCCTCCTTTTATGCTGTACGCTTCCACATATAGCATGTAATATATGGTTGCACAGTCGATTCTGTAATTGTTGCTTGAGTACCTGTAAATGTAGGTTGAGTAATTGTCTTTGTTGTTGGCGTAAATGAATGTTGATTAGGTTGTGTAAATCCGTGATTATGCGCTCCGCTACCACCAACATTTTCTGCCCAAATGTTTCCGTTTGTATCACTGCTAACCCAAGACCAGTTATTTAGAGATAAAGTACTGTATCCACTACCGGCATATGAAACCATCAATCTACTATTACCTGTTGCAGTGGCATCTCCATATTTTAATGGGTGGCCATGCGCCGGTATCTCACTAGTTGTTAATGTATGGTTACCAACAGCACCACCGCTGTGTGAAAGCGTAACTGCATTCATAGTAACAGCGGTTCCTGTATTTGTACCTGCTGGCGTATATGTTGTAGAAGCAGTTTTACTACCACCAGTTTTTTCAACACTATTAAATTCTGTTTGGGTTGTATCAACACCTACTGGAACCTTACCAGTACCCCAAGCTATCCATGTTCCACCTAAATAAGTAGAAGGGTTAGTCCCTGTTATATTTATTTCAATACTACCTACTGGATGTGAAGCTAATATATATTGCTTAACTAAATTTTCCAACGCTGTAGTTAAAACATAATCGCTAAATTTTTGATTTAATACATAACCTTGATTGGCACTCAAAGCCTTAGTAGCACTTGTATCTGTCACATCATCTACTATAACAGGTATACTATCTCTTAATACTTTTCCTTGATGAGCGTCTAGCGCTCCTTGTCCAGCAGTACTTGTTGTAGTATTATCTATTAAAGTACTACCCGCTGGTAAATTAGCTATTATAGAAACATTATTACCGCTTGTTGATACCGAAATTGTATTATCACCAGCTAAAATATTACTTGTCTCTAATTTAGTTGCTAATTTTTGGTCTAAACTTTGTCCCCCTGGGTCTTTTACACATTCGGTAGAAACAAGAGGGACGAAAGGGTTGTTATTTTCATCTTTTAACATCTTTATTGGATATGTTGCCATCTCTATCTACCTCCTATGATTTTTGATACAACCTTTCAACAAATATTGAAGCACTTGCTGTAATTGTATCTGTACTTGTTAATTTATCTACATATATCTCAGGGGCTATACTCGCATTCGCATTCGCATATATTATTATACTCATATTTTTCTTAAACCTTTTATATTGATAATCCCAGACCTCGTTATTACCAACTCTCATTCCTATTTCTCTACCGACTGTTGCTATATTATTTAATTCTAACGCAACGGTTACTCTATAATATCCAGCTACGTCAGTAGTAATTGTTTGGCCACTTGCCAAAACCGGAGTCCAAGCAGCTCCTGTAACAGTAGCGCCCGAAATACCGCTTCTAACAAAAGTATAATTAGGATTACTAACTTGAGTTGCTCCTAAACCAGGTTGGTCTGAAACATCTAAATATTTGAAGTTTAATACAGAACGATTTGTCATCACATTACCCGCGGTATCTGTTATTGTATGACCTGCGTTAGATGCTGTAGCTCCAACTTCTAATAATTGAAACTTACTGTTCTTATAAGTAAAAAATGCCACAGCTGTATCAAATCCTGTCAAATTCAAATAATTTGTTCCGTCTGATTGATATAATATATGTTCTGCATCATTATTTATTTTTAAATAACTAGGAGATGTAGCTCCCGTTACGTCATCAAATCTAACAGCAATAACTTTATTCGTTATTAAGCTTGTTGTTAAATCGCTATTTGTTATTTTATAATGTCCGGCACTTTGTTTAACAGCATTTAATACTGTTGTTGTATACTCCTCACCAGACACAGCTGATATATGAGTTAAAGGGACGAAAGGTTGACCCTGTTCATCCTTCAACATTTTAATAGGATATATCGCCATCTCTCATCCCTCCTTAATTTTCGTAGTTATAACCTATAACCCACTGTCCGTTTACTTTTACATATATTTTTTTAGCCTTTACCCATTCTCCATTCTTTTTATACCATGTTTTTCCTTTCTTCCAAGTTCCACCATCTTTTATTCTGATTTTAGCTTGGTCAGCAGGGGTAACAACCTCAACCGGAGAACTATAATTTGTTCCTGCCGCATTTGTGGCTGCCATATTAAATAAATATGCTGTTTCTTCTGCTAATCCGCTTACACTAGCTGTTGTAGAAGTTCCCATATTACCTTCTGTTACCGTACCATCTGGTATTCTTATCCACAATTCTACAACATCTGCTGTTGAATTGTATGAAGGTATACCTCTTTGATGAGTACTTGCAGCACCTATAGCATAGAACCAGTTACCATGTCCTACTGAACCAGATAGCCATGTTGGAGAATATAAAGTTGTATCACTTTTTTGTCTTGTTAAACCACCCCAATAAGATTGAGTCCAGTCTATATGAACTGCTTCGTACCCCGTAGCAGTTCCTGTTCCTGCACTTGTTTCTGTTACGAATTCATTTTGTGGAGCATAAGTTTGTTTCCATCTATTATAATGACTTGGGTCATCTAAAGGATATTGTAATAGGAATTCATACTTACCATTTATTTTATAGGTATCTCCACTGTCTAATAAACCTAATCTCGAATACTTATCTGCGGTTTGTGTATTCTTACATTCAGCTAAGGATGTAAATAATACAGTACCTTTTTTATTATTGTGATAAAATATTCTTGCCCATCTAGCGCCATCAAATGACTTAATAGGCATATCATAAGTATTAACTGTAGGTTTTGGTGTATAATAATATTTATAATTAGTTATGTTTGCATTTGTATCACCAGAACCACTTACGCTAACATCCGCTGTGAATGGCAACACATTTGTTACCGAAATACTTAAACCACTTGGCTCATAACAAGTAGTTTTAAAATTACCCGTACTAGCCGCAGATTGTCTGCTTTGATTATCAGTAACTTTGACGCTATAATAATATGTTGTATTAGGGCTTAAATTACTTAAAGTATAACTTGTACTTGTGCTTCCATAACTTGAAGTAGTACCATATTGAATTGATACGGAACTAAAACTTGCGTTAGTATCGTATGTTACACTTGCACTTAATTCACAACTTGTTCTAAACCTATTAGCGCTTACAGAACTTATGCTTGGCGCATTACCAGTTGTTTTAAAAGTAACCGATTTAGCGGCAGATGTTTTTCCTTTATTATCTGTTACCTTAATATAATATGTATAAGATGTATTTGGCGTCAAACCAGATACGCTTGTTCCCGATGTATAAGTTCCACTACTTGACGTGCTATAAGACATTGAACTATATGAAGCATTTGTATCATAAGTTACTGTAGCACTGAAAGTCGCTCCTGTTCTAGTGGCAGATGCAGAAGCAGCTGTAATTGTTGGAGCATTACCACTTGTTGTAGCAGATTTACCAGCAGATGTCGTCCAAGCACTATTACTATTTTTAGCTCTTGCAAAGAAGTAATAAGTAGTATTGTGCGATAAACTAGAAAAATCTTTGCTACTTTGCCATCCACTAGATGGCGCACTATTACTTGTATTTTTCGCATATTCTATACTTGTATAAGTTCCACTTACTGTAGCAGTAACGCTCGCAGTACCTACTCCAGTACTTACGCTACTTACTGTAACCGAAGTAGGCGCAGTAGCTGTTTGTGATGGTAAAGTTACTGTACCAGAAGCTTGATGTGTACCTGTTGTAGGCAGATAAGAGGCCGAACCAGAAACTGTATAAGTAACTTTTACCGCCACGTTTTTGGTAGTACCGTAACCATAATTAAATTGAGTACTATATTCGTTACAAACACGACAAGCTATTTTACAAGCTCTTCCAGAATATGTAAAACTATTGTTCGTTGACCAGTCACCAGAACTATTGGGCTCATTACTTAACGTACCCTTATCAACATTATCTATATAAGTTTTTCCTGTGTGAGACCATTGATAATAAGGAGGAGAACTCCATGTACATCCCATAAACCCATCGGCGTGTACTGTCCCATATCCTCCTGATACGTTATCATACCATCCTCTTACTACTAAACATAGTACTGCACTACCACCTTGGGTACTAATATGTTTACCACCAACTATATTACTTAAAGCCATAGAGTTTCACCTCCTAACTTTCTATTAACACATATATATCGCCGTTCTTACCTAAACTTGATGAAGGTACTGTCGTACCACTATAAGTGTTAACTCCTTCACTACTTATTTGTGAACTTGTGTTTGATATAATTTGAGAAGCTGTCCATAGTGAAGCTGTTGATGTATCTGTATCATCTACTACTTTACTATTAACTGCTAAAGCATTAGTCGCTGTTGCTGCTAAAGTAGCATTATCAGCCTGCTCTGCCTTTTTAACTTTACTGATATCTGTAGTACTTACATAAATACTTTTTCTCATAAAGTCTGTTAATGAAGGAGCATTTGATAACTCTACACCATTTTCAGCAGAATTTACTACTAACATTTTACCGGCATTACCAGTATATACTACATCTACGTCATCTAAATTAGCAAATTCAGTAACGCTTTGTCCACCGCTACCTGTAGCGTTAATTGTAGCAGCATGTCCATCTATATCAACCGTTAAATTATTACCGAATTTGAATGTATTGATTTCAGCACTTTTTAAAGTACCTCCATCATAAATTGTATGATAATTATTATTGATTTTATTTGCTAAAGTAGACTCTAGGTGTTGTTCTGTAACTGAACCGTCTACTGGTACAAATATAATTTGGTCTAATGAAGCAAATGAACTTTGATTTACTGTTGTTACATAAGTTGGTAAATCGTAAATACCAACGACCCCATTTCCATCAGTACCATAATATTGATTTGCGTTGGCTTCTTCAATACCTGCTACATTATAAGCAAATTCTGCGTTAACAGCTTTATCTACATATCCCCCATAAAGACTTGGATATTCTGCTTCTAAAGTAGCATAACGATTTTTCATCATTACTGTATTATCGTCTAATTGACCTCTAATATTTAATGTTAAAGTTTCTCCATTTGGTGAAACATCGAAATCAACTCCGTCTTCGAAGAACTTTAATGATTTGAAATTACCTAGTAAAGTTTCTGTTCCTGTTGGAGTCTCTCTATTACCACCTAATTTAGTAATAGGAATATTATCCATATTCTTATCATCTAAATCTTGTAAGGCTTGAATTGTATTCTCGGGCAATCTATCTGCTCTAATTCTTCTTTCTTCTTCTGGTGTAACAAATATTTTTGTTGTATCTATTAAATAATTTATATCATCTGTTGATAGATTATGTGGGTTTACTTTAGTATGGTCATCCGCACCATCAGTTGCTGATAAAGTATCTGCGTGAGTTTTTGCTGCTACAACATCTGTGTTTGCACTTACTCTACCTTGCGTAAACCATTGATTTACTACACCACCAGAACCAGTACCTTCAGATATATCTCCAGTTACTAAAGTAATTGCCTTAGCTTCTGAAATACCTGTTGTATCTCCTAATCTATAACCATTGATTGTTGTAGTTTTGTTTACTTTATTTTGCTCATTTGCTGTTATTCTTGATTCGTGGTCAGCTAAAGTAACATCATGAGTATCTAGTCTACCTTCAACATCAAATAATCTTTTACGAACACTTTGTTCGTATCTATTTTTAGAACTATCATAAACATGCCAGATTTCACTTTCAATAGCCGCTATACGGTCAATTGCTTTATCTAAATCTGCTTTATCAACCAATTGATAACCAGGTTTATTTTCATATCTACGATTTTCTACTTGTGTTAATGTTGGATGGTCTATTCTTTCGTCTTGAATATATTTGTCTGCTAAACTAAATAATTGTCGTGTAGTTCCATAAGGAGCGACAAATAAGTTAAATAAACCATTTGTATTAACATCATAATTTTCAGTTTGTAAATCTGCTAAATTAAATCTCATAGCAGAAGGTGTCGTATCTGTTGCGTCACCACTATATATTTTAAATACATTATCTGCAAATTCTGGACTAATTGTACCTACTTGTGCTAGTCTTCCTAAAGTGAAATAAGCTACATGCGCACTATCTCCACTATCGAAACTAGGCATATTTCCGACTACCATTCTAGTAGCTTCTACATATGGGAAATTAAGGTCTGTTCCAAACACGTTGTTTAAGTTTGATATTGCATCTCCCATAGAATTATACACTTTAGTACCATATAAAACTATGTTTTGTCCATTTGGCGTAACAAAATGTTGTTGTATTGTGAAGTGACCTTCATCTACAGTTCTTAGTTCTTGAGCATCTGGTTCCCAATATTTATTAGCAATTAAACCATTGGCTGCTAAAATTGTTTTACTTAAACCACCGTCTGGTATCATATAATATAATGTATCAACTGGTGTTTCTGCACTATACTCTTTTAAATTATAATTTGAACCATTATCTACATCAGCAGGATAATCTTCTATTGGTCCTTCAGGATAGTTAATACCTTCATCATAATAGAAACCGCTTTGTCTATTAACTTTGTCATCATGAGTATTTGCTCCAGTTAAATTCAAACCGCTTGCTTGTCCGCCATCAATATAGAACATACCACGGTCTGCTGTATAAGCCATATCTGGTATAGTAAATATAAAGTCTTCCATAACTTCAGTAGATATATCTACTAAAAATGAACCTATATAAATCTTTTCTACTTCATCTTCTGTAGGCATATCTCCAGACACGATATAACCAGGCGCTTGACGGTTTTGCATAGTAGCATAGATAGAATATACTCCAGGAGTAGTTGCCATGCTTACATCAACTGTTTGAGCGTCTATAGCATACATTCCTTTTAAGTATCTTCCATCTCCTTCTTTGTTTTTGTAATAAACTAAAATACTTGGAATTGAAATTTCGTTAGCGGCACTTTTAGTCATAGGACCTGCGGCTACAACGACACCGGAATTTAAGAAACCTTGTCTAAATGTTTGACCGAAATCTGCTATCTTAATCCATCTTCCTTCTCCGGACTTGTCATAACGATACAATTCACCACTAGAAATTACATAACAAGTTTGAGCGCTTTGCGGATTTGGTATAGCATACATATCTGCAACAGTATTTACAACCCCGTTTTCTTCTGGGAATACTAGGTTTACATTGGCAATACTAATCGCATTTAATAATCTTCTAAAATTCTCGTTTAATGGAGAAGATATAACCTCTCCGCCAATTCTAATAAAATCTTGCATCTCTTTTCCCTCCTATAAATATCTTGGTAATAATTCAGCTTCCAACTCGAACTCAGGCATGTTTACGCCTTGACGAGGAGTAAGTGAACCCATTTGTCTAAAATATAATGTTGGTCCAGTAGTTATAGTAATTGTATCTATTTTTACTATTGTGGCACCAAATAATTTATAAACAGTTATATAATTTCCATAACTATTTTTAAAATCTTCTTTATTGTCAAACATATTAGTTTCACGCCATTCATCATATAAATATACATACCATTTTCCTTCTACGGTACATACATCTCCTTCATTTCCTGATACTGGCATTACGTTGTTTACTTCAACATAATTAAATCCTTTACCAGCTTGTCTTACAACAACGCCGTGGTCTATTTCGCCAGGTAGTAAATCATAGGTTTGAACTGAACTATCTAATGTTAATCTATTATTTTCTACATCAACGCTCATAATTTTACTACCGCCATTACCCATAACACAGAAGTATCTTCCTACTAAATCTTCACTAACTGTCATAACTAATGGGTTAATTGATACTACATTATTTTCTATATAAAAACTATCATATTCTTTTAGGTCTGTGTTTTCAATATTTTGAACGAATGTTTCTGGTAATTCTATTACATCTTCATATGGATTTAATTTAACAGGCGCTCCTGAAAATCTACCATAAAAATAATTCTTTTGTGAATCCTGTAATAATTGTGATTGAGTATCTATAATTACATCCCCGACGCAGCCACTTAAATCTATAACAACATTATACGACATATTGTTTTGTTCTTCAAGTGTTTTGTTAGTTAATTTAATAAAACTTCTATCTGGGAATGTACCCTCATGCTTAATTGTATATTGAGGATATCCATCTGCGCTTCCTGGATTATACATTGGTATTTCTTGCTCATCCGCATTTGCTTCTATAGTCCATTTTGTTCTTGGACTCATATCTTTATATAATAAACCGGCATTATAATAATAATCTCTTCCATATTTTTCTTTTGCGTCATAGATTAAGTCATCTCTATAATAGCAGAACCCATAACCGTATGCAGAACCAACAGTTTCAAAAGTAATTGTAAAAGTACCTGTATAAACAACATCACCTTCTATAAAATCCCCCAATACTGAATTTTGAGGTGTTTGAATACTCATTAAAGGAATATCTGCTAAATCTGAAACAGATACAGGTTTAACAACATAATACTTATAAGGTTGGTCAGATAAAATCAATCGCCCTACCTTTCTAGGATTTAACCAAGCTCTTAATCTATTATATTCGACCGCCGATAAATCGTGAGCAAAACAATTCATTTTAAATTGTTGACCAGTAATCTGAGTACCATAATAATACGTTCCATCATACATTGGCACATTCTTCTTTTGGTCACTAAATTTAGGCTCTATATTCATTGTATATGTTGAACTAGATGTAACATTGTATACGCCCATATCAGCACAATCTTTACCATCGTAAATAAATGTAGAGAATAATTCTCCACTTTTTACTGCTCTCATCGCCATATTCTCCCTCCTTGGTTTAGTATATCTCTCTATTATAAAGTAGTCTAAAAAGGGTAAAAATAAAAGAACGCAGGGATTATCTCCCCACGTTCTATATTATACCTTTTGAGTTGCTGTAAGAGCAAGTCCTGTTCTTCTACCAATGTCATTGAATTTTTGAACAAAGGCATCGAATGCTTTCTCACCATCTTCTGGTGATGACATGCTTTCAACATTAAACTCAATACTACTTATAGTTACACTAGCATTTGTATTGCCTTGTGTAATTGCATCTAATTTATCTAAATTATCTGCTATATTCATAAATGCTTTTGTTTGTGCAGCATTAAGCACTGCTTCTGGAGCTGTCTTAGTACCGTCTAACCAAGCAGGTCCTGTAAAGTCTGCTATACCACCTGTTTTGAACGCAGGTATTTGTGGTACGCCAATTGGGTCTTGACTCCATAGTCCCTTAAATGGTGCGATACCTAAGAATTCAATATTTCTAATAGCATTTAAAATACCGTTTAACCAGTTAAATGGTTGTTTAATAACCCAGTTGAAACCATCTCTTAGTTTATTAACAACACCCTTAACAGCATTAACGATACCATCTTTAATGTTTTCAAACATTTTACCGCCAGAAGAGAATATATCAACTACATGTTGCCATGCAGCTCCAAACTTTTCTTTGAACCATTCTGGTATCTTTCCAAATACGCTCTTAATTCCTTCCCACGCATCTGAAGCTCCTTGTTTTAAATGGTCCCAAGCTCCTGTGATTATATCTTTAAATCCATCTATCTTTTCACTGAACCAAGTTCCGATTGAAGTAAATATATTAACGAACGCATCTTTGATGTCTCCCAATTTTTCTCCAACCCAATCTTTAATTCCGCCAACCCATTCTTTTAAGGTTTCGAATTTTTCATAAATCCAGTTACCGATAGCGGCTAATCTTTGTTTAGTTGTGTCTGTTAAATTATCCCAAATAGATGTTCCTAATCTAGCAAACCAATCTCCAATACCCTTTAATAAGTTTTGAAGACTTGTCCCAACCCAGTTCCAGAACGCATCCCATTTTTCTGGGATAGTTACTGTAAAGAATTCTGCTATAGCATTTGGAACAGTTTCTGTTAACCAAACTCTTAGAGCATCTTTTTTCTCTAGTATCCATTGTCCTAAACTTACAAAGAAACCAGGTATACTTGTAACGAAGTTTACAATTGCTTCTCCAGCTTTCGCAAAGAAGTCTGGTATATAATCGAATATAAAGTTAAATACTGCTGCAATACCCTTACCAATATTTTCAGGTAAATGTGCTATGAAATCTGGTATTGTTTGAGTAAAGAAATTGGCTACGGCTTGACCAACTTGAGCAAACCAAGCTTTTACTTTTTCCCACCAAGTAGATGTATGTTTTTCAACTTGTTGGTCTATGTCTTCCCAAGGTATTACTTCAGGACTTGTAGATGAAGCACTAGTATCTATTCCGCCTCCACCAGAAGCGCCTTTCCAACTAGAACCTCCGCCTCCAGAGCCTCCAGATGAACTTCCGCCACCCTTATTAGCAGCTTCTAACATCTTTTGATAATACTCTCTCATAGCAGTACTAATTTCTTTTCCCACTCTACTTGCTTCAGTATCTTTATTCATTAAATTATCTACAGAAGCTAACATACTATCCTTAAATGCGCACATACTATTAAATACGTCCATAATAGTAGCACCACCACCAATATTACGTGTAGCAATATTGTATTGGGTACTCCAATCACGCATCATTTGTTCTCTTTCTACAGGAACCGCATGTCTAAATTCTTCTGTTGTTTTTAGAACATCTAGAACAGCTTCTTCGTTACCCATTATACGAGTATCTATCATTTCATATAATTTTGTCCAATCTTCAAAGAACTCATCAAATTCTCTTTGTAACATATCTTTTTGGTCTTCTAGAGTTTGTTTAATATCTTCCATCTTACGTTCATAAGCTGTTTCTCCCATATCCTCTAATTTACTTTGGATTTGGTCTCTATAACTCATTTGTTTGATATTAGAAGCCCCAGAAGTATCCATCAATGCTCTATTTAAACTTGTTTGCATCTTAGATAATTCTTTAGAGTTTTTATTATCTTCATTAGCTCTACTACGAGCCTCTTGAAGTTTATCTAAAGCATCTATTTCTTTATCTATTGCATCTAGTTTAGTATCTAACATTTTTTGATATATCTCTTGAACCGCGTCAGCTAAACTATGTTCTAAGTCAATATATGTATCAATTTGTTCTTGTTCTAAGTCAATAATGTCTTGTAAATTGTCTACATAATCTTCAGAGTAATCTAATAATGTGTCATATAAATCCTCATACTCATCATATAAATTATCTGCTAATTCTTTTAATGTCATTTCACCATCAATTGACTCATCTTGTAATTTTAAGTATTTTTCATAATCAATAATGATTGTACCATATTCATCAAATGAGAACACATCACCAACAGGACTATCTTTAATTGCCTTTTGTTCAGAAGCAACTAATTCTTTTTGTTGTTTTATTTCTGTTTCTCTTAATGCTAATGTTTTTTGGCTTAATTGTAATCTAGCAGCCATTAAATCAGCTGCAGCCTTACCTGTTGCATTACTGTTTGCTTTTTGTAAAATACTTAAACGTTTTTCTGCAGCCTCAATCTTGTTAATAGTATTATAAATTTCCATTAACTTACCGATGTATTTATCTACATCTTTTGAAGCTTGCTCTATATCTTTACCAAATTTACTTAGGTCTGAACCAGCCATTTTATTAAGTAAGCCTTGCATTGCTTCAATACTCTTCATTTGAGATTTCAAATTGTCAATAGTATTTTGACCTTTTTCATTGTAGGCTTTTAATTTAGCTACGATTTCACTCGCCTTAGCTTGTTTACCATTACCTAATGATTGTATTTGAGAGAATGAACCCGTATCTTTATAAGCCATTTCTTTAGTAATACCTTGTAAGTAAGTTTTTAGATTTCCTTGACCAAGGTTACCAGTCATGGCTGCTTTAACAGCATCTCCTACTTTAGCCGCATTAGATATAGAAGCTTCTGCCCAAGCAGATGAATTACGTGTCATAGCTTCATATAAATTAGCTGATTGTTCAGTGGCTTGTTGTAAACCACTTAAATATTCATTTTGTCCTAAAGCCTCTACTTCAGATAACTCTACCATCGCATCGCCTTTATCTGCGTAAGTATCTATGATAGCTTGGTTAGCTCTCATTTCTGCTTCTATTGTATAAATTTGAGATTGTAATGATGCTTTATCTGCTTCAAGACTTTGAGCAGTTTGTTTTAATTTTGCTTGAGTCGCTAATTGTTGGATTTCTTCCAAACTTACTAGCGCATCTTTATTAGCTGTGATAGCTCCAGTATTTTCATCAAAACCTAACTCTAAAGTATCTAGAGCGTGTAGATATTGGTTCATTTTACCCATATCAAACACTGTAGCGATATCGATACTATCTAATATATCACATAAGTCTAAGAATGTATCTAGAGTAAATCCTCCGGCCTCATTAAATTCGTCCATTAAAGAATTCATCTTTCTTAAATCTTCACTAGCTGATTCTAATGTATCTCCTAATTCACCCCAAGACATTATACCAGATACTGATATACTCTTAAATACCTTGTCTAATTTAGCTTGAGCTGCTTTTCGGATATCCTCATCATTTGTATTTTCAATAATACTTACTAATTGAGATGTTAATAAAGTAGTTGCTTGGTCTGGGTCTACTTCAAACATATTTATAATATTTTCCCATACACCACTTTGGTTCCAATTCTTTAATATCTTTTCACTGTCTGCGGCAAATAAATCGAACTTATCCATCCATTCGCCAGAAGTGTCATTTAATTTACCAAGAATTTCTGTCATTTGACGAGCATTTTCCATTTCTTCATATGAAGCAATACCATAACGCTCTGCAAGCTTATCTCTTTCTGCTTGTAGGTCTATGATTTTACCATACCAAGTTACTTCTGCTTCATAGCCGTTTCTAATCATCTCGTCATATTGTTTTATTTTTTCGTAAGCTTTCTCTTCTTCTTTTAATAATTTAAGTTTCTTTTGAGCTGACTCGTATTCACGTTCTTCATCACTTTCATAGAATGGGTTCCAGTTATCCCATTCACCGTTGTGACGACTTCTATACCACGCATCATCTTTTTGTCTTGTATATTCTTCTTTTCTACTTTGAATATCTGTGCCGTTGTAACTATCAATAATGTCTTTATATTTTGACATTGTTTTATGTAGGTTACTTCCTGCATATAAACTACTCATGATAGCGTCTGTCATCTCATTTAATTGTTGAGTTGTTAAACCAGCGGCTTCTCCCCAACTCTTAACTGCTTCTTCAACTACACCTAAAGCTCTATCATAGCTTAAACTATCTACTTGATTTTGTAAGTTTTCAAAAGAACTAAATAAATTATTCCATTTTTCAGGACTAATATCTGCATCTTCAAAAGCCTTCATAGTAGACTCAATGTCTTCTGTTAAACTCCAGTGAATACCAGCGCCTCCGAAAGCGTCAGATATTTCTGCTGAATCTTCAATAATGTTATCTTTTAATTCTTTCATTATCATTTCAACATTTTGAGCACTTGTTTTTAAGTCTTTTGTATCAATACCTGTATCTAAATCTCCCATTGTGTTACGAACATCTGTTTTATGAGATTTTAAATATTTATCATAGAACTCTTGTACTTTTCCTCTATGGTCAAATTCCTCAATAGACTCGTGTTCTGTTTTTATCATTTCGTCACGAGCTTCTTTTTGGTCTTCAATTAAACTATTGATTTTTTCATGAACCTCATCAATAGATACTGAAAGATTACCATATTGGTCTTCAATAACTTCAACTTCTAATGAGTCTCCCAATTGTTGAGCCAAATCATTTAATTTTTCTTGTTCTTTGGCTGTTCTATATATCTTACCAGATAAATCTTCGTAGTCTTTTAATAATGCTTTTGCGCCCTTAACTTTTGTAGAAGCGTTTGAATATTCTTCAACAGAGTCTGCCATTTTACCAATAGCCTCTGTCATTTTAGCATCTGTATTTCCTAGAGCTTCACCTAAAGTTTTAACTAAACTTATTAAAGCAATTACTCCAGCTAAAATAACTGGACCTAATTTAACTAATAATAAGATAATAGATGTATCTTCTGCTAATGACAATTCCATAATAGCAGGTATTGCCATACCAACAAATCCTAAGAATGTTGATGCTAATTGAGCGATACTACTAATACCCCCATCTGTAACCATTGCTAAGCCAGCAAATCCTCCAGCTAGATTTTGAACACCCGCTGAAACTTCTTGGAATGCTTTCTTTTGGTTTTCAATATTAGGTACTTGCTCTTTCATTGTAGCATTATTTTGTGCTATAACATTTTTATTGTTTTGTATAGCTTGTGTTTCTGCATTTATTGATTGAGTTAAACTGTCATACTCTGCATCAACTATTTGACCAGTTTTGACTTGTTCTTCCATCTTGTCTGCAGTTAAACCATATTGGTTAGCAATCTCTTGTTGTTTTGCTTTTTGTTCGTCTATGGATTTTGTTAATTGTTTATTTTCAGCTTCAAGTTTATTATTAGATTTAATATAAGTTTTTAAAGATTTAGCACTACTAATATAACTCTTAGCTAATTTTAAATTATTTTTATTTAAGTTTAATACGCTCTTAGCACCCTTTCCTAATTTAGCGAACAACTTACCGATAGGACCTTGTAATTTAGTTACTTGTTTTAATACGGCTGTAATTGCTGTTGCTAATAAGAAGAAAGGTTTAGAACCATTATTAACTTTATCAAGCATCTTAGTTAAGCCTTCAATAATTCCTTTGAATACTGAACTATCTGCTAGGTTAGAAATAAATTCTTGCCATGCAACTTGTAATTGTTGAACCTTAGATTCGATACTTTCCATTGCTTTGGCGTGCATCAATGCTTGTTGTCCAGCACTGTTAGCACTTTCTTCACTTAATTCTAATACTCTGTCCCAGTTTTGCATTAAAGTAATGAAACGAGATTGTTGACGAGTACCTGCAATGATTGTTCCTAAATATGCTTGTGTATTTCTGTCTAATGATTGCCATTTAGGTCCTAACTCATCGAAGATATCTTCAAGGTCTCTTAATTGTCCTTCTGTATCTCTTAATGCAATACCTACTGATTTTAATGCAGTTTCAACATTGTTGACATCTGTATTATCTTCTGTATTCTCCCCTGTCTTAATTTGCTGCATACGAGAGAATATTGTCTTTAATGAAGTACCTAAGTTTTCTGGTGCTTCACGAGTTGCCTCTTCCATTGTTGCGATATAAGCAAGATAATTATCCATACTTACACCGGCTTGGTTAGCTTGCGCGGCAGCTTTACTAAACGCTGTTGATAATTCGTTAATATCGGCAGCTGATGCTGCTGCTACTTTATTGAATTTATCTGCTACACTAGCCGCATCTTCAGCACTTAAACAATAACCATTAACGGCAGCTGTTAATTTATCTGCGGCATCTGTTGCATCAATACCAGCAACTTTAGCGAATTGTGAAGTAACTTCTGTCATTGTTAATACTTCTTGAGTATTTAAACCTTGTTGATAGAATAATACTGCGGCAGTAGTTACGTCGTCTAACGCCATTCCTGTATCTCTAGCCATATCAATAAAACTTGTTTTTAAGTTGTTTACGGCTTGAGAAGATAAATCAGATACGATATAAATTTGATTTAAAGCGTAATCTAATGATTTGTAGAATTCGAATGATGCTTTTGCTAAATCTTTAAAGTAATTAGCAATTCCTGCAGCACTAATAACGATACCGAATTGTGCTAATACTTCTTTTAATGTTCTAGCACTTTCTTTTTCTCTTTCTAATTGTTCTGCCGCTGCATCTGCAGATTGACCAAACATTTTCTCGTTTTGAGCTGCGATATCACTTGCGTTATTAAAATCTTTCGTAGCCTCTGTTAATTCTTCAACAACTATTACATCTTCGGCACTGGCTATATTACCTAATAATTTAGATTGACCGGCTTCTAGAGTGCTTTCTCCAGTAATCTTTTTACCACTCTCTCTACCTTGAGTTATTTTTTCTTGTTGAGCAGCAACTTGTCCTAAAAGGTCATATACTCTTTTTAAAGTCTTTTCATCTAAACCGTTTTGTTCTAACCAAGTTTGTTGATTTTTAGTTGGTTTTAAATTGTTTGATAATCTATCTTGGATTTCATTTAACATTCTGCTAGTAGTCTTTGAGTCTACGTCCAATCCTGTTTCAGTTTTAATTTTACTCTTAGCAGTGTTAGCTCTTGTTTCTGCTCCTTTTTGAGCAGCCATAAGTTTATTGATTTCTTCTAATTGTTTTTTATAAGTTTTTAAATCTTTAATTGCTTGCTTATTAGCATCACTATCAAAAGCATTTTTAATAGCTGAGCCTAAGTTCTCAATCTCACCAAGATTTTGTTTTATTCTAGTATTAAGAGTGTCAAAGATTTGGGTATATTGTTTAGTATTAAGCCCTCTTTTACTCAGAGTACCAGCCATTTTATCTAGGTCTGAGTAAATCTCTTTAAAAGCTCTCTTGACGTTTTGCTCTGTCCCTTTAAGAAGTTTAGAACTTAAATCAACTTTACTAACGTCAGCCTCTAGACTTTTAACAAGGTCAGCAGTTTTACCAACGAAACTAACATCTATTTCCATGCTAGCCTGCAACTTCTTATTTTTCATCTTCTCCCTCCTTTATTCCAAATAAAAAACAGTGCTTATTTTGCACTGTTTTCTTTTGGTTCTTCTACTTTCTCTGCACTCTTCTTTTGATATTGATTTACCAATTCTTCTAGTTTAGAATTGATTTGTTCAGTTTTTTGTGCTTTTATTTCTTCTTTAGCGATTTCTGCTTCTTTAGCAATTTCTGCTGTTTTTTCTAATGCTTTCGCTTTATCTTCTGAGTCCATGTCTGCGAATATAGATGCGATTGTTGTAATCATCTTAACAACATTGTGATTGCTTTCATATTGGTATGCACAATATACATCTAATTCTTCTCTTAAGAACTCAAATAATTCTTTATAATCGTCTTGTTCTAATAATTTTAAGAATGTTGGCTCAACATCTTTTTCTAATACATCAATTAAATTAGCTTCGCTTTCATTACAATATTTTAAAATATCTTCTTCAGCTAACCAATCTATCATACTAAGCATGATGTAAAGGTCTTTTTCTGTTTGTAAAGCCTCATCTCTCTCTCCCAAAAGAACAACTGCTTGTTCTAACATTTGATGTCTTAACACCAATGATTTAGTATTAACATCTTTCTTGATAGTAATTTCCATATCTATTTCCCTCCTATTTTATCGCACCGCCATACCATAAATTAAATTTAGCGGATTGTTTCTTAATACTATCCCCAATAATCTTTTTAAAATTGCCTGGGTCAACTCCGGTATAATTTTGTCTTAAATTATATCCTTCCATTTCGTCTATTAAGTATTTATCGTTTTTCAAAGATTCCACTATTTCACTAAATAGTTTTACATCTTTGCTATCCTCAAATATAGGATAATTACCCACATCTAAATATTTACTTGCTAATAATGTCTCCGACATTTCTTCTAATGATGTTTTCTTTAAAATTAAATGTAATTCATTATTCAAGATACGCATTGACGAATCTTTTAAAAGCATGTCAACTAACGCATCATCAAATTTTTTCCCAATTAAATGGAAATGTTCTAAATTAGATTTAACTTCACTACGGAACATTCTTCTGCTATTGATTGTATCGTCTCTATCAAACTTAATTGAAATATCGTATAACTCACTACCATAAGCCCCTCTACCAAATTCGCTAGTATTTTCAAAATAGGCATTGACATCTAAATCTTTCGCCCATTTAAAACGCTTGATAGAAGTAATCATTTCTTTAGCTAAACCTGCTAATTGAGCATCTGATAAAATATGTTTTCCGCCATCAAAACTTTTCGCTCTAATGGTTTTTCCTAATTCTTTAATACCAGCAGACTCTATAAACATTGGTAATAAATTAGCATTTCCTATTCCTTTAACTACGGCTTCATATACGCTATCAATTACGTCTTGTTCTTCAATAGGTAAATCATATTCTCCTTTTAAAGATAGCAATGATTTAAGGTCTTCTTTCCAAGTTGTGTTATTAGATGTAATTCTTGGTCTTTTTAAACCGTTTAATTGACATAATTGAGTATAAATATTTTTCTCATATTTCTCTGCTTGAGTTTTCATTTTATCTAAACCAGAAGGATGAAAGGCGTATATATTATATGAATTTTGTGCCATATTACTCCACCTCTATAACAACCTGAGTTATTGTATTATCAATGTTATCACTTTTTTTCATCTTTCTCATTTGATAAAAATTAAAATATCTTTTATCACCAACTGGTTGATAAACGCCAGGGCGATAAATTTTACCATTTTTTGTTGATGGTCTTGACCTACCTGATTTACGAGATTTTACATCAATGGCTTCCTCATAATATTTCATTGGGTTTGCGCCATACGGTAATATATATTCATATAGTATCCCTTGACGCCCCCAACGCATTACTGTTAGTGTATTATCAATCTTAGCATTCCATGCACTAATATTATCCATTTTTAATTACCATTACTGTAGCCACGTCTTTATTAACACTTCCTTCTTCATCTTTTACAGGAACAGAGTTAATATAGATTGGTGTAAATGAAGCCTTTTGACTATTGTTTACCGATATAACTAAATCAGTATCCACTTGTACCTTATCGCAGTGGATGTAAACAATATATTTATCATCATTTTTCTTATCTACTGCGTCAATATATATATCCATTGTTGCAAATATATTATTGTGTACTTGCTTCATTTTCGTAACATAATCAGGAACGGCTTGATATGTGTAACTAGCCATATAATTAGAGGTTTCCTTCACATTTTGATAGTCAATATAATATCTATTGTTCTCACTGTCGTATTGCACCTCATATTCATCTGGGTCAATTGTAATTGTTTCATTATCTTCTATTTCATATAAGAATAGTGTTTTTGGTAATGTTCCTAAATACAATTTACCATCTTGCTCTGGTGTTATATATTCAACCCCTTGCAAGATTTGAGCAGATGTATTCTGCTCTTCTCCATATATATATGACCATAAACCATATAATATAGAACCTTCGTTAATTGTAAATTTAACTTCATTTGTTAATCCCGCTTGTCCTATAAATCCTCTACCATCTTCTGTTTTTACTGGTCGTGATACAAAACTTAGATTTGATAAGCCTGGATTATTTATTATCATAATTGGCTCTCCAGTATAATAAGTTCTCTTACCAGGGATTTGTACACCCTCTGGCACACTTAGTATAATCTGAGATACCTCTTGCATTGTTAGTTGTTCTAGCATTAGACATCTCCTCCTCTATTTTATAGTAGAGAAACTTCAGGTTTTTTCCACTATTCCTCTACATTATATCATAAGATAGTAAATCTGTCAAGTAAAAAGGCAAAAAAAATAAGAGAGAAGATTACTCTTCTCTCGTATGTTTAAATTAGATAGATGAAACTGGGTTGTAGTTTTCGTCTAATGGATATACTTTTCCTGTTGGAGTTAAGTGTCCATCGATAGAGTCAACTGTAACTTCTTTAGCTGGTACACGTTTGAATGAACCATCATATTGTCCGTAAGTTTCATCTCCAGATTTACCTTCTTGACGTAATTGTCTGAAGATTACCATTCTACCTTCGTCATCTCTTAATGCAGTTCCGTTGAATGCAAATACAACAGCTTCTGTAGCAGCGTTTAAATTGATTGTGAAAGCGCCATCTAATTTTAATTTAGGAATTTCGATTTGGAAAATATCATTAACACCAGTGAATTGGTTGAATAATAATGTGTCTCCTATAAATCTATAAGTTCCTGCGAATTTGTCAGCTAATACTGTTAATTCAGTTAATTCTTCAGCTTTAGTTGGGTATCCGAATTCGTATTCATAGAATACTCTGAATGTAGCATCTTTAGTATCGCTTCTATCTTTGTAGTTGTAGAATAAACTAATTTCGATTTCATCTGTTTCAGCTGCTAATGGGTCAGTTGTTCTAGTTGCAGTTGATAGAATACCGTCAATTAACTCAGCGATGTAAACGTAAGAACCTTTACGAGCTTTTCTAGATAATTTAACAGTTGTAGCTCCTTCAGCAACTTTAACTAATTCAGTATTAGGCATAACGATTTTATTATCGTCAGTTCCTTCTCTTAATTCTCCACCTGCTAATACAGCTAAAGAACTCATAGTCATGATAGCGTCGTCAAATTCTAAGCTAACAGTTTTACTATGTGAAATAGAAGCTAAAGTAGCGTTACCTTGTCCACCTTGGATATCAGTTGTTTCAGCACTACCTTCTAAGTTAGTAACTGTTAATGTATCGAAATACATAACTGGATATTTAGTAACTAGGTCATATAATGTAACGTCACAAACAGTAACAGCAGCATATTTTCTACCTTGAATATCTAACATATTACATACCTCCTAATTGTTTTTAAACATCTAGCCAGTGTTCAACCGGTTTCGATTTTTTAGAGTCCATATAAGGACTTAGCCCAGTATACAACACATAATTCTGTATTGCTATATATTTTTTTAGCAAATAAATCATTTGTACCAAAGTCATGCCATATACTTCATCAAAAGTATATTCCCCGATAGCAACTAATGATACGATTTGTTTAGCTAATCGATTCTCCACTTTACCACTAGAAGCTTTAATACGATTTAATTTTTCTTCCCTAGCCTTCATCTTGCGAATCATTTGCTTTTCTCTTTCAGACATATTCTCTGTTTCTTTATATTGCTCTTCCTTCTCTTCTACTTCTAGATTTGAAAGTATCGTACATATGTCTTTCATGACGGAATAAAAATCTTCGTCAACTACGACAGTGGAGTCATCTTCCCCTATAACTATAGTATTCGCCATAGGAAGAAACTCAATTTTTGTATGTAGGAAAAAATCAACCGAAGCTATTATTCTAATACGCATATCAGGAGAATGGAACATATATAACTTCCATAATTCCATATCGGATAATTTCAAAGTATCCTCATTTTCTTGAGGCATTAGGTCCTTCCTATCTAAACACCATAATTTTAAGATACTCCAATACATGTCTTCTCCCATATCTACAATTTGTTGTATTGTTGGTTGGTAAAACTTAATATTACCAAGAATAGGTATTGGAGTATTACTTAACAATCTTTCTAATTTAATTTTAGTCATCTATAACACTATCGAATAATAATCGATAACCTAAAAGAACATCAGATAGCTGCGCGTTAACAAAATTTGTTAAACGGTATTTTACACCACCTGTTTGAGATAATTGGTTTTGAACCAAATTGTTAATTACATGAGCAATTTGTAGAGGTCTAATACCTTCATTTATTACCCATTGATTTGCAGGAGTAAATACATCTACAGCGATAGTTGAAACTACTGAATTTGCTTCAAATAATTTTTCACCAGAAATAAGAGTAACAACTATTAAACTTCCATCTTCTTCATTTGCAGGAAGGACTGGAACTCTACAAATTTGTTTATCCCTTAAATCTAAATCCGCAATACTTTCTACTCCATATTCTTCTAGGCTTTTTCTGTTAACAACTTCGTAATCTTCTAAAGGTCTCCTGTCAGTATAAATTAAAAATCTTTTTAATGCCTCATCACTATTAAAAAGGGTGATAAGTCTATAAATATCATTATTGACATCTAGAAAACAATCTGTCTCAACATTATTTTTATTAACTATCATTTTACTTCCCTCCTATAGTGTTTTAATATAAACTTCTTTCGTAATCAATTTACCTTCATATTCAGCTGAAATAATAACCGTACCGCTGTATTTATCTTTAATTGATATTGTTATATTATTATTTCCAAATATAGGCTGAGAATGCTTAATTTTTGACTTAAATTCTACTGCAAATACAGCATCCTTATTATTAGATAACGAATAAGTTTCTGAAGTGTTCCATGAAATATAATCACTTCCAACAATATAAATTTCTTCTATATCTTCTTCATGACCTTCTTCTACTATTACTTTTATGTCTTTATATTTAGTCTCATTTTTACTTAATGCACATCTTACTGTACCTTCACCAATTCCTCTACCTATTATTCTATCTTCTTCAACCTCAACGATATCTGGTGTTAATGAAGTTAATACAACTTTTTCATCAACAGCAATTCCTTGGTTAAATACTGAAATAGGCATCTTTTTAACGTCTCCGCCATAAAGTTTAATTGGTTCTTCAACATTAAGTCTAAATGTATAATCATATACATCTGTATATGCTATTCCGTTTTCTATATCATCTGTATCTAATATTCTATCATCTTCAAATGATAAAATAGATACATTATCAATAGACACATTATCTATATTAGATACACGATAAGCTTGGCCTTTAATAATGAAACGCATTTCTCTTTTTAAGTTTAAATTCATTGGAGTAGCAGCCATCATATTCCAATCACTATCGTGCATTACTATATTATCAAATACTCTGTTTACGTCAGGAGTAACTCCTAAAGCATTAGTTATACGCCCTGAACGTATATAAGCATGTTGTACTTGTAATTGACCATCATCATCAATCCATTTTAAATCTCCAGTACAACGATATGCTATACCATTGAAACCAGGTTGGTCTGGACGGAACATTTTCTTTAAAACTATCCAATGTTCATCTCCAATGGTATCATCCGTGTTATCCCAATCAAAGATAACACCTTTATCTAAACCTACTTCTAGAGGCGCTATTACATTAGCAGACTCATACTCTTGAGTAGTTTTAGTAGAAAGGATTGCTACATCCTTTTCTTCACCATTTATTTTAATGGTAAATCCATATTGGCTATCGTTTATTAAGGAATCTATGCTCTCACTAACTTTTGTTTTAACATATTCTCTTTTTGTCTTACCTTTATACTGTACTCTATCTCTATACGCTTGGTAAGGACTCGACATAGTTTATTACCTCAAATATTGTGTCCCTAAATATTTTTTTGTTTACGTACTTAAGACAAACTACTCGTAAGACTAAGTAGCTTTTTATTTCTTCTTCTAAATATTCGCTTAGAGATATGTCTTGTAAAAACTCGTCATATAATTTTAACCAGTTTTTACCTTCGTCGTTCCAGCATAGCATCTTGAATAATCTGTTTACTATTTGATTATAAATTACTTTCTTATCCATAATTTCCCTCCTATGATTCCTAGTTTAGTGGGTCTTCTTCGTCGCCATTATGAATTGTTCTTTTTGGTTTACTGTAAGCCTTTTCAGTTTTTCCTAATCCACCAAAGTTTCCTACAACGCTTACTCTTTTATAAGTATATTCAGTTTTTGCTTTTCTTGCATCAGCTAAATATTGTTGATATAAAGTTGTTAAATTTCTTAAGTTCTCGTTAGGTGAATAAGTTTTAATACCTGCGTCAAAATATTGTTGCTCGATTTTTCTACTAGAATTGATATATCTTTCTAGCCAAGCAGCTTTCATACAAATGGCTAAAACTTCTATTTCATCTTCCGATAATGTTTCATAAAATACTTTATTTCTTTCATCTCTCTTCCTTAAGTTATGCTCACTAATTCTAGCAAAATCGTTAATAGCAGCTAAAAGCACAGGATAGAGTTGAGCATTGATTTGCTCGTCAGTTGAGTTGGCTAAAAGTTCATCATCAACTTGAGAAAGAAACGCAGTATAAATATCTTGATACTGAGTTATCTTCATATATTATTTTTTAGTTGTTTTCTTAGCTGTAGTTTTTTTAGCAGCTGGTTTTTTAGCTGGTGTAGCTTTTTTAACAACTTTTTCTTCTTTTACTTCTTCTTCAACAACTTCTTCTTCAACCTCTTCTTCTGCAGGTTCTTCTTCAATTATTTCTTCTTCTATTTCTTCAATTGTAGCATTAGGAGCGATAAGTTCAATTTCTTTTTCAGTTAATCCCATCTTAAATAATTCATCTGCGCTAACGTTATCAACCATAGCGTCTCCCTCTAAGAATATTTTCTTACTTGCAGGATAGTCTAAAATGTCTTGTAAACTGATTGAGCTTATTCTTTGTTTACCACCTTTGTGTAAAATATAAGTTCTGCCTTGTGTGTCTTTTAATCCTAATACATAATCACTTCTGTTTTCAAGGGTAATAATTCTATCATTATTCATAATAATAATTCCTCCTCTAAAAATTGTAAAAAAAATGAAGAGAAAGGTCTTTTAAAAAAGACCAATCTCAATTTATAAACTATATCTAAGATTAGATAGTAGTATCGCCAGATAATTCTGTATCTTTGTAGATACCCCAGTAATTTTTACCAACTACTGCTACGTCGAACATATGTTGAGCTTGTACTTCGATTGAACCATCTTGTAATTTTTGTTCGTCGATTAGAGTACCACCTTCGAAACCGATTTTAACTGGTTTTTCTTTTCCAGCTGGCATGATGTAAACATATCCTTCTTCAACGATTTTTTCTGAGTTAGTTTCGTCTTTGAATGATTGTTTTAATAATACTACATCATTTCCTTTATAACGTCCAACGTATCCTGATTCTCTTACATCGTCATAATCTTTTAATGCTGATGTTGGGTTTGTATCAGGTGCGAATCCTGGAACATTATATAGTTTTGATGCGAATGGTTTAGTACAATAAATAGTTACTGAATCACCATAAGCTTCAACTGTTGCTAAAATTGCATCGAAAGTTGCAGGAACGAATCCAGCTCCTTTACCTTTATTAGCAGCAGGCATTTCAGTGTCGTTGAATGTTGCAATTAAAGCAGCTTGTACTTCATCAAATACACTGTCAGATAATCCTTCAAGGATAATATCCATAAGTTCAGCCATATCAACACGGCCACATAAGAAGTCTCCTAATTCAAGAATAGCAGCTCCGGCATAAACTCTTGGACTCATAGTGATGTCCTTAGAATCTAAGATGAATGTACGGTAAGTACCGAATTCAGCAGCTCTAGTTACGAAGTTTTTACCTCTAGCTTTACCAGTTCTTTGTTTGAAAACGATTTTGTCTCCCCAATTTACGCTTTGAATTTCTGCGAATTTACCAAATTGTTCTTTAACTTTACGTGGAATAACAACGTTAGCTACTTGTTCAATTAAGCTGAATAAAGTATTTTTGTTAGCTCTGTAATATGAGTAATCATTGAATGCTTTAAGTTCATTTCTTAATGTTTCGTTAACGTCTTCTAATGAATATTCTGCTGGAATATTACTATTTGTTGCAGCAGCAATTCCTAGTTCAACTAATTTACTTAATTCCATACTTTATCCCTCCTAATTATTTTATAACTCTGTAAGTAGCTCCAACTTGCATACTTGGTACAGTTTCGTTAGCACTACTTTCAATAACTACGATTTTGTGATTTCCGAATGTGTAAGCAGTTCCAACAGCTGGTGCTTCAGTAACGATTCCACCTTCGTTATCATAATCGAAGTTAGTTGTAAATATATCTCCTACAGTTAATTTGTAAAGTCTTGGTAAATATCCTTCATTGTTTTCATATACGTAATTTTCCATTCCAGTATGACCATCTTCATATCTACGTGGATTTGAGAAGTGTAAATACATAGCATCAACACATGTATCAGCATCGAAATCAGCTACGATAGTGTTATCTTCAGCTTGAACGAACATAATAGCACCATTTTCTAATGTGTCAATACTAGCGTCTAATTTGCATTGAGCTTCAATTTCACCAGTTTTTCTACTAGCTACTTTATTTAACTCAGCAGTTGCGTATTTTGCCATATAATTTCCCTCCTACTTATTATTTTTGTAGTTCTTAACTAAATCCCAAGCAGAATTAGAAATTGTGTTATCATTAACATTGATGTTTAAACTGAAATTACTATCTTCAGTAGTATCTTCTTCAACAACTTCTTCAGCTGCGATTTGTTCTACTAAAGCATTTCCTAATTCACTTTTAACTTCTTCGATAGTTAAGTCATCTACTTTTTCAGTTAATTCGTTGATTAACTCTTCGTTCTCTATTTTAGTAGAGAATTTTGAGATAATCTCTAATTTTTCTTTCTTTGTATATTGGTTTAATGAATTTAAAGCTTCATTATACTTTTCTTCTAAAGCTGAATACTTAGCTTCTAAAGCAGCATAGTCTTCTTCTTTACAAGAGTGTTCTGATTTGTCATCAGATTCATCGGATTCTTCTTCACATACACATGGATTTTCTCCACATTCAGGGCAAACTTCATCATCTTTTTTGAAGTCTGCTTCGGCTTCTTCGACAGTTTCTACAGTTTCAGTTTCACTTTCTTCAGCAGCTTCTTCTTCAACTTCTGTAGTTTCTTCAGTAGTTTCTTCTACTGGTGTTTCAACTACTTCTGTTTCAACTTCAGCTGTTTCTTCAGCAACTTCTTCAGCAGTAACCTCTTCAGTAGTAACTTCTGGTTCTACAATTAAGTTTTCGTTTTCCATAACGTCGTTTCCTCCCTTTACATTTTTTTGTGTATCCTCTATGTATAAAGCGTATGCGTTTACCATAGCGCTATAAGCACTATAGAAACCAGCATCTTCAAAGCAAGGTTCATAGTCATCACCTAAAACAGTGATTCCAGCGAACTCTGCAGAAGTAATTCTGTAGCAAGTCATGTCGTCTCTTTTTTCGAAAACACCTTTTATTGTCTTAGGATTAAGTTCCATAGATAATGATTTGTTATCTTCTAAGATAGACTTAGCTTCTTCAAAACGTCCGTCCCAAATGACTACGTCTACTTCGAGATACTCATGACCATTTTCTTCAACCCAAGCATAATTTGGATTTAAAGGAACAAAACCGTAAGCACTTTGTTTTCCTCCGTGCTCACCGAAATCGCCACTTTCTTCATCATAGTTACCTATGACAGGTGTACCAGGAATTGTTTTAGCCAATTTCTCAGCTACGTCGTCATCAATGATTGAACGATTGCGGTTAAGTCCTCTGTAAAAGACTCTCGCTCTGCCCATAGAGAACATACTATTGATTTTGCTAGGAGTACCTAACATATCAATTGAAAAGGTAGCATACTTGTGTAACTCATTCATTGTAGCTCCCTCCTATAAACTCGCGTCCTTAGTTATAGTAGAATCTTTTTTATCTTCTTCGTTTTGTGTAGGACGGCCGTTTTGTTTATCACTGTTATTTTGGGCATCTTTATTTTCAGTGGTAGTTTGTTGACCATTGCCTGATTTATTATCGGGTTTACCAGACATAGTGTGTGAACTTTGTAGGGGAACAAGTTTCGCATCTAAATCCAACACATCATTCTCAAACATATTAAGAGATTCAATATAACGTTGTTTCACTCCCAAAGCTACTTGTGGTACTATTTTGGAAAAACCATATTGAGCACCTTGGATGTAGCTTCCTATCATTTTCTCTCTATTCTTATAGGATGTGTCTAAATAAGAAAATACAAAATCGGTGTTTTTTATGATAGAATTTTTACAAATTGCTCTCAAGAAGAAATTAAACCACACTTCAATTTGTATTCTCAAATCGTGCATAAACTTCTCATCCTTAGCGATTGATTCAGCTAGAGAACCTGATGTTGTAGAGTTAAATAACTCTGATGAAACTCCCGCTTCTGTGTAAGCTTGGTCGAAATAAGTTTTTAAGAATTCGTAGTTGTCAGTAGCGTCTCCAGTTTCTCCTAATGTTAATACTTTAACATCTTTTGCTAAAGTAGTTAACGCATCAACCATTTCGTGTTTCTTAGCAGCAACACCCTTTAAGTTTTTATGGAAATCTGCAGCTAACTCTAAATCTATTTCTGGGTTACCCTCTTTATCAATATCAATTAGTTGAACTAATAACTTAGTCATATTAGTAGAAATATAATCATCTCTCATTGGCTCTAATTTTTTGATACGAGCTAATAATTCTAATATGTAAGCTAAAGGTGGTAATCCGTCACTTGTTGTAAAAGCTGCACCATTAGTTACAGGAACGATAAACCATTCAGGATTTGTTCCTCTCTTATCTTGTTTTCCTTTTCTAAACTTTTCGTACGCTTGACGAATTGCTTTAGGATATTGCTTTAATACTTCATCTTCAGTTAAAATGTTCTTATCAACATATTTGGTCATTTGCTCATCTATGAACAATAAGTTAATTGCATAAATATTTACAGCTGGGCTTCCTGCTGTTCCAATTATTTTACAATAATCAGTTGGCATTTGAATTGCTTTAAAACATTCTTCTTTCCCCTTTTTATAACTTTCGATGTAATAATATACTTGTCCTTCTTTTAATAAATTAAGTAATACTTCTCCGGTAAACTTTTCAACTTGCATATCTTCATCTAAAGTTTTTAATGCTGTATTATAATCTTTTATTAGTTTTTTACGGTTGCCAAATTTACTATCAACTGTTAATGGACTAATAAAATATTCATTATAGAAAATACTTGCTAAATAATCTAATATTCTTCTATACATAGAGTCTTGATAGAATATTCTAGAGAACTTACGCCAAGTCTTTTCATCGCTCATTGGTGTTTTAACAATATCTTCTAATTTTAATGTAGTAGAATCAATTGCTCTTCCAAATCTTACTTTGCCATCATTATCTAAGATAATTGTTCCGTTAGGAACTTCTGTTCCCATCTTACCGATACTCTTTCTGAATTCGTTAAGTTTGGCGGCATTATAATTTGCAAATCTTTCTTTTTCTTCCATAATATGTTCTCACCTCCTAATTTAAAAAACTGAATTGAGACCTGCTCCATCCACGATTTTTCTTTTTCTTTTCCTCTTCCTCTATAGTGCTTATATAATATAAGCCATAGCAGAAAGAAGATACCAAGTCTTTTCGCACATGTGAGTTTATTCTTTCAAGCACTATTGTTCCGCTTGTATCTAGCTTAGCTTTTAAATTTGCTAATTGGTCTTGTAATTTAGTAGTTTGAACATAAGGAATTAACTTATTTGCTTGTTTTTCTATGCTCAATTTATTCCAAGTTTTATACTGACTGAAATATCTACGTGCTTGTCTCTCATTTAATAGTAGTGAGACACGTCTTAAACTTAAAATAATATGAGCATTTGAATAAATTTCGCTATTTAATCCTCGATTTGCTTCAATTCCGAACAATTTTCTTAAATTTCCACGCTTTTCTGTCGCAGAATACTTCGTTTTATTTAAAAAACCATAAGGTTGATAATAAGTTCCATCAATTTCTTGCTCATCAATCATGTAATCAGCAAGTCCGGCACCATTACCATTGATATCCATTACGATTGCTTTAAAGTTAAAAGCCAAATCCATTTGCTTTAACATTACAGCTTGGTCTCTAAAGTGAGTACCATTTAATAAATGTAGATTAACTAAGTCAATCTTATATCGTTCTCCAGTTGTATAAACTTTAAATACTTCTGCTACAGTTTGGTCGCCTTCAAATCTCGCAACATCGACTGCACATACATAAAAGCCTTGGAAGTTTGGAGAACTTGTTCTATGAAATTCAGGCTTAACTAAATTTCTACACTTACTGATTTGAGTATATGAATAATAACTATCTTCACTTCCTCCAGTCCATACAGAACAATATTCACGAAGGAATGACTCTAGTTTATAAGAACTATTATGTATTTTATCTTTGACTTTGTCAAGAGTTAATAAACCGTGCATTACCGGTATTCGATAATCTCCACCAAAGCAGAATGTTCTTCCAGGCTCTGTCGCCATTTTAACTAAACATTCCAATACACGGTCATGGGCATAAGTTCCTTTATACCCGGCAGTAGTAATCATTATTTGTTGAGCATGTGGTTCCGTCGGATTTAAAATTCCTGCCACTGTTCTACGGTCAACGTTTAATAATGGGATTACAACTTCGTTTACATTATCCCCGT
>Ga0265298_10001158_pt1 | contig 38868 bp, 37 predicted proteins | sample AusTroGonzalo_MG_3_FD_193486 | JGI IMG/M metagenome (GOLD analysis project Ga0265298, IMG submission 193486) | Bovine rumen microbial communities from tropical cattle in Woodstock, Queensland, Australia - Gonzalo_01 | ecosystem: Host-associated > Mammals > Digestive system > Stomach > Rumen ...
TCGAGGGCGGCACAATCGAGGCGTACGGCGGAGACTATGGGCCCGGAATAGGGTCGGCGAAAGATGGCGGTTTTGGCTCGATCACCATTTCCGGCGGAATTGTGACGGCCATCGGCGGCAACCGTGGCTCCGGCATCGGCGGCGGCAGCTCGGCGGCAGGCGGCGACATTTCCATTTCCGGGGGCGTGGTCAATGCAACAGGCGGTTATGCCGGCGCGGGAATCGGCGGCGGCGTCAGCGGCGCCGGCGGCACCATAGCGATTTCCGGCGGCACCGTGACGGCGGCGGCCGGCTCCGGCGCCGCGGGTATTGGCGGCGGCGACTGCGGCCCCGGCGGGACGATCACGATTTCCGGCGGCGAGGTCGTCGCAAGGGGATCGGAACATGGCGCTGGCATCGGAGGCGGCAGAAACAAAAACGGCGGCACAATCACCATCACGGGCGGACATGTGGACGCAGCCGGCGATACGCTCGGCGCGGGCATCGGAGGCGGCAGCGGATGCGTTCCGGGCACGATTTCCATTTCGGGAGGATTCGTCATGGCCGTCGGAGGAACGAACGGCTGCGCAGGCGTCGGCAGTGGCTACGAAGGCTGGATCTACGCAGGCACTGGATCAATCAGCATTTCCGGCGGCACGATTTACGCTTCGGGCAGTGGCGAATCCCCAGATATCGGCCGCAGAAGCATCGTACATAATGTAAGCGTGGCTTTCACCGGTGGCGCCATCTATGTTGACAAGGAAAAGGTTAAGCCCGATCCGGAAGACGGGTTCGAAAAAAGAGTCTTCCCGGTCGACCTCGACATAGGCCTCCCCAACAGCCTGGTGACGGAGTTCGAGCTTGGCACCAGAAACAGCGGATTTGAGAACATCTATACCAACGACAGGGGCATCCTGCGTATCTGGCTGGCTTCTTCCATTTACAGCTATGGAATACGCATTACAATGGAGGATGGATCCGAGCATGTCTTCTGCTTCAAAGTCGGCGATGACGGCACAGTGACATCAAGCGAATTCCTCATGGTGAATGGAGCGATCATAACGGATGATGTCGACCAGACCGCCACGGAGTGGACCTATACGGAAAGCACGAGTGTATTGGCTCTCCTCAATAACGCCACGGTCAGCGGCGTCTCCACGAACGGCACCTTCCGGATCGTCGTGGCAGACGACAGCGTCACGAACCTGACGCTGAAGGATCTGACGATTGTCGCGCGTAGCGAGAGATACGCATCCGCAGTTGTGGTGTCCAACTCTGCTTGCTCGGTCGCGATCTCGGGCGACAACGTCATCGCGGCAAAGGGGCAGTACGCGGCCGGCATCGAGGTTGCGTCCAATTCCGTGCTGACGGTTACCGGCGACGGCAGCCTCACCGTCTTCGGCGGCAAGTACGGGGCGGGCATCGGATCGCGCGGATCGGGCTTCGTCAAGCCGGGCAAGATCATAATCGAAAGCGGCACGATCACTGCGACCGGCGGCGAGAAGGCAGCCGGCATCGGCGGCGGGCAGAGCTGCGCACTCCAGACGGACAACATCGTCGTTTCCGGCGGCGTCATCGTGGCGCAGGGCGGAGCAGGGGCCGCAGGTATTGGCGGCGGGCAGGGCAGAGATGTGACGCTGGCGCCAGGTGCGGTCAGAATTTGTGGAGGCGCCGTTACCGCCAAGAAGGGTACCGGCAGTCGTTCCGACTTGGTGAAGAGCCTTGGCAACACGCTTGAAACGACGATCGACGACTATACGCTCGTGATCGATGGCGGCAGCTTGATCGGCGCGAGCGGGAGCGTCTCGCCGCGGCCGGTCGATGCGACTTCAAATCTCCTTTATGCCGTCACCATCACCGGGCTGACGCCGGGCGCAAATGCCACGGTGTCGAGCTTCTCCGGCGAAATCCCCTCATCCTACGCTCTGGATGGCATCCGCGCCGATGCCGCGGGCAGGATCTGCCTGTGGCTGCCGGCTACGAACCAGACGCGTGTTGTTCAGGTAAACGGCAAATACCTTGAGGCGGTTTATCCTTACGAGAACGACCCCAGTCGCCCTCTTTACGAAGCTGATATAACTCTTGATGCCGGTTCGAGCGGCAGCGACACGCCGCCCGAGGAGGTTGTCGTTGACGACGAAACTCGCCGCCTGGTGATGATCGCAGGCTTCGAACCCGGCGAGACGGTCGCGCTGGCTGGACTTGAAAGCGCAGGCGTCACTGCGGTGACGATGGATGCCACCGGACGGGGCTTTTTCTACCTGTCGGACGGCGACTACGCCTTTACCGCCAACGGCTACAATGCTTCCGTCGTCGTCGAAGGCGCACCGGCTACAGTCCGCTGCACCGTCGGCGTTACCGTGAATGGCATCGACATCGCGGCCCTCTCCGGCAGCGGCTGGGCGTTTGGTCTCTCGTCGGGGCAATTGACACTTTCCGGCGCCGGCCCTTTCACCATCGCCGGAACGAACACGGCAGGGATGGTTTCCGTCCTCGCCACCTCCTCCTGCGCCATCACGTTTGACTCGCTCGTGCTGGATATGTTCTTTGTTGAAAGGCGATCTCCATTCGCAATCGCGCCCGGCGCGACCGTCACCATTACGCTTGCCGGCGAAAGTAGTCTAAAGAGCGGTGCATTCTGCGCGGCGATTCAGGTGCCGGATACGGCAACGCTGGTTATTGGCGGCGGCGATGGCTCTCTCTACGCCAAGGGCCGCATGTACGGCGCGGGCATCGGCAACGGCGAAAACATGGAGGTTGGCAATGTCCAGATTTCCGGCGGAACGGTTGTGGCTGAAGGTGGCCTCTACGCGGCCGGCATCGGCGGCGGCTATTGGGGCAAAGGTATTTCCGTTGAGATTTCTGGCGGTTCTGTGACGGCGACTGGTGGTCAATACGCGGCCGGTATCGGCTGTGGCACCCAGGCGAGGCCAAACGAGCCGACCGGGGATGCGGTCGTGATTTCGGGCGGCATCGTCCGCGCTGTTGCGGGGGAGGGTGCCGCAGCAATCGGATGTAGCCGGTTTGGTTCATGCCAGAGCGTTACCATAACCGGTGGCACCATCCTCTCGCAGGGAGACGGCATCTTGATTGGCAGTGGACCTCTTGGCAAATCCTCTTGCGGGAGCGTCACCATCACGGGCGGCTCTGTCGCGACGACTTCGGCACATGTTTCGCCTGTCGCCTCCAACAGCACCGACCGCGTCGCGTGCGTCACCATTGGCTGGTGCGAGCCGAATGCCAAGGTCACGGAGATTGCAGGACTCCCGGGTGGCTACGGGACGAACGACCTTTTTGCCGATGACGACGGCAAACTCTATCTGTGGCTGCCGGATGGCGCGTACGAATTGGAGGTTGGCGCGATAAAATACCGCGCCACGGTTGCCGGAGCCGACGTGGTGGCCAGCTCCTCGCACCCGGACGAGCCGGTGGGCGTGACCGTAAATGGCGAGGATGTCTGGGCGTGTGTCGGAGAGGGCTGGACCTACAGCGCCTTTACCTCTTTGCTCGAGCTTTCCGCCGACGGCCCCTATCTGCTCTCCGGCACCAACGAGACAGGCAAGGTGCGCGTGCGGGTGGAGGCGGATGCGGCGGTAACTTTCTCGAATCTCTGCCTCAAGGCGACGGCTAATAACCTGACGCCATTTGCAATCGCGGAGAACGTGACGGCCAATATCTCGTTTACCGGCACCAACACGCTCGCATCCGGAAAGAATCGCGCGGCGATCGAGGTGCCGTACGAGTCGAGCGTCTCGGTCGGTGGCGACGGCTGGCTCTACGCAACGGGCGGGATGGATGAGGACGGCTATTGGAGCTATCCAGGAATCGGCGCAAGCAAGGAGATGAGCGACGGCACGAAGAATGTCGTCATCAGAGGCGGCAACTTCGTGCTGAGGACACCCGATCCCGATCGTGGTGCCATTACAGGCTCGGCAATCCAAGGCGGCAATATCGATATGCCGCCCGGCACGAACGCAGGGGGTGCGGAACCTGGCAGTCATGTTTATCGCCTTGAAGTCGGAGATTTTGCACCAGGCGAGGAAGTTGTTTTGGTCGGGCTGCCGGACAGCTACAATACCGACTTTATCCGCGCGAATGCCAACGGCAAGATCTACCTGTGGCTCCCGGGCGGCAACTACGGCTTTACCGCCAACGGCAAGCAGTATCTTGCCGGAGTTGAGATGACCGGGGCCGGGAACGTGGCGCACATCGAGGAGCTGGATGTGTCTATCAACGGGAAGAACGTTGCGCTTTTGTCGGGCGAGGGATGGGATTACGACATCGCCGAGAGAACCGTCTACATTACGAGTCAGGGCGATTACACGCTGACCGGCACGAACACCGAAGGCAAAATATCGATCTACCTGAAGGCGGAGGACGGCCCCGTGAATCTCACGCTCAAGGACCTGCATCTGTCCGGTTACACCAAAGAAAACCTCAATTCGCCGATTGTGCTGAGCAACCTCTGGGATCAGCAGCCGGTGACGATGACGCTCGTTTCCTCCAATTCGCTTGTCTCGTCATCGACATGTTATAGTACGCGCGAGTATGCTGGCATTTTCGTGCCGGCGAACCGCACGCTGACGATCCAGGGCGACGGTTCTCTCTCCGTCAGGTCCTACAGTGGGGCCGCGATCGGTGCGACAGACTACTACGGCGGCTACTTCAACTGCCAGAACTGCGGCAACATCTACATCACCGGCGGACGGATCGATGCCGTGTCGTACGGGAACTCCGCCGCAATCGGCGCGAGCGCCAACGGAACCTGCGGAACGATCCGGATTTCGGGCGGAACTGTTTCGGCCCAGTCGGCCACCGGACAGGCCATCGGCGAAGGCGGCGACTACGCCGACCAGACGGTCTACATAACCGGCGGCTCCGTCAAGACGATTGACGGCGGCGTCGCAACCTCCGCGAAAAACGATTCCAACACTGCGCTCGTCTGCGTCGAGGTCGGCGATCTTGAGCCCGGCGCCCTGGTGGAATTGACGGGGCTGGACGGCTACGGCGCCAACGGCATCTATGCCGATAGCGAGGGTAAGATCTACCTGTGGCTACCCGAAAGCTACAGCATGCAGTTCTCGGTCTCCGGTTCCGCCGTTGCCGTCGTCGAGGCTTCGCCCGCCGCCAAGTTCACCCTTTCCTCCGTCGCGGTCGACGGCGGAAAGGTCACGCTCGGCATCGATGGCGTCCAAGCTGCGACGCGTGGCGCCAAGAAGGCGGCGACTGTCGATGGCTTCAAGGTCCGTGTGGCCACGGGACTGCCGATGACGGACGACAATTCATGGTTGGTCGAACCGAAGCTAACCTACAATGGCGACGGCACCGTTACGGCCACGATTGCGGTGGAGTCCAGCGCGATGTTTTTCAAGGTGGAGCAATGAAAACAGGAACGATAGCGAGACTGGCGGAGGTGATAGGCTACCCGGAGCGGGTGGACGAGGATGCCGCGTCGTACGTTTTCCAGGTGGACGGCATCGAAATCACGGCCGTGGACGGTGGCGCCAGGTTGCGGCTCGAATGCCGGCTGACGGACGACGAATCCGCGCTGCCGCGGCTGGCGTCGTATGCGGCGGGGCGCATTTTGCGGGAAGAGGCGGCGCTGGCCTGCGACCGGGAGGGGGCGTTCCTCTGGCGGGAGATCGCGGCCAACGCGGACAAGAATGTTTTTCAACGCGAGTTCGAGGCGTTTGCCGCGTCGTGCGAATGGTGGCGCGCGCGTCTGGAGGACCGGCCGGGAGGGGGCGAACCGCTCCCGTTTCCGGAAATGATGATCAGACCATAGGAGAAAAAGGGCTTATGAAGAAACATCTGGCTATCGTATTGATGTGCGCGTGCGCGTGCGCGGGCATGCGCACGGCGGCGGCGGACATTCCCTGGAAGACCCCCACCTACACGCTGGTCGCGCGCGACATGAATCTCCGCACCGCGCTCGACACTTTCGCCGTAGCCCAAGGGCTTTCGGTGGTGATGTCCGACAGCGTGCAGGGAGTGTTCTCCGGCGACTTCAAGGATGTGGAATGCGGCGAATTCCTGGACCGTCTGGCCACCATCCACAATCTCGCGTGGTACTATGACGGCGCGGCGCTCTACATCTACGGCGCGGGCGAAGTGCAGGCGGTATTGATCGATCTCAAATACATGAAGGCGGGTGAAGTGGCCGCAATGCTGGGCGAACTGGGCGTGGAGGACGCCAGGTTCCCGCTCAAGACCACCTCCAACGAAGAGCTCCTGATGGTGTCGGGGCCGCCGCGATACGTGGCGCTGGTGGCCGAGCTCGTGGCTAAGGCGGACGGGCTCAAGGAGCAGCGTACTTTCAGTGAGGTCGAAGCGCGCATCTTTCCTCTGGTCAACACCTGGGCGGACGATGTCACGTTCGTCGTCTCTTCGCCGGAGTCGTCCGTGACCATCAAGGGCGTAGCACGGCTTTTGGAGGAGATTATGAACTCCTCGTCCGGCGCTACGACTCGAGAGGCGGTGCAGACGAACGACGTATCGGTGCTCGAAACGTCCCGGTCCGCGATCTTCCGCCCGGTCATCCGGCCGGAGAACCGCCTGAACGCCGTGGTGGTGCGCGACGTCACCTCGCGCATGCCGATGTACGACAAGCTCATCGGCGAGCTCGACGTGCCGCAGAAGCTGGTGGAGATTGATGTGACGGTGGTGGAGCTTTCGAAGAAGGACGCGCTCGATTGGCAGCTGTCGCTCAAGGTTTCTGGTTCGCACCGGGAGTTTTCAGGCGCGGCGGGGCAGAACGCGGCCAATCTTTTCGAGGCGGGCGAACTGGCGGGCCGCGGTATGGCCGGCGCGATTTCGTATCTGGGCGACAACGTGCAGGTGGCGTCTTCCCTCACCGCGCTCAAGGAGAAGGGCCAGGCCCGGAACATCTCGCGCACGTCGCTCGTCACGGTCAACAACCTAGCCGCGCAGATGCAGGATTCGCAGAGCTACCACGTGCGCGTGGTCGGCACCGAGGTGGCCACGCTGGAGGAAGTGACGGCCGGAACCGTGCTACAGGTGAAGCCGCGCATCGTCGCTTCGCGCACTGAGGGGGTGGCCGACCAGGTTTGGCTTTCGATGCGGCTCGATGACGGCGGGTTCGAGTCGATCGCCGTGGATTCCATGCCCATGACCCGCACCTCCACCCTGCAGACGCAGACGGCTGTATTCGAGAACGAATCCATCATGCTCGCCGGTTATCTGCGCGACATCGAGGAGTCCGGCGGGTGGGGCATCCCGTACCTGCGAGACATTCCGTTCATCGGCTGGCTATTCGGCGGATCGTCGGTCAAGAAGGAGACGGTGCAGCGCATGTTCATCCTCTCCCCGCACATAGTGGATCTCGACGCCGAGATGCTGGCGCGGCTGCAGGCCACGCGGTTGCGGGACGTTTCCGCGGAGGAGACGATCGCGGACGACGCCGAGCAGGCGGACGACGAACGGCGCGAACGTGAACAGGAGCGCGAAAACGCCAAGCGCATCCGCCACGAGCAGCACGAAGACCGCTACGAGCGGCGCAGGGCGGAGATCGAGCACGGCAACGAGATGCGCGAAATCGAACGCGAACGCGAACGGCGCCGGCTGGAAGACGACAAGGACAAGTGGAAAGACGAGGAAAAGACCGCGAAGGAACAGCTGGAAAAGGATGAATGATCTGGTGACCATAGCGGGCGGATTCGCCGAAACGGATGCCGGATCCTGGCTCACGGGCCGGGGTCAGCCGGTGGCGTACTTCGGCGAAGTCGTGCGCCGTCGCCGGAAGGGATGGCTATTGCGCGACCGCGGAGTGCTGGAACTCGCGGAAACTTCCGGGGCCGCCAGATTCGCCGACGCCGCCCGTCCGTTCCTCACCCACATTCCGTGTGCCGCCCCGGTCAATGCGGTTTCGTCCAAAGTGTTGCTGGCGCCCGCTTCGGCGCGGACGGGGGCGGAGACGGTAAGGTTGGTGCCCATGAGCGTACGGGGTGCGATCGGCGTTACGGTTTTCGGCAGCGGATGGGTGGTCATGGCCACTGCGAGCCGTACCGCGCGGGTAAGCGTGGAGGATGGCGATACTTTGTCGGTCCGCCCGGAGGCGGTGGTGGCTTGGACCGGCAACCGGCCTACTGGTTTCGTCCGCCGGCTTGGACTTTGGGATATCCTGTTGCCGCGCCAGCCGCGCGATATGATGCTGCATTTCCACGGGCCGTGCGTAGTGTGGCTGGAGGGGGCCAAGCCGGAAAGTCTGGCGTCGAAAATGCAAAGGAGGGTCTATGGCGTTTGATGCCGCGCAGATTCTCCGGCAGACTTATGCGGCGGGAGCCGAAGCGGCGCAGATGGCGCAAAGCCTCCAGCGCGAACAGCCGGCGGCCGCCCAGGTGGAGCGCGGCACGATCAACGGCACGGCGTTCACGGTGGAGGCCGACCCCATGGCCGAACTGATGGATTCGATGGAGGAGCTTTCGTTCCAGTTCGAGGAGAAGACGGCCAAGCGAATGTCGGAAAGGAAGATGGGGCCGTTGCAGGGCATGCGATCCTCGTTCATCCGGGCATTGGAGGCATGGCAGTCGATGATGCCCGACATGCCGGGCAACAGCAAGCTCAAAGAGATCATCCAGAATGCGCGGCAGATGCTGCGCTCCGGGATGGGCGGCGGCGCGGATGCGCTCCTCAAGATGCTGGGCGGCGCGTCCACCGACCCCAGCCACCAGTTCGCGATGCTCGATCTGATGGAGCAGATGCTGGCGGAGGGCGAAACGGAAATGCGCGACCTCATCCGCGATGCGCGTGCGCTCCTGATGGCCGAGAAGGGCCCCGAAGTGAAGGCAGGCATCAACCTGGCGCAGGAAGTGAACGCCCGGGCCGCCACTCCGGCCGAAATGCAGGATCTGCGCGACCTCTACCGCAGCGAAGTGGTGGGTTTCGAGAAGCCGCAGGACTGTTTCCGTTCGCTGATCGCCAGCCGCGGCCCGGGCGGACTCAAGGATGCCATCGACTTCCTGATCGCCGGTTGCGGGGCGGATCTCAAATCCGGGGCGCCGTCGCTGGAGGCTGCGGCGCTCGGGCGGATATTGACCGATCTCGGCTGCGTGCAGTCGCTCCAGACGCTGCTGGAGAAACTTACCCAGCTCGGCGAGCGGATGGGGAAGCAGTTCGGCGAGCAGTGCTTCCTGAACGGCGAACAGTTGACCGGGCGCGTCATCGATCTCACCGAGCAGGCGTTCGTGGCGGCCACGGCGATCGCGCATCTCGTGGGCGATTGCGGCATGCGGCAGCTGCTGGCGCAGATGGACTTCACCCGCGAGCTCACCCGGCTGTTCCGGATGCTGTCGCCCCGGCTGTTCCAGAAAGAAGGCGACCGCCAACGGCTGGTGGACGCGGCGCAGGAACATCTGGACGGGCTCATAACGGAAGAGGAAGAGCAAGAAGAGGAGGCTACGGCATGACGGCACCGGCATGGATCGAGACGGCCGTGCGCGACTTCGCCCGGGCGGCGGGAATCGGCAATTTCGGGTTCAGCGATCGCGGAACGGCGGCGCTCCGGTTCGAGAACGGAATATCCTTCCGCTTCGAATACCGCGAAGGGGAGCTGGCGATGATGGCGATGGTGTCCGCGCCGAACGACCCGTCCACCGCGAGGCGCATCCTCGCCTATTCCCATCCGCTTTCGCGTCCGGGCGAGCCGGTAAGGTCCGGTTACCTGGCCAAGGCCGGGTGCGCGGTTTTCGCCGTCAGGTTGCCGGACGAAAGCGTGACGCTTCCGGTCCTCAACGGCGTTTTCGATGCGCTGTGGCGCATCGCCACGGAATTTGGAGGTGTGGCATGAGTTTGAATGTATCGCGCACGACGGAGCCTTTGAGCTTCAATACGGGTATCGGCAGCGCGTCCTTCGCCGAGGTGATGGATTCGCCCGTGTCCGGCGAGACGCAGAAGAAGCTGCTGCCCGGCTCCACCACGGTCACCCAGGCGGTGGACGCGCTTTTCCCGACCGAGCGCGCGGTGGGCGACGAAATCATGGCTGCGCTCGTGGCGGGCAACACCGCCTTGCTGCGCACCCCCGGCGGATTCAACGAAGCCGCGCGGGACACGCTCAAACAGCTCCTCGACACCCGCACCGAGGCGTCGGCCCGCGCCGCCGCCGAAATCGAAACCCTGCTCGCTGACACCGACCTCTTCGAGCATTACCGAATGGCATTATTGGAGACGTGATGACAGGCAAACTCTACAATTTCTCGAACGTATTCAGCCGGTTCGGCGATCTGGTGCTGGCCGTCCTGGTGGTATGCATCATCGGGCTTTTGATCATTCCGCTGCCCACGCCGGTGGTGGACCTGCTAATCTCGATCAACCTGATGATTTCGACAGTGATGCTGATGCTCTCGCTGTATCTGCCGCGGGCGCTGGCGTTCTCTACCTTCCCGTCGATGCTTCTCTTCACCACCTTGTACCGTCTGGCGCTGAACGTCACGACCACGAGACTCATCCTCTTGAAGGCCAATGCCGGCGAAATCATCTATACGTTCGGCAACTTCGTGGTGGGCGGCAACTTCGTGGTGGGCGCGGTGATCTTCCTTATCATCACCATCGTGCAGTTCGTGGTAATCGCCAAGGGCGCCGAGCGTGTGTCGGAAGTGGCGGCGCGTTTCACCTTGGACGCGATGCCCGGCAAGCAGATGTCGATCGACGCCGACCTTCGCGCGGGTGCGATCGACCAGGAAACGGCCAAACAGCGCCGCACCGAGCTCGCCAAGGAAAGCCAGCTCTACGGCGCGATGGACGGCGCGATGAAGTTCGTCAAGGGCGACGCGATCGCCGGCCTCATCATGACGTCCATCAACATCGTGGGCGGTATCTGCGTGGGCGTGTTCATGAACGGCAAGGACGTGGGCTGGGCCGTCAAAACGTACGGCATCCTCACGATCGGCGACGGTCTCGTGAGCCAGATTCCGGCGCTGCTCGTATCCATCACCTCGGGCGTGATCGTGACGCGCGTGGGCGACGTGGACAACAAGCCGCTCGGCCAGGACATCATCGACCAGTTCTTCGCGCAGCCGAAGGCCATTCTCCTCGGCGCGCTGATGCTGGTGGCCATCGGCCTCATCCCTGGCTTCCCCAAGGTCCAGATTTTCGGCTTGGCGGTGTTCGTGGCGGCGGTGGGGTACAGCCTGATGCTCAAGGCCAAACTGGCCAAGGCCCGCGCCGAGAAGGGCGAGGATCCGCTGGCGGCGGCCGCGCCGTCGGAAGGCAAGGCCCCGAGACCCAAGAAGAAAGAGGGCGACGATTTTTCGATGGTCACGCCGCTCACGGTCGATATCGATGCGGACATTCGCGGGGCGCTTTCCTACGAGGCGCTGAACGATCAGATCATGTCCATCCGGCGTGCCCTCTACCACGATCTCGGCGTTCCCTTCCCGGGCATCAACCTTTCGCTCAATCCGGCCTTGAAGGATGGGCACTACCGGCTCCTGGTGAACGAGGTGCCGGTTTCGGAGGGCGCGCTCCGCAAGGGCTGCGTGTTCGCGCTGGAATCGCCCGAGAACCTGTCGGCCACCGGCGTGGCGTTCGAGACCGGCAAGAATTTCCTCTCCGGCTACGAGACGTGCTGGGTGAAGCAGGAGGACAAGGCCAAGCTGGACGAATCTGGCGTAAGGTCGCTCGATCTGGGCGGGGTGCTTTCCTACCATCTCTCCGGCGTGCTGCGCCGCTACGCCCACGAGTTCCTGTCGCTGCAGGAAACGCGGCTCCTTTTCGACCACATGGAGAAGGAGGCGCCCGAACTCGTCAAGGAAGTGCAGCGCGTGTTGCCGCTCCAGAAGATCACCGACGTCCTGCAGCGCCTGGTGCAGGAGGGCATTTCGATCCGCGACCTGAAGCGCATCACGCAGACGCTCATCGAGTGGGGCCAGAAGGAAAAGGACGCGGTGCTGCTGGTGGAATACGTGCGCTCGGCGCTTTCCCGGTACATCTCCTACAAGTTCTCGGGCGGACAGAATATCGTGGCGGCGTATCTCCTGGATCCGTCGCTCGAAGAGAAGATCCGCAAGTCCGTGCGCCAGACGTCCTCCGGTTCGTATCTGGCGATGGACCCGGCCACCGTGCGGTCCATCCTGGCCGTAGTCAAGCGCACCATCGGCGATCTCGCCAAGATCCCGCAGAAGCCGGTCATCATCGTTTCCGTCGATATCCGTCGCTATTTCCGCAAGATGATCGAGAAAGACTGGTACGAACTGCCCGTGCTGTCGTTCCAGGAGCTTAGCGCGGAAATCAACATCCAACCGTTGGGGAGGCTTAAACTGTGAGTTTGATGCTTAAGATAGTCGAGGGGCCGAACAAGGGGGCGGAGATCGCGTTGCCCGAAGGCGTGGCCGTAACGCTTGGACAGAGCGACAGCTGCGACATCGTGCTGGCCGATTGCACGTTGCCGGACGAGCCCTTCAAGCTCGAGGCTTCGGCCGATGCCGCAACTTTGGACGGCGAACCGCTCGAACTCTTGACAGTGGTGGAAAAGGGCGCTACCGCATTCGCCGTAGGACCGGACAAGGGTCAATGGGGCAAGCTGAAATGGCCGAGGCCGGAACCGGTAGAGGAAGAAAAGCCGGTTGCTCCGGAGCCGGCCCAGCAAGAGGAAAAACCGGAACCGTCGCCCGAGCCCGCCAAACGGCATGGTTGCCTAGTGTCGCTGCTGGTTCTGCTGTTGATTGCCGTCGTGCTGGGGATCGCCGGCTGGTTCTTCCGCGAACAGCTCCGTCCGTATGCGGACAAGGCGCGTCCCGAATTGGAACAGGCGTGGGCGCGGGCCAAGCCGGCGTGCCGCAGCGCAATGGACAGAACCAAGCTTATGTTCAACCGGCTGGGACGCAAGGATGTGGCCCAAGAAGCCGCGCCCGAACCCGGAATCGAAGCGGTGATCGAGCGCTACGGTCTCGTGGATTCGGGCGAAGGCGAACGCCGGGTGCTCATGGGCGATTTCTCCACCCGGGCCGAGCGGCTTGCGGCCACTGCCGAAGCCTATGCGGCGCAACCGGGGATCGAACTCGATTTCGCCGATGACGAATCGCTCAAGGCGGCTGTGGCCGACACTATCGCACTGTTGGGCGAAAACGACTTGCGGGTGAAGGGCGTCAGCAAACGCGAGGCGGTGTTGGAGGGCAAGGCGGGCAATCTGCGGACCGCGTTGGAAGCCATCTCCGCCGACGTGCCGAAGTTGAGGCGGGTCGATACAGCCGGTGTGGAGACCGGTTCGGCGGCGGAACGGGGCAAGACCGCTCCGGACAAGGCCGCGGCTGCGGTGCGCGCAGCCGGCAAGACCCCGGCCGGGGCTTCGCTGCCGGTGTGCGGCATCTTGACCACGCCGTATCCCTGCATCGTCCTCAAGAACGGAATGCGGATCGTGGAGGGCGCGCCGTTCGCAGGCGGCACGGTAGTGAAGATCGAGGCCGATTCGGTCACATTGTCCGTTGCTGGAAAGGAGATCTCATGGAGGCCGTGAGCCAACCGGTGAGACTGTTGGCGATCGAGCAGGAACTGGCGGGGCCGGATCGCGAGGCCGCGCTGGCCAAGTATGATCGAGTGCTTGCGGACCTGTCCGCGAGAATCGAGGCGGCGATGAACGCGGGGTTGTCGCCGGATGAGTTCCCGAAAGTTGAAGAACTGAAGGAAGCGAACATCCTCGCGAGAAAGATTTTGCGTCTTACCGCCCGGGTGGACGGATAGACGCATCAGGCGCCGAAAGGCGATATTCAACACAAACAAAAAAGGAAAACAAAAATGACAGGAACACCAGGTGTGGTTGGAACGGCGGCAGACCTTTCCGGTTTGCGCGTTACCGGAGGCGGAGCGAACTTCATTCATACCGATGCGGTCTATGCCGCGTTGATGAATGCCGCTAATGCGATGGAGGCTAGGCTCAAGGAATCTCTGGAGAACTACCAGGAGCACCCTGACGTGCAGGCCAACCTCCAGCAGCTTCAGTACGACCTTCAGCAGTGGAATCTCGCACTGACGACGATGACCAACATCAACAAGAACATGGGCGACGCCTTGAGCTCGATCGCCTCCAATTTCCGTTGATGTTTGAACTGTCGTCCGAAGAGGCACGGCTTCTGTTGAATGTCGCTTTAATGGCGACCGGGCAGAACCGCTTCCAGTCCGCCGCGAAAATCCTCGCGGCGCTGGGGCGGTTCCGCCCCGCGGAGGAGTCCGTCGCTTCGGCCAACGCCATCCTCTTCATCAGCATGCTGGATTTCCAGGGCGCGATAGACTACATCGACCGGATCGCCTTGCCGCGATTTCCCGGTTCGGCCATGCTCAAGGCGTTCAAAGGAATGGCGCTTTTGAGGATGGATCGCCGGTCGGAGGCCCGCATCCCGTTGGAGGAGGCCGCAAACCAGTCCGCCGATCCTGCGGCGGCGCAACTCGCAAAGGACTTGATTCCATGACAGAGCAGATGATCGTAGAAGCCGTAAGGGCCGCCGGCGCGGGCGGACCGCAAAATGCGATTCCCGTCGACAGCCAAACGCTGAAGGCGCAGAGCGTGGCGGACCCTTCGGCCGTCGGACGTTTCGAGGCGGCGATGGCGGTCGATCCCGTGCCGTTCGCATCGGAAGCGGCTGCCGCGTGGCGGAGCGCCCAGGCGAACAATCAGGGGATTCTGCACCGCATCCGGGCGCTTTCGGAAATGGGGCGCATGCACGGACCGTCGGCGGGGAATCTGGTGGAGTTGCAGTACGAGGTGATGAATCTCTCGTTCCAGCAGGAAGTGGTGACGAAAGTGGCGGACAAGGCGTCCAACGCCATCCAGACGTTGATCAAGAACCAGTAAACCCGAGGAGACAGACGGACATGAAAAAATTGATATGGTTGGGCGCGGCGATGTTGCTGCTGACCGGATGCGACAAGGACGCCACGCTCCATTCGGGGCTCGAAGAGCGGCAGGCCAATCTGGTGATGGCGGCCTTGCTGGACGCCGGCATCTCCTGCCACAAGGAGCCGGGCGAAGAAGGCACCTGGAACGTCCTCTGCACGGAGCAGCGGTTCGCCGAGGCGGTGAATCTGCTGGAGCGGCTGGGACTTCCGCAGCGCAGCCGCCAGGGCGTGGGCGAAGTGTTCAAGAAAACCGGCATGATCTCCTCGCCCAGCGAAGAGCGCATCCGGTTCATGGACGCGTTGGCGCAGGATCTGGCCCGGACGATCTCGATGATCGACGGCGTGGTGGATGCCCGGGTGCACGTGGTGCTGCCGGAGAACGATCCGTTCGCCCGCAACTCCCTGCCCTCGTCGGCCGCAGTGGCCATCCGGTCGCGTTGGGACGCGGACATTTCCGATCTCGTGCCGTCGGTCAAGGGGCTCGTGAAGAACGCGATCGAGGGTCTCGCCTACGACAAGATCCAGGTAACCATTTTCAAGGACTCGCCCCCGAGGCAATGAACGGCGACTCTAGACAGTTTCTGCTAACCGTCGTATGGATGTTCATGCGACATGGCCAGCGTGCCCGCGCGTTGGCCGTGTGCGAGGTTTTGCACGAAGACAATCCGCGCGATGGCGTGGCCGCTACGGCGCTGGCGGAGTTGCTGTTGGGATTGTCCGAAGCGGGGCGCGCGCTCGAGGTGTTGCAGGCGGCCGACATTCCGGACCGACTCGCCCACGTGGCGGCAGTGCTGGAAACCCGGGCGCTGAAGATGCTCGGACGCCAACGCGAGGCGGTCGAACGTTGGCGGCGCTATCTCGAGGCTAGGAAAGGAGGCGCGCGGCAATGGATGGCATGATCGACATGGACAAGGCGCGCGAGCTAGTGGCCGACCGGTCGCTGTGGCCGCGCGTACGCGATTTTCTCTGGGACTTCGCGCCCCAGATCCACGCCAGCTGGCGGGAAGAACTGGCGATCCCGGCCAATCTGGACACTCCGCGCATCCGGCGCTACGTGCTCGATTCGCTCGGAGTCACGCCATGCTTCCACGATTTCCCGAAAGCGGACGGGAGCCGGCTCCTCTTGCTCGACGCGTCCACGCTAGACAATATCGCCAAATGGCTCGGCGCGCTGGCCGGTGCCGACAGTCTCCGGCTGGTGACCGACGGCGCTACGGTGCGGGAACTCAAAAAGTCGCTGCCGGGCGTCTATCCCGAAGTGTTCGGCTACACGGCCTACTTCAAGCTTCCGCCCCGTCCGGGCAAGACGGGCGATGAAGTGGCGGCGAACGGATACGCAATGCTCTTTTCCGCCCTTGCGGGATTGCCGGAGCCGCTTCATGCGCGACTCCGGCTGAAATTGCCCCGTCGCATTTGCGATTCCAACGGCAAACAAGGGGACGGCCCGACGCCGCTCGCGACCGTCCAGAAACTGCTCAAACTGAAATTTCCGGAGGCGTACGCACTATGCTGCTGTTGAACAAAAAAGATTTCGCGCTTTCGTCCGAAAGCCGTCTCGTCAAGGCCACCGACCTTGCGATCGTCCGTTCGGCCGGAGAAATAATCGCTGCCGCCGAAGCCGAAGCCGCGCGCATCCGCGAAGAGGCCAAGGCCGCTTTCGAGGCGGAGAAACAGCGCGGCTACGAGAAGGGCCTCACCGACGGCAAGATGGAGATCGCCATGCTCAAGCTGGAGCAGGTGGATTCGTCCGTCGCCTTCATGGAGGGCGTGGAGCGCAAGATGGCCGACGTGGTGATGCAGGCGCTCAAGTCGTTCGTGGTGGAGGTGGGCGACCGCGAGATGGTGCTGCAGATCGTCCGCAAAACGATGAACGCGGTCATCCGCACCCAGAAGCAAGTCACCTTGAAGGTGGCCCCGGAGCAGTTGGAGAACGTTCGCGGACGCATCGCGGAACTGCGTACCGCCTATCCTACGGTAGAATCGTTCGACGTGATCGACGATCCCCGGCTCAAAGGCGCCGCCTGCATCCTCGAAACCGAAGCCGGCGTGGCCGATGCGTCCGTCGAAACGCAGCTCAAGGCGATCGAGAAATCGCTCGCCAAGCATCTGGCGGGAGGACAGTGAGCGACATGGCGACGGTCTTCGATTACATTCCGGAAGTGCTGGGGCGCGCCGTCGAGGATGCGCAGCCGATCGACGTCAAAGGCAAGGTCATCCAGGTGGTGGGCACCATCATCAAGGCGTCGGTGCCCGGAGTGAAAGTGGGCGAAGTGTGCATTTTGCGCAACCCCTGGGACGGCACGGAGGTGCAGTCGGAAGTGGTGGGGTTCACCAAAGACGCGGTGCTGCTGACGGCGCTGGGGGCGATGATCGGCATCAGCGGCGAAACCGAAGTCATCCCGACGCGCCGGGTGCAGATGGTGCCGGTGGGGAAGCATCTCCTGGGGCGCGTATTGGACGGACTCGGCCGTCCGCTCGACGCCGAAACCAAAGGCCCGCTCCGTCCCGACGGCTACTATCCGGTGTACGCGCCGCCTCCCTCGCCGCTCGAACGCCGCATCATCTCGAAACCGATTTCGCTCGGCATCCGCGCCATCGACGGACTCCTCACCTGCGGCGAAGGTCAGCGTATGGGCATCTTCGCGGCAGCCGGTGGCGGCAAGTCCACGCTTCTCGCCTCCATCATCCGCAATACCGAAGCGGAAGTCACGGTGCTGGCGCTCATCGGCGAACGCGGACGCGAAGTCAGGGAGTTCATCGAAAAGGACCTTGGCCCGGAAGGCATGAAGCGCGCCGTGCTCGTGATCTCCACCTCCGACCGTTCTTCGATGGAGCGCCTCAAAGCCGCCTACGTGGCCACCGCCATCGCCGAGTCGTTCCGCGATCAGGGCAAGAAGGTGCTCTTGATGATGGACTCCGTCACGCGCTTCGGTCGCGCCCAACGCGAAATCGGTCTCGCGGCCGGCGAACCGCCCACCCGGCGCGGCTTTCCCCCGAGCGTGTTTTCGGAACTCCCCAAACTGATGGAACGGGCCGGCAATTCGTCCAAGGGGTCGATCACCGCGCTTTACACCGTGCTGGTGGAAGGCGACGACATGACCGAGCCCATCGCCGACGAAACCCGTTCGATCCTGGACGGCCACATCATCCTTTCGCGCAAGCTCGCCCAGCAGAACCATTATCCCGCCATCGACATCCTCGCCTCGGTTTCGCGCTGCCAATCGGCCATCATTCCGCCCGACCACAAGAAGGCGGCCGCCAAACTCCGCGCGCTCCTGGCCAAGTACGCCGAAGTGGAACTACTGCTCAAGATCGGCGAATACAAGAAGGGCACCGACCCCGAAACGGACGAGGCGGTGGCCAAGAACGCAGCCGTGAACAACTATCTCAAGCAAGGGCTCGACGAGAAGCCGCAATACGCCGATTCGATCCGGCAACTCAAGGAGGCTGTGTCGTAAATGGCTTACGCGCTCCAACCGCTGCTGAGGATCCGCACGATGCGCGAAGACCGCGCTTCGGGCGAACTCGTGGCCGCCAAGCGCGACCTTTTGCTGGCGGAAGAGGCGTTGGAGGCCCGCAAACGCGACTTCGCCGACTGGGCTTCCACCAAAGAGGAGCGTCGCGACCGGATCTATGCCGCCATCATCGGACGCGAGGTGAGCCGGGACCAGCTGGATCTCGCCAACGAAGGCGTTGCCCGGATCGACGAAGAAGGCACGCTCAAAGCCGACAACGTGAAGCGGGCCGAGGGCGATGTGCGCGAAAAGACGGTCGCCGCCGATGCGGCCCGGGCCAATCTCAACTTTGCCATCAAGAACAGGATGAAGATCGACGAACACCGGGCGGTGTGGCTGAAGGAAGAAGCCGATGCGCAAGAAGCCTGCGCGGAAGGCGAACTCGAGGATTTCATCGTGAGGAAGGAAGAGATATGACGATAGAGGCGATAACGTTCGATCTGGGTGGCATACCTCCAATCGAGGTTCAGCTGGCGTCTGCCTCGGGGCTCGCGCCTTTGCCGCTACCGGATGCGATACGTAGATTTCAGACGGCAATGGCGGAAACTCCGGAGCAGCCGGAGATGCCGATCATCAAGCCTGAAGCACCGATCATTCGCCCGGAAATTCCGGAAACTCCGGAAATGCCGGTAAAGGCTCCAATCCAGCCAGGGGCTCCAGCCCAGCCGGAAATGCTGCTTGAGGCTCCGCGCATTGTTCCCGAAGCGCCGCAGGTGGTGGCACCCGAAGCGCCAAAGGCGGTGGCTTCGGAAGCGCCGGTCATTCGCCAGGAAATCCCGGAGAATCCGGAAATTCCGGATATTCCGGAACCTCCGGTGAAGGCTTCGATCAAGCCAGATGCTCCTGCCCAGCCAGAAAGGCCGCTTGTGCCGGAAAAGCCGCTTGAGGCTCCGGTCGAGGCTTCGCGAATTGTTCCTGAAGCGCCGCATATGATTGCCCCCGAAGCGCCAAAGGTGATTGTGCCTGAAGCACCGATCATCAAGCCGGAAGCGCCGATCATCAAGCCGGAAGCACCGGTCATTAGCCAGAATAATCCGGAAGCTCCGGTGAGGGCTCCGATCAAGCCAGAAGCTCCTGCCCAGCCGGAAAAGCCGCTTGTGCCGGAAATGCCAGAAAGGGCTCCGATTGAGGCTCCGCGCATTGTTCCTGAAGCGTCGCATATGATTGCCTCCGAAGCGCCAAAGGTGATTGTGCCGGAAGCACCGATCATCAAGCCGGAAGCACTGGTCATTAGCCAGAATAATCCGGAAGCTCCGGAAACTCCGGTGAAGGCTTTGATCAAGCCGGAAATTTCTGCCCAGCCGGAAAAGCCGATTACGCCGGAAAAGCCGATTACGCCGGAAAAGCCGACCAAACCGGAAGCGCCAATCGCCATCGATGCTCCGGTGTCGCCAGCCGCCATGCCGCAAACGGCGCCGATCGTCCAGCCGGAAACGGTGCGCGTAGAGGCGGCTTCGGCGCGCACGATCGCCATTGTCAAAACGGTGAACGAGGTGGTCGAGGCGGTTGCGGCGCAGATTTCCGTCACGCCGACCCTGGCGCAGGGCGAAGGCGAAATCCGCATCGTCCTCAAGCCGACGGTGCTCGACGGCTCCGAGATCCGGCTCTCGGCCAAGGAGGGTGCGCTCACCGTTGCCATCACGCCTTCCACTCCGGAATCGGCGCGCGTCGTGGCCGTAGCCTTGCCGCAACTCGAAACGGCGTTGGCCGAGCATGCTCCCGCTTTCAACCACGTGGCAGTGGTGGTGGCTACCGCGAAGAAAGGAAAGATCAATGAAACCGCTTGAAATCGTTTCCGCGCTTCCGCAATGGAAGAATCTCACACCGGACGAAATCGTCGCCTCTCCCGCCTTCGCCGCTACGTGCCGTCTGGGCGAGGAAACCCGCACGCTCCGCCGGGCCGACATTGCGCCAGCCGTCTCGCAAATGCTGTCGCTCTCGATCTCGTTCGGCGACGAGCCGCATACGCTTTCGATCGCGAGGTCCCCTCGCTTCCCCGAGCTCGACAAACTCTGGGATTCGCTCCCCGAAGTGCCGGGCGCCATCGTGCTGTCGCTTGTGGAACGCGAGTGCGGTCCGCTCCTCCAGATGCTGGAAAACGCGATTCGCCGTCAGTTGAAAATCGTGGGACTCGCCCCGTCCGCACCCGACCCGGACGCCTTGCTCGCGTTCCAGGCGGACGATCTTACGTTCGCCGTCACCCGCAGCGCCACCATCACCGGCGCGCTCGGCGTGTTGCGCAATCTCGATCTCGCGAGCGACGCTGTCCGCTCCGTCCTGCTTCCCGCCCAAGCCGAATACGCCGCCTTCGCCCTGTCCGACGCCGACCTCGCCTCGCTCGCGCCCGGCGATGCGCTCCTCCTCCCGGAAATCGGCACTATCGCCCCCCGGGTGGTGGTGGACGGACGCTTCGCCGCAGTCTCGGGCGGCGTGGAGGCCTTTGCGGACGATGGCCGCGTCCGGGTGTTCGCGTCCGACACCGCTTCCGTCACTCTGGGCGAGCTGCTGGACGGCACCCTGTCCGCTCCGGTCCCGGCCGAAAACGCGCAGCTCAAACTCGTCCGGCAGGGCAAGCTCGTGGCTGAGGGCCGCTTGGGCCGGGTGGGCGACCAGTTCGCGTTCGTCGTCGAAACGAAGGAGTAAGCCGCCATGTTCCAGACCGACCCGTTTTCGCTCATCGTCCTATTCATCGGACTCTCGCTCCTGCCGTTCCTGGCGATGATCGCCACCAGCTACCTCAAGATCGTGGTGGTGATGTCGCTCATCCGCAACGCGCTCGGCATCCAGTCCATCCCGCCCAACATGGTGATCAACGCGCTCGCGATGATTCTCACCTTTTACATCATGGCGCCGATCGCGGGCGAATCGTGGAGCATCGCCAAGGAGGAGCTGGCCAAAGCGCCTCAAGCGTCCGTCCAGTCGGCCCCCGGCGAAACGGGCGAGCGTTGGTTCGAAACCGATGCCGTTGCCAAGGCGGCCGAACCGTTCCGCAAGTTCCTTTCCGACCGCACCTCGCCGCGCGAACGTGCCTTCTTCGTGCACACGGCCGAAACGCTGTGGGCCAAGGACGGCGAACCGGCCTCGGTCGATCCCGAAAGCTACTTCATCCTGCTCCCCTCGTTCTGCGTGTCGGAGCTCACCAAAGCGTTCCAGATCGGCTTCCTCGTCTATCTTCCCTTCATCGCTATCGACATCATCGTCTCCAACATCCTCCTCGCGATGGGCATGATGATGGTTTCGCCGGTCACGATCTCCCTGCCGTTCAAGCTGCTCCTCTTCGTGATGGTCAACGGCTGGACGCTCCTCATCCAAGGTCTCGTGAGAGGGTACGTGCTATGAGCCAGGCGCAGATTCTCGATTACGCCAAGATGTGCCTCATCATCGTGTTGAGGCTGTCGCTAATCCCCATCGTGGTGGCCACCGTGATCGGCATCATCGTCTCGCTCCTGCAGGCGCTCACGCAGATCCAGGAACAGACGCTCGGTTTCGCCGTCAAGCTCATCGCCATTTCGCTCACGCTCCTCGCCTGCGCGTCGTGGATGGGCTCGTCGCTCCTCCTCTACACCCAGGATATCTTCAGCCACTTCGCGCTGCTCCGGTGATCACCTACCCCGAGTTGCATCGTTGGATTCTGGCCGCCGTGCTCGCGATGGCCCGGGTCATGGGCGCCTTCGCGGTCTGTCCGGCCCTTACCGATTCGATGATCCCGGGCGTGGCCCGTCGCGCGGCCTCGCTCGCCTTCGCCTTCGTCGCCATCCCGCTCGTCCACGCGGCCATGCCTCCGGGCGAGCCGAGTCTCCTCCTGTTCGGCGTGGCGGCGCTCAAGGAGGCGCTCATCGGCTTCCTCCTCGGCTTCTTCGCGGCCATTCCCTTCTGGGTGGCGGAGAACGTGGGCAACTTCATCGACAACCAACGCGGCGCCACGATGGGCGAGGTGTATTCGCCCCTCGCCGGCTCCCAGGTCTCCACCACCGGCATCTTCTTCACCCAGATCGTCTCCACCATCTTCTTCACCTCCGGCGCCATCCTTCTCGTGCTGGGCGCCCTTTACCGGAGCTACTCCGTGTGGCCGGTCTTCGCGGACTTCACCTTCGCCCCCGACGCCCCGGTGCAGATTCTCGGCACCCTCGACGCCATGCTCAAGACTACCGTCGTCATCGCCGCCCCGGCCATCATCGTGATGTTCCTCGCCACGCTCGGTCTCGGCTTCGTCAACCGCACCGCGCCGCAGCTCAACGTGTTCTTCCTCTCGATGCCGGTCAAGTCCGCCCTCGGCGTGGCGATGCTGATCGCGTACCTCCCGTTCATCATGGACATGCTCATGTACACCCGCGAGGGGACCATCCTCGATCCCGTGAGGAGGCTCATCGGTGGCTGAGAGTTCCGGCGAGAAGACCGAAATGCCCACCCAGAAGAAACTCCGCGATGCGCGCGAGAAGGGTCAGGTGTGCACTTCGAAAGACATCGTCTCGACGGCCATCCTCATCGTCCTCTTCGTGCTCCTCGGCTGGATGGGAGTCGCCTTGGTGGACGACGCCTCCATCCTCCTCGACTACCTGGGAGACCGCATGGGCGGCGATCCCTTCGAGGCCACCCGTCCCGCCATCGGTCTCGCGGTGATGATGATCTTCAAGCATTCGTTCATCTTCGTCTTCATCGCCGCCGTCATCGGCATCGCGGCCAACGTGGCGCAGATCGGCTTCCTCTTCACCTTCGAGCCCATCATCCCCAAACTGGAGAAATTGAACCCCGTCGAAGGCGCCAAGAAGATCTTCTCCAAGAAGAACCTGTTCGAGTTCCTCAAGAACGTGGTCAAGGTGAGCTTCCTCGGCTACCTCATCTACAAGATCATCCTCGCGAGCGTGCCGGAACTCCTAACCATGTGCTACGGCACGATCGACGACGTCTTCCCCAGTCTCAAACTCATGCTCAAGCGCCTCGCCGTCTACACCGCCTTCGGCTACATCGTCATCGCCGTCATCGACCGCCTCTTCCAGGGCAAGAACTTCCTCAAGGAAATGATGATGACGAAGGACGAGGTCAAGCGCGAGTACAAGGAAATGGAAGGCTCGGCCGAAGTCAAGCAGGCCCAGCGCCAGTTCCGCGACGAGATCCTGAACGGACCCGACCCCGTCAAAGCCACCAAACAGGCCAGCGTGGTCGTGACCAACCCCACGCACATCTCGGTGGGCATCCGCTACAAGGCCGACGAATACCCCTTGCCGCGCATCGTCGTCATGGGGGCGGACCGCGTGGCCAAAATCATCCGCGAAACCGCCCTCGCCGAAGGCATCCCCATCATGGAGGACGTGCCGCTCGCCCGGTCGCTCTACGCGCAGGGCCGCCTTGAAGATTTCGTACCCGAAGACTTCCTCGAGCCCGTGGCCGAAGTGCTCAAATGGGCCAAGCGGCTCGAAGACGCCCGCAAGGAGGAGGCGGAGCTCGACTCCGTGCAATTGGAGACGTTATGACTATCGCAGAACATTACAACGCCATCGCGCCGAAGTTGACGAACTACCTCGTCTCCTCCGGCAGCGACTATCACGATGCGTGCGATATCGTGCAGAACACCTTCCTCAAGCTCTGGAAGATGCGCGACGATTTGCACGACGATCCGGCCGCGGTGTCGGGACTCGCCTTCACCATCGCGCGCAATATGCGCAAGAACCTGGCGCGGGACAATGCCCGGCTCGTGCTGGTGGGCGAAATCCGCGATCCCGACGAGGCCGATTCCGACCTGCCCCGTCCCGCCGAGCCCCAGACGGTGCCGCCGCCGGCCACGCTCGCGTCCGACGCGGAGTATCTGCGGAAGCGGTTGAACGAGGCGTTCGGCAAGTTGCCGCCCATTCTGCGCGAGGCCTACACGCTCTTCCAGGTGGGCGAACTCTCCATCCGCGAGATCGCCAACCAGACCGGAGTGAGCGAAAATCTCGTAAAAGTGCGCATTTTCCGCGCCAAAGAGAAGCTGCGCGAAATTCTGGCCGATTTGCGTGTAACCTTTTGACCGCCCGCGTGTAGACAGGTTGAAACCATTTAGGAGAATCTCATGGAAATCAATTTGAACGGCAACAATTTCGGCATCGGACGCGATTTCGGCACCATTCAGACGCAAGCGGCGTCGGGCAAGACGGAAGTTGCGGCCAAGACCGCGTCCAAAATCGGGGTGCGCACCTCGGAGTTGGACGTGCTGAAGCAGAGCGAGCCGGTGATGGACGTGCCGGAGAGCGCGCTGGTCCGCGACGACGATCTGGGGGCGCTTGTCGGCAAGGCGTTCAATCTGCCGCCCCCGCCCATGCCCGATTTCGCCCGGATGGACGCATAAGAGGATTTTAAGCATCAAGGAGACCCAGCCATGAACACGATCGAAGAATACCAGTCGTTCCTCGCGCAGGTGCGCAAGGAGACCGGCATCGAAGCCTTTGCCGCCGACGAAGACGGGCTCGTTTCGCTCGATATCGACGGTCGCTATACGCTCAATCTGCAATTCGTGGAGCGCACCGGCAAGGTGCTTTGTTTCATCGAGCTCGTGCAACTTCCCCCGGACGCCCCCGCGGCGGTCTATCGCGATCTCCTCGCGGGCGGACTTTTCGGACGGGATACGGCCGGCGGCTATTTCGCGCTGGAGCCGGAAACCGGAACTGTGGTGTACAACTACTTCTTCGATTTCGAACTCATCCGGAACGACGTGGACGAGTTCACCACCATGCTCGAGAAGATTCTGCAACTTTGTGACATCTGGCGCGAGCGCATCCAGTCGGGCGAGTCCTTGCCGGAAACCGTGTCCGGCGCGCCGGAGCCCGATCATCACATCATCCACGTCTAAAGCCGAAAGGAGGACCGGTATGCCCATCGATCTAGCAACCTTCCGTCGAGTGGCCGATTCGGCGCTCTTCACCTCTCGCGACATCAAGCTCCAGGGCCAGGGCGCGGATGCCACCGCGCGGCTCGGCAACTACTTATTCTCGGCCGGCAAAAAGGCCAACGATGCCGTGATGACGGCCTTCAGGTCCGCCCTCGAGCGCGAGTACGGCGCTTTGGGCATCCATGCGTTCGATACGATCGTGGGCTCCCGCAACCAGTTGCACAAGTCGCTGCGCGCTTGCGACGTGAAATCCACGCTCTCCAATCTCGCCACGATCCGCCGCAACCGCTACATCGGCGAGGTCAATCGCCAGCTCGACACCCATCCCAAGATGTTGGAGCTCTCCGACGAAATGCAGCTCGAGGTGCGCCGTCGCCTCCACGCCGACCCGCTCGCCGGCAAAGACCTCCTCGCGTGCAAGTCTCCGGGCGAAGTGGCGCAAGCCGCCGAGGACCGCATCCTCGCCGCCATCCGCGACGCGCAGGATTTCGCCCGGAACAATCTCGAAGACGCCAAGCTCGACGGCACCACCAAAGAGCTCGGCCCGGGCAAGTCGGACGCGCCCAAGGCCAAGGGCAGCGATCCGGTGGGGCTCAAGAATCTCAAAACCCTCTTCACCAAAGGCTTCACCTCCATCGAAGATCGAATCAAGTCGGGCCGGCTCGGCACCGGCATGCGCGTGAACCGGTCGCACACCAATCCGGTGCTGCTGCAGAAACTCAAGACGAACGGCGTGGAGCCGGGCTTCATCTACACCAACGACTGGTCGGCCGACGACACGCGCGGATTCCTGGCGGACATCGACTCGCCCGAGAGCCTGGCCGCGCTCGAGAAGCTGAAGGAGCAAGATGCCGATTTCCGCGACTCCTGTCTGGGTCTTGGCACGCGCGAGCAGATTATGCTGGCGGGCCGCGCGCATCCGGCGGGCATGGCGGCGGTGGGCGAATACATGCTCGAAAAGGGCATGCGCGACCCCAATAGCGCCATCTACCGGGCGTTCTGCGAGCGCTTCCCGCTAGTGAATCCGGAAGACTGGGAAACGCAATATCTCGCAACCGTCAAGAAGGAGCTCTTCGCCGAAATCCGCGATGCGGTGATGAGCGTCAAAGCCAAGCTCGAAAACGGTTCCGCCAATCCCGAATACTTCAAGTCGCCCATCTTCCGCCACTTCAACGAGCGTCACATCATGAAGCTCGACTACAACGAGAACGATCGCGTGGTGAACAAGAGCGTGGCGCACGCCGGTTCCTTCCAGCGGCCCGAGCGCATCCTCACCACGCGCAAGCCCATTCTCGCCCAGTATTACCGTTTCGACACCGCCCAGAGCGCGGATGACATTTCCGCCGGAGCCGTCACCGAGGCGCTCGCCAACGACCTCACCCGGCTCGCGGGAGTTCCCTCCCAGGAGCTCGAAATCGTACGCGGACAGTATTCCGACGGCCACCCCAAGTTGATGCTCCAGGCCAAGTTTGCCGAGGGCTACCAGGACATGGAAGCCGGCTTCATCAAGGATGGCCGCATCGTGCCGCCCAAGCGCAAGAACGGCAAGCCGGTGGAGCTCGAGAGTCTCGGCAAGTACAAGGCGTTCTTCCTCCTCACGGCCGACCGCGACGCCGTGGGCAAGCGCGGGCAGAACAAGGGTTTCGCGCAGGGCAAGTTCTTCGCCATCGATCCCGGCCATTCGCTCGAAGGCAACGGCAAGTATCTGGAGATTTCGGACGACTTCTCCTTCAAGGATACGTATGGCGCCAGCACCAAGCCGCGCTTCAAGAACTTCTCCGTGTTCGACGACGACACGCGTTTCGCCAAGTTCCAGGGTCTCGTCCAGCTCCGCGAGCTGCAGCGCTCCGGCGCGTTCAAGGAGCTGTTCGACTCCTACCGCAAGGCGTTCGATCCCAATGCGGAGGGTCTCTCGGACGCCGAGCGCACCATGCGCCAGAAGGTGATCGACGAGATCGGGAAGAAGGAAACCGAGTTCAACGCGCAGATGAAGAAGCTCCTCAAGGTGGGCGCCATGCAGCTCGAGTTGTACGACCGGCTGGCGGGCACGGGCTTGCAGGAAACCGCCATCGAAAATCTCGCCAATTTCGAAAAGCTCTGTTCTCCCACCACCTGGGTGAGCAAGCACGGCGAAGTGCCGCTCAAGCATCTGGAAGTGAAGCCGGAAACGCGCATTCCTTGGCGCGCCGGCGTGGTGGGCGACAATCTCGTCTACCATTGCGACAAATCCATCCCCCCGCAGGCGCTTGAGCACATCCGTACATTCGGCGCGGACTGGGGCGTAAAAGTGGAGACGGACGGCTTTGGCGCCACGCGGGTGACGATCCCCAAGGATCGCGCGGCCGGGTTCTTCGCCTACTTCAACGAGGACAAGGTGGCCCAGCTCACCCATCCGGCCGAGCACGCCGCGCGCCGGGGGAACGGATCCGGCCTTGCGGAGGCGGCGCAGTACAAGCCTTTCGCGCTGCCCAAATTCAACGATCCGCGTCCGTCGCTTTCGGCCGCGCAACTGCCGCCCTACGTGGAGTTCACCGACAACACCGGCAAACTCGTGCGCATGCCGAAGCTCCATTACGAAACGATGGTCACCACCATGCGGTCCGGTTTTCACCGGCCGCGCACCGTGGAGCAGCTCGTCGCGCATCTCAAGGCGCGGGTGGATCGCGGCAACGAGATCGTCCAGTCCCTCCTGCGGGGCGACGTTGCGCGCTTCGAGGCGAACGAACAGAACGTGGCGGCGCTCTCCATCGCCATCCACGCGGCCGCGCTCAAGAAGGGCGAGATGATGTATCGCGGGTCGTTTTCGGTGGCCGACCCCCAAGGCAATATCGCCCGCTGGCTCGACACCAACCCCAACCTTTACCAGCGCACCTCCACCCACGCCAAGCCCTATCAGGGCTACACGGTGGACGGCCACCTCAACATGCCGCGCGGCTTCGACGTCCGCGAGGGCATGGGGGGACTCTTGAACGGCATGCGCACCTTCCATTACTTCTCGCTACCGGACATGAAGCATCTGAACGACGTGGATCGCGGCTCGGGACCCGACCGCCGGCTCTTCTTCAAGTGCGAAACATACGGCATCTATTTCAGCACCATCCACGCCAAGCGGACGGCCAAGGCCGATTCGCGCACCGAAGACATGCGCACGCGCTGGTACGAATTCGGCGACGTGTGCGAATCGATCGCGCATTGCGCGTCGCTGCTCGTATCCAAGATAACCTCCAAGACGAAAGAGGGCATCCGCAAGGAGAATCTGCCCACGGCGGTGGGCGCCGCCATGATGGAGGCCCAAGCCGCGTTGCTCGCCCGGGGGCTGACCGATGCTTCCCATACGCTCATGGCCGGCGAGGTGCTGGACGGCGGCGGCATCCGGCAGTTCCTCGCCAACGTGGAAACGGCCATCATGAATTCGCCCGAGGACCAGCGCGAAACGGTGCGCGAAACGCTCACGCCGTTCTTGCGCCGGATCGACGACGCGGTCAAGCATATCGCAGGCGACATCAATCTCCGGATGGGCAACGAGATCATGCTCGAAACCCAAGACTTCTCCGCGTGATTTTCCCGTGATTTTCCCTTGATCCAAACTTGACCCAAACTTGATCCGTTCGTGACTTAATCACGACCGATATATGCTATACTGTCTTCCGTCAGCCTCCAAAAGGCGGCAGAAAGGAAGAGCAGATGATAGCAAAATGTTTTTCGGCCACAATCTCCGGCGTGGGAGCGCGCACGGTGGAGATAGAGGTGTATGCACGTCTGGGGACCGCATCTTTCGCTATCGTGGGATTGCCGGATGCGGCTATCAAAGAGGCGCGCGACCGCATCCCTACTGCTATTCGCAACTCTGCGCTGGAAGGGTATGACCACAAGCTTGAATATGTGGTAACGGTCAATCTGGCACCCGCCGACGTCAAGAAGGAGGGGCCACTCTTCGATTTGCCTATCGCCATGTGTTTCCTGAAGTCGTTGGGACTTATACGGGTAAAGAATCTAGATGAATATGCGATGGTAGGGGAGCTTTCGCTTTCGGGCGAGGTGAGGCGGGTCAATGGCATTCTCCCGATCGTGATGGAAATGAAGCGTATCGGGCGGCGCACGATGCTGGTTCCATACGAAAACCGGCTTGAGGCGAGCGTGGTGGAAGGGATTGAAGTGATACCGGTAAGAACGCTAAAGGATGCGGTTGAGCATGTAAATGGCAAGATATGCATTTCGCCGGTGTATTCCGATCTCGCCAGTCTGATCGGCGAAGAGGCGAAATGTGCGGATGATTTTGCCGATGTTAAAGGGCAGGATGGTGTGGTTCGGGCGATGGAGATAGCCGTGGCGGGTGGGCATAATATTTTGATGGTGGGATCGCCCGGCTCGGGCAAGACCATGATTGCGCGCCGCGTTCCTACCATCCTGCCGCCATTGTCGGTTGAAGAGGCGTTGGAGGTCTCGCGTATCCATTCGGTGGCTGGAGCTACGAAGGGAACGCGTCCTTTTGTGGTGGCACGGCCTTTTCGCGCACCGCACCATACCACGAGCGCCATAGGACTTTTGGGCGGGGGCAGCAAGGCGGTGCCGGGGGAAGTGTCGCTGGCGCATCGGGGTGTGCTTTTCTTGGACGAATTCGCCGAATTTCCGCGTAACGTGTTGGAGGTTTTGCGTCAGCCGCTGGAGGATGGGCACGTGGGGGTGTCGAGAGCGATGGGCGCTTACGATTATCCTTCCAGGTTTATGCTGGTGGCGGCGATGAATCCGTGTCCCTGCGGCTATCACAACGATCCTTCGCACAATTGCCGGTGTAAACTTGGCAAGATTCTTCAGTATCAGAGCCGGATTTCGGGTCCGCTTATGGATCGTATAGACATCCAAGTTGGTGTTCAGGCCGTGCCGCTCAAGGATCTGCAGACGGCCAAGTGTTACCGGACTAGTGCACAACTGCGTGAAAACGTTATGCGGGCTAGAGCCGTCCAGCGCGAGCGCTACCGGGACATGCCGGGGGTGTTGGTTAATGCAGAGGTGAAAAGCCGCGATCTTCCGGCGGTGTGCGGGCTCGAGTCTGGCACGCTTGAACTTTTGCAACGGATGATATCCGAGCTGAATCTCTCCGCCCGTGCTTATGATCGACTACTGCGAGTAGGAAGAACCATAGCAGATCTCGCCGGACACGGGAAAGTGGAGGCGGAGGATTTGGCTGAAGCAGCCATGCTGAGGCAACTTGATATGGAGCGCGAGTCGCTTTGCCAAACCGCAATTTGAAATCCGAAACAAAACTACAAAGAAAGGAACAAATCCATGAACATCAATACCGAAAGAACCTACCGGCCCAGTTTCCGGCTTTACCATCCAAACAGCAAAGGGATGGGCGGAGCTATGGAAATGGATCTGAGGCCTGCCGTCAATCGCAAAGAGGGGCACATTATGATGAAGCTTGCCAAGCAAAAAACGGTTGGTGTACGCAAGGGTGACAATCCCACCTTTTCCACCTTCGACTGGGAGCACAAGTTGTGCGTAAAGTTGGGATTTAACGATCTTTGCAAGATATTGCAGGTTATGCGCGGAGAGTGTGAAACCATCGACGACGGTAAAGGATTGCTGCATCGAAGCAAGACAGGAGCCACGCGCATAAACTTCCGGCATCTGTGCGAACCGGTGCATGGTTATTCGCTGGATGTGAGCCGCAAGGGATTGGACGACAAGGAGATTCAGTCGGCGCATATCTTCATCACCGCCTCTGAAGCCCTGGGGATAGGTCTCGCGCTGGAGCAGAGCATGGTGGCGGTGTGTTTCGGAGTGCCGGATACCGGAGCGGAAGATGCAAAGCCGGTAGCGCAGGAAGATTTTGAATCGGTTGAGGTGGCGGATGAAAGCCGTTCATTCTGACAATATCGGTGTGAGGCATGGCGCTTGGGGCGAGGAGATTGCGGTCCGCTATCTGCGTGCGAAAGGCATGGAGATAGTGGATCGCAATACCCGTCCTTGTGCCCGCGATCATAGGCTTGAGATCGACATTGTTGCCTACGAGGCCGCAACCGATACGGTGGTATTCGTCGAGGTCAAACAGCACAAACGCTTCTCGCCTTGTCAGCGCCGTTTGCGGAGCATCAACCTAACCAAGCAGAACAATCTACGCCGTGTGTGCTACTCTTGGCGACGGAAGTATCGGTGGGATGGCGCATTCCGGTTGGCCGTGATTGAAGTGTACGGTACGCCCGAAACGGGAGAGCCGGTGATCGACTATGTTGAAAACTTCAATATTTTCACGCCCAAGGCAAGGAGGGTTCTATGGAATTAGATTTTCGCGAAAGCATATCCGAACGTCATGTGCAGGCGCTTTGGTACGATAGCTCAATGCGCCCCGACAGGATATTCACCCGGCGTGGCAATGAGGTTCGGGTAGTGGATCCGGGCGAGTGGAACCTGGAAGAGGGGCCTGATTTCAAAAACGCGGTTTTGGAGTTGGGACCCGATCATCGTCGCATTCGTGGCGACGTGGAGGTTCATCTTGACCCGATGGACTGGGAGCGGCACCGTCATGGCGCCGATCCCAATTACCGGAATGTCATTGCCCACATAACGTGGAATTGCGGTCCTGAACCGCCTTCCTTGCCGGTGGGGGCGGTGTCGATTTGGCTAGGACGCTTCCTTATGCACGACATAGGCTTCTCTCCGAGCATGGTGGACCTTTCGGCTTATCCGTTCGCCAAGACGCCGATATCGCTCCGTCCCTGTTACAGGAGTCTCCAAGGCAAACCCGATGAGGCGCGGCGGATTTTGCGTCTAGCCGGACAGCATAGACTCAAAATGAAATCATCACGGATATCCAAACTGCGTATGGCCCGTCCTGACGGTGACAAGGATTTGTTTTACGAGGAGGTGATGAATGCACTAGGCTACAAGCGCAATTCGCGTAGTTTTCGGGCGGTGGCGCGGGCAGTGCCGCTAACGGCGGTTTTGGAAGAACCGGACGTGGCTGAAGCTGCTTATCTGGCGGCTGCCGATTTCCAAGAGTGGGATGTTTGTGCCTCTCGACCCGCCAATTCCCCGCACAACCGGCTCAAATGCGCAGCCCGGCTTTTTACGCGCACCGATACGATGAGCCTTACGGAGGCAAAAGATTTTTCCCGTGATGGCTGCCGAAAGATGATGGAAATTCTTGTTTCCGGACATCATTTGGGCAAGGGTAGGGCGGCGGCGATTATCGCTAATGTGGTGGCGCCTTTTGCGGGGGCGGTTCCTGATTGGTTGCCGCCGGAAGATATATCCGCACCGATGCGGCTGACGGCGTTTCGCCTGTTCGGACGCGACCACAATCCTGCGCTATATGCCGGCAACGGGGTGCTTCTTCAGGGGCTGATGCAGATCTACCGCGATTTCTGTCTGCGCCTGCATCCCGGATGCGATGCTTGCCGGATTGGGAATTTTGAAGAAAACGCTTGATTTTCGGGCGGAAATATGATATAATATACTGAAACGTTTTTTCAAACTGGAGACAAGAAAATGGCGAAGAGCACGAAGACGACCGGCAATACCGCTTTGGATGCGGTGATGAACCAGATCCGCAAGGAATTCGGCGAGATGTCGATCATGCGCCTGGGCGACCAGGAAGTGAAGAATGTGCCGGTGATTTCGACCGGCGCGATGAGCCTCGATCTGGCGCTAGGAGTGGGGGGATTGCCGCGCGGCAGGATCGTGGAATGCTACGGCCAGGAATCGTCCGGCAAGACCACGCTCGCCCTGCATGTCGTCGCCAACGCGCAGAAAGCGGGCGGAGTGGCGGCCTTCATCGACGCCGAACACGCGCTCGACCCGGGCTATGCCAAGAAGATCGGCGTGAATCTGGACGACCTCATCGTGAGCCAGCCCGGCTCGGGCGAGGAAGCGCTCACCATCTGCGAGGCGCTCGCCAAGAGCGGAGCCTTGGACGTGATCGTGGTGGACTCGGTGGCGGCGCTAACCCCGCAGGCGGAGATCGACGGCAACATGGGCGACAGCCACATGGGCCTCCAGGCGCGGCTGATGAGCCAGGCCATGCGCAAGCTGACGAGCGTGCTCGCGAACACGAAAACGCTCTGCATCTTCACCAATCAGGTGCGCGACAAGATCGGCGTACTCTTCGGGAGCCCCGAAACGACCCCGGGCGGCAAGGCGCTCAAGTTCTACGCGTCGGTGCGTTTGCAGGTGCAGAAGGTCGGCGCCATCAAGGACACCAAGACGAATATGATCATCGGCAACCGCACCCGGGTGAAGGTGGTGAAGAACAAGGTGGCTGCGCCGTTCGCGGATTCGGAGTTCGACATCTACTACACCTGCGGCATCTCCTGGGAGGGGAGCGTGATCGAAGCCGCCATCCCGCGCGGCATCGTGAAGCAGTCGGGCAGCTGGCTCAGCTACGGCGACAAACAGCTCGGGCAGGGCATGATGGCGGCCATCGAGTATCTGCGGCGCAACCCCGAAGAGACGGCCGAAATCGTGGAGAAGGTGAAGACGACCCCGGTGGACCCGGAGCTCGTGAAGAAGACCCGGTAAAGTGGATTTCAAAAGGAGAGGTGGCGGAGTGGTCGATCGCGGCGGTCTTGAAAACCGTTGACCCGCAAGGGTCCGGGGGTTCGAATCCCTCCCTCTCCGCCAAAGCGTGAAAGGCAGTTGAAATATGAAGTGGACGAAATCGCTGATTCAGACGTTGCGCGAAAGCCCGCAGGACGCGGAGATCGAGTCGCACAAGCTGTTGGTCAGGGCCTCGCTCGTACGGAAGGTGGCGGGCGGACTCTACGCCTATCTGCCGCTCGGGATGCGGGTTCTCAAGAAGATCCAGGAGATCGTGCGCGAGGAGATGGACCGCACCGGGGCGCAGGAGGCGGTGCTCCCCATCATGCAGCCGGCCGAACTCTGGCGGCAGACGGGACGGTGGGACGCGATGGGCGCCAACATGTTCCGCATCAAAGATCGCGCCCAACGCGACGTGGCGCTGTCGCCGACGGCCGAGGAGGAGATGACGGAAGTCGTCAAGGGCATGGTCAATTCGTACCGCCAGTTGCCGTTCACCGTCTACCAGATCCAGTGGAAATTCCGCGACGAGACGCGTCCTCGCTTCGGGCTGATGCGGTCGAAGGAGTTTCTGATGAAGGACGCCTATTCCTTCGACAAGGACGCGGAAGGTCTCGACCGGACCTACTGGATCATGTACCACGCCTATGAACGCGTGTTCGAGCGGTGCGGTCTCAAAGCCGTGCCGGTGCAGGCCGATGGAGGCGACATGGGCGATAGTCTCACCCACGAATTCCACGTGCTCGCCGACGCGGGCGAAGACGGCATCGCCTGGTGCGAACATTGCGGCTATGCGGCCAACCAGGAGGCGGCCGGAAGCATGCGCGCGGCGCGTCAGGGCGAGGGCGCGGAGAAGACCGTCAAGTATCTCGCGGACGGCAAGATCGTGGCCGTGCGGGTGGAGGCCAATCGCGACGTGAACGAGGTGAAGCTCAAGCGGTTTCTGGGCGCCAAGACGCTTTTCGCCACGTCCGACGCCGAAGAGGCGGAGCGGACGGTAGCCGATCTCGCGCTCGGGGGCGAGGCGGATCTCGTACTGGTGAAGCCGGGCGACGCGTGCCCCCATTGCGGACGGCCCCTCGCCATCCGGCGCGGCATCGAGGTGGGGCAGGTGTTCAAGCTGGGCACGAAGTATTCGTCCGCGTTCGGCGCCACCTACAAGACGGACGAGCTCAAGGAAGAGACGATGGTCATGGGGTGCTACGGCATCGGGGTGAGCCGCACGATGCAGGCGGTGATCGAACAGAGCCGCGACAAGGACGGCATCGTGTGGCCGGCTTCGGTGGCGCCGTATCAGGTGGTGATTTCGCTCCTTGATCCGGGCGCGAAGGAGGCGTCGGAAACGGCCGAGGCGCTCGAGGCGCAACTGGAGGCGGCCGGGATCGACGTGATCGTGGACGACCGCGAGGAGCGGCCCGGAGTGAAGTTCAAAGACGCCGACCTCATCGGCTTCCCGGTGCGGGTAGTGGTGGGGATGAAGGGTCTCCAGAACGGCGGGGTGGAAGTGAAGCGCCGCGCCGACGACAAGTCGAAGACGGTGATCGTGAAGCCGGAAGAGGCGGTCGCGACGATCAAGGAACTGCTGCAGTGAGCGAGAAATTGAGTTTCGAGGCGCCGCGCGGCATGCGCGACTTTTATCCCGAAGACATGGTCTGGCGCGAGAAGGTGTTCGGGGCCATGCGCGCAAGCGCGAAGGCGTGGGGGTTCGAGCCGTACGACAGCTGCGTGGTGGAGAGCTACGAGCTCCTGGCGCGCAAGGCCGGCGAGGAGGTGGGCGAGCAGATCTACCACTTCTTCGACAAGTCGGAGCGGCATATCGCGCTGAGGGCCGAGATGACGCCCACCTTGGCGCGCATGGTGGCGCAGCGCCAGAAGGAGCTCTCCTTCCCGCTCAAGTGGACCACGATCGCGCAGTGCTTCCGGTACGAACGGATGACTAAGGGCCGGAAGCGCGAACACTACCAGTGGAATTGCGACATCATCGGCGAAGATTCGATCCTCGCGGAGGTGGAGGTGCTGGGGTGCGCGGTCGATGCGCTGAAGCGGATGGGGCTTACGACGAGCGACTTCAAGGTGCACGTGAGTTCCCGGAAGTTCCTCGGCACGCTCCTTCAGGAAAGCGGCATCGCCCCGGAACTGCACGCGCAGGTGTTCCTGGCCTTGGACAAGCGCGGCAAGATGCCGGACGAGTCGATCGCGGCCATGCTGAAGGACGGGGGACTTAGCGACGCGGAAGTGGCGGCCACCTTCCGGATCATGGACACGAAGGATTTTTCGGCGAGCCCGGAGCTGACGGAACTATTCCGCAAGGCGGAGCTGGCCGGGTTCGCGGATGCGCTCACGTTCGACATCGGCGTCATCCGGGGCCTCAGCTACTACACCGGCATCGTGTTCGAGTGCTTCGACACGAAGGGCGAATTCCGCGCCATCTTCGGGGGCGGACGGTACGACAACCTATTGACGACTATCGGGGGCGAACCGACGAGCGCGGTGGGGCTCGGCTTCGGCGACGTGGTGGTGACGGAGCTCTTGAAGGCGCGGCTGGGGGAGAGCGCGGCGCGGGAACTTTCGGGCACGGCTGTGGGGTTCATGACGGACGCGCAGGCCGACGAGGCGGTGAAGCTCGCCTACAGACTCCGGAGCGAGGGGATGGAGGTGGATCTCGCCCTCAAGGCGCAGAAGCCCAAGAAGTTCTTCTCGCATGCGGAGAAGTCGGGTGCGGCCCGCGCGGTGTTTCTGGGGCCGGACGACGTTCAGGCCGGCAAGGCGCGGCTCAAAAATCTCGCCACGCGCGAGGAAACGGAGATCGTGCTGTGATGAGATTTCTTTCGGCAGGGTTGGCGCTGATCTTCGCGGGGGCGGCTTTCGGGGCCGACGAATCCACGATGGCGCTCTTGAGTCTCCTCAACTCCAAGGCGTCGGGGTCGCCCAAAGTGTACCGGGAGTCGCTCGCGGTCGTCAAGGCTGATGCGGAAAAGGGCAAGGCGCTGCAGCAGTTCGTGTACGCTACGGTGTGCCCGAACGACGCGAAAGCCGGGGAGTATCTGGAGGCGTCGCGCCCCAAGATCAAGCAGCTCGCGGAGAAGAAGAACAACGCGCTCGCGTGGTACCTTTTGAGTCTTGAAGGGCAGGATATGGACGCGCTCAAGAAGGCGGTGGAGGGCGGCAACGTGCAGGCGCTCAACGCCTGGGGCACGCTCATGCACACGAGCGTGATGACGATGCCGAACGTGGACGAGAAGCGGCTCGAGGAAGTGAACAAGGCGGTGTTCGACGTGTTCCGCCAGGCGGCCGCCAAGAACGATCCGAACGGACTCTACAATCTCGGCATGTGCTACATGAACGGCATCGGGTGCGAGCGCGAGGTGAAGCTGGGGTTCAACGCGTTCAAGACGGCAGCGGAGCGGGGCCACCCGGAAGCCATCAACAACGTGGGCGGGTGCTATCGCGAAGGCATCGTGGTGGAACGCGACCTCGAAAAGGCGGCCAGGTGGTTCAAGATTTCGTCCGACTTCGAAAACGCGTACGGACGGCTCAATTACGGTCTCGCCCTGCAGAACGGCGACGGGGTGGAGCAGGACGAAAAGGCGGCGTTCGCGCTTTTCCAGCTGGCGGCCGACGACGGGAGCGCCGAAGCGATCAATCTTCTCGCGGTGTGCTACATGAACGGCATCGGCACGGGCAAGGACGAGGCCAGGGCGGTGGAACTTTTCAAGGACAGCGCGAGACTTGGCTTTCCGCCCGCGATGGAGAATCTGTGCGAGTGCTACAGCGCGGGACGGGGCGTGAAAGCGGACGCGATGGAGTCGATGGTGTGGAAGCTGCGCGCCCGGGCGGCGATGGGCGACAAGGCCTCGGTCAAGTGGCTGGAAGACAACGGGCATAAGGTTTCGGCGCCATGAAGATGCTGATGCTAGGCGATGTGGTGGGCGGACCCGGACGGAAGATTTTCGCCCGCGAAGTGAAGAAGCTCAAGTCCGCGCATGCGATCGACGCCTGCATCGTGAACGGCGAGAACGCGGCAGCGGGGAATGGCATCACTACCGCGCTTGCGAACGAACTCTTGGAGGCGGGGGCCGATGCCATCACGATGGGCGACCACACGTGGGGACAGAAGGAGTTCGCCGGACAGATTGGGGGACTGGAGCGACTGGTAAGGCCGTGCAATTTCCCGAAGGACTGTCCCGGGAGGGGCTGGACGCTCGTCACGATGCCCACTTTCCGGTTTGCGGTTGCGAACGTGATGGGGCGCACTTTCATGTCGCCTTGCGATTGCCCTTTCCGGGCGTTGGAGGAGACGCTAAAATCCATCCCCAAAGACGTGCCGGTGTTCGTGGACCTGCATGCCGAAGCCACGAGCGAGAAGATCACGTTCGCCCGGTATTTCGACGGACGGGTGACGGCAGTCTGCGGCACCCACACGCATGTGCAGACGTCGGACGCGATGGTGTTTCCGGGCGGCACGGCGTATCTCACCGATCTCGGGATGTGCGGACCTTACGTGAGCAGCATCGGACGGAAACTGGAGCCGGTGACGAAGAAGTTTCTGACCGGGATCCCCGGCAAGTTCGAGGTAGCGGAAGGCCCCGCCACGCTCGAGGGCGCGATGATCGAGTTCGATCCGGTTTCCAGGAAGGCGTTGTCGATTGAAACATATCGAGTGCGAGATAGCGAGTAAGATCCGGGAGTTGGGCGGACGCGCGCTCCTGGTGGGCGGCTGCGTGCGCGACCGGATGCTGGGGGCGGAGAGCAAGGACATCGACTTCGAGGTGTTCGGCGTAAGGCCCGAACAGGTGCTGGAGCTTTTCCCGCAGGCGGACACGGTAGGGCGGGCATTTGGCGTAATCAAGGCGGGCGAGGTGGATATCGCTTTCCCGAGACGCGAAACGAAGACGAGCGAGGGGCATCGCGGGTTTGCGATCGAGTGCGACCCCACGCTTTCGCTCGAAGAGGCGGCAGCCCGGCGCGACTTTACGGTCAATGCCATCTACGAAGATCCGCTCACGGGCGAGGTGCTGGATCCGTATGGGGGCGTCAAAGACTTGAAGGCGAAGCGCCTGAGGCATGTCTCCGACCATTTCCGGGAAGATCCGCTGAGGGTGTTGCGCGGGATGCAGTTCATCGCCCGGT
>Ga0265298_10001161_pt1 | contig 38837 bp, 64 predicted proteins | sample AusTroGonzalo_MG_3_FD_193486 | JGI IMG/M metagenome (GOLD analysis project Ga0265298, IMG submission 193486) | Bovine rumen microbial communities from tropical cattle in Woodstock, Queensland, Australia - Gonzalo_01 | ecosystem: Host-associated > Mammals > Digestive system > Stomach > Rumen ...
TATTTTTATAAGGAGTATAAATGGGTAGAAATTACTTAGACCTTTGCAACGAGGTTATAAACTTAATGAGTTATCTTCCTGTAACTTCATTGGAGGGGTTGAATACTCCAGAGGGAAGATTAATAAAGCAAAAAATGAACGAGGTATTAAGGGAACTCTGTTGTGGTGAACATGATACCTGGAAGTTTAGAGAGCGCACTCAAGCATTATATACATACGAGGGCGTAGATGAATATGACTTGCCAGATGGTTATATAGTTTATATAAGGCCAGATGATGAGACAAATAGACCTCCATTGATATATAATATGGAACATAAATATCTGCCCTTAAGTACAAATGGTCAACCTATATACTACTGGATATATGAGGATAAGATAAGATTATTCCCAACACCTGGTAAAGACGAAGATGGTGTAAGGTATAATATAAGATATCTAACAGATAAATACGCAGTCGATATAGATGGTTGTCCTAAGGATATAATGACAGATGCTACAGATGAACCCATTATACCAGAAGGATATAGATCATTATTGGTATATGGGGTAGTAAGAGACTTTAGAGCATCAGCAGGAGATCCGAAATCTGAATTCTATAGACGTAAATACAATGCATTGTATAGCAAGATGCTTAGCAACCAAAGATTGACAGAAGATTACTTTAAAGGTGGTAAGGTACTTGGATATAGACCTACTAGCCTTGAGGCTAAGATAGCAGCATTTAGAAATCCATACATTGGTAACTTAAGAGGAACTTATGAGTAGAATACGCTCAAAAATTGCATACTATGATTTAACAGGTGGTTTGAATAACGTATCTACTCCAGATACACTTAACTCAACAACAAAGAAAACAGAGTCGCCAGACATGGTTAATGTAGAGTTCCTTAAACTCGGTGGTATAAAATCAATGGATGGCAATATACAAGTAGGCGATAAGATGTCATCTGCTATCGTTGGTGGTTGGGAATATGTAAAAAACAATAGTAAGTACATGGTAATAGCATTGCGAAATGGTGAAGTAAGAATGCTTGATGCTGTTACTAATACATTTAAAAAGTTATTCCAATTCCCACATAGTGCAGATAGAGTAAGTTTCTGTAATATGAATAACGGTTTTGTTGCCACTAACGGCTCTGATGATCCAATATTCTATGAACTTGGAAGACACCAAATAGTTAGCGGAACCGTATCTATTACTACTGGTACAAAGACTGTAACTGGAGTATCGTCTAAATTTACCACAGAAATTAAGCCTGGTGATACAGTGCAGTTCTCTACGTCTGATGTGGTATATACAATAGATACTGTTACAGATGACACGCATTTAACAATTACAACTAACTCTGCAAATACATATACAAATGTTAACATGTATTTATCAGAAGTATCTGCGTGTAATGCTACTTTAGTAAACGAGGAAGATCCTGATGTCCATACGCCAATAAGAGGAACTGCGATACAGTTCTATAACGGTAGATTATGGATAGGTGGAGAGAATGGGTTATTCTATTCTCAGGTAGGACAATATAATAAATGGGACATAAAGTATGATGCTGGTGTAATCTATAGTGTATATAATGATACATCTAAAATAAAAGGCTTAGGTCTTTATTCTGACTTTATGTTAGTTCATAAAGAATATAACACTTATATCCTTACATGCACTGGTGATGCTAGCACAATACAGATAAAACCATATAGTAATGTATCGTGTGATAGCCAACAGAGTTGGATAGTAAGTAACACTAAGTATTACGTTTATTCTAGAGAGAATATGGATATATTTCCACTTTCTCAAAGGACTATATTTAGTGATAGATACCTTGGTGATGCTATTACAAATAAGGTTAGGAATGTGTTCCAAAATCTAAGAGAGGCAGACCTAGATGATGTGTTCTGTGTATCTCTTCCTAGAAAAAGATGGATGATATTCTATATGCCTATGATAGACCAGGTAGGAAGTTCGTATGGTTTAATATTCGATTTCCAATGTAAGGCATTTGTTGTACGTAAGGTACCTCAGCAAGTAACCATTGCATTTAACTATGTGAATGAGGTATATATAGGTACAGAAGATGGTAAGGTGCTTAAAGAATTTATAGGTCCAACATTTGACGGTCAACCTATTATATCATATTATAAATCACCGTGGTTCGATTGGGCTGGTGACTACTTCCATTCATTCTCTGAGTTTGCAGTTGACTTAGCTGCTGAATATAAAAATAATTTTTATATAAGAACATTCAAAGATGGTGATAGCCCATACGAAGATAGAATAATAACCGATGACATGCTAACATCTGGTGGGTTAATTTGGGACGGTGATATACATGATGATAATAACCTAACGTTATGGGACAAGGATGTTTGGGCGTCTGGCAGTTTTAATTCTATAAGAATGTTATTGCCTAACAATGTATTTGAAACATTCCAAGTAGAAATAGGTACAAATGCGCCAGGCCAAGCATTTGCAATATATGGATATAACTTTAGAAGAATAGAAACCGAGGAGGCACCTTGGTAGAGGAGAGTAATATGGAACCAAGAAAATATGACTTTGTAGAAGTCACGCTGGAACCAGATGATTATGAAAAAGTAAAGGAGGTATATCGCCTCCATAAAGAACAGGCTAGCAAGGTCTTTAATCTAGCATCTGGTATTACAACCGATGAAGACATAATGGAATGTATAAAGAATGACATTAGGGATAATGTAGTTTTATTGGCAGTTGATACTACTAACGGAAAATATGCTGCCGTAGTAACATTTGATAATATCTTTATATTTAATGATGAGATTGCTAGTTGCGGATGTCACATAATAGTAAGTAAAAGATATTGGGGTAGGGAATCAAGAAAAATTATATTTGATTGCTACGATTACTTAAAAGAAAATATGAAACCAATAAGAAGGATGGAGGCATTCGTTCCTGCTAATAATTTCGGAATAATAAAACTACTTAAGGATGTAGGGTTTAAAATAGAGGGTACACTAAGAAATAGATTAGTATATTACAACAAGAACAATGTGCCCACATACTATAACGAATTAGTATATAGTAATTTGAATTTAGGAGAATAATAAATGGGAAAGAAATCTAAAGCACCTCAGCATGAGCCATACGAGGAGTTTCAAGATACCCCTTGGATAACACAAGGTAGAGAGATAGCAGACCTTGGTGGCAAGGGTGTATTAGAAAACTATAATAAGGTTAATGTCTTTGACGAGCCTACTATAGCATCTCTAGAGGCTAGAAATAATGATGTATATCAACGTGCATTTGGCGATATGGAACGTCAGTATACTGATATAATGAACAAGTATAATGCTGCTAATTATAATCAGTTTGGGACGCTTAATGCTACATCTCCAGCATATAGGACAGATGAGTATCAAAGACAATTCCAAAGACAGTTAGATGACCTTGCATATAATAAAGCAGTTAACTATGAGAACTTGATTAATAATGAATTACAACGTAGGTACAATACACTTGATATGTTCCATAATATGTATCAGTATGGCGTAACGCCTCATAATGTAGATTTGGCTAACTGGAATACAAGAAATACAAATAAAGATATTGCATACCAAAATGCCGTTGCCCAAGCTCAAGCCCAGGGAAGTGGTGGTCTTGGCAGTGTGTTACAGAATATGGCTAGCGGTGCTATGACTGGTGCTGCTACAACTGGTAACCCATGGGGCGCTGCTGGTGGTGCCGTAATAGGTGGTGTAGGAGGATTCATATAATGTTAAGTTTATTTGGCGGTAAAAACGATAATACAGAAGATAATGCTGATGATTATAAATCAGGTAGCGGCAATGGTATTTTAGATGCTTTGTTGGGCGGTATGGCTGGAGGGGCAGACTCGTCGCAGTATAATCAGCCTAGAGGATATTATGTCCCAAGGGCATCATGGAGAGGTAATGGCATAGCGGATACTGGAATACAATATCTGGCAAATCCATACTATAGAGATAAAAGAGACTACTCTTCTGGCGGAAGAATGCTGGGATCCATCTTTGGTGGAAGTAGTTTAAAAGACATACTAGGTATGACTGGAATGGGAGGATCATCTGAATCAGAAGGCTTATCTGGTGGTGGAGGCGGTTTCCCACTATTAACACAATCATTCAACTTACCTTCGCTATTTAGCGGTAACAATGCTATAGGTGGAAATACGATAGGAGACTATGGTAATGCATATAATAGTTTTTATGATTATAGCCTTCCTACAAGCAGTAGCAGTAATTTTAATTTAGATTTTAGTAGCTGGAGTTAATAATGTTTAGTTTTGGTAGAAATAGTGATAATAAAGGTAGCAGAGTAAATGACTGGTTTAACACTGGTAAGAGTGGTGCTGGTTTATTTAATTCGTATACTGGTGGTTCATGGGGGAGCGGTGGTACTCCATGGGGTGCTATAGCAGACTTTGCTAAATCTGGGTATGGAGCAGCTACTGGTCATAATGATAGCAACTACTCAGACTTCGAAGAGGCATTCGTTTATCCATTACAAGGCGCTGGTAAGGCTGCTGGTTATTCTGGAGGTAATCCATGGGCTACATTAGGCGGTGCATTATATGGTCTGGGGTACGCATTTAAAGATGATCTCGGATTAAAGGATAATAACTGGTTTACTACCCTTACATTCCCTATAGGTATGGGAGATGAGCATAAGGGTATTATACAACTTTAGGAGTAAATAAATGACGATGAATTTTAATCCAATATCTGAATTTGGTTTGGATATATTAGATAACCTTGCTAAACAAGGTATAGGTAGTGGCGCGCTTTCAAAAGAACCGTTAATGCTTACTACTTCTGGAAAACCATTACCAGATTTAACATTAGGTAAGGTAGTTCCAGTTGAACAATGGGCTGGTGGGGGATACAGCACTATAAATAATAAAAAACCAGTAGTAAAACCAAAGCAAACTTCCACTATAAATACTGTAAAAAATAAATCTATACCAGAGGCAGTAGCAAGAAAATCAGCAATAAAAAATGGTGTAAGTCTATTGCCATATATAGGAGACGCTGTAGATATAGGTCAAGGTATATATCAAGCATCTCATGGTCACCCGTATGTAGGTACTGGTCAAGCAATACTTGGTGGCGCTGGGTTGGGAGCAAATATATTATTCCCTGGTAGTGGTACTATTGCTAAGGCTGGCGTAAAAGCGGCTATAAAGGCTGGTGGAAAGAACGCAGTAAAGAATCTTGCAACAATAAGCCCACGGGCTGCTAGATTAATAAGGTCGTATGCTGGATACAATAGAGGTATCCCTGGCCAAATATTAACAACTATAGCACCAAATATATATTATGCAATGTCTGATGATGAATCTGTTGCAGATGATAAAAATTCTAGTAAGCCTAATGGGAATACAAATGGTAATAAATCTGGTAATGGTGGTAATACAAAAGCACAGCAGGTACAATCATCGGCTATAAATTCAAACAGCAATGGTGAATCAGCATATAGCGATAACTCTGTTAACGCTATACTTGACTATATATCAAGATTGAATAGTGTTAATCAACCGTATTTAACTGCATTGCAAAATTATTATAATAACTATAATAGAAATTTAAGAAACTACCATAAGGCTAGAGATTTTTACACAGGATTGGCTGGGTGGTCTGGAAATAATTTATGGGCTGATGTAGGCAAGGATTACAATACAGTAGCTAACGAGGCTAATAAATTACAGGCGCTTAAACAGGCACAAGACATACAGGCCGCTAATATGAATGCAATAAACGAGGCTATGGGAGATATTGCTATAGCAAAAGAATTAGAACTTCCAGTCGAAACAGCATTCGCTAATAAGAATTTATTAACAGCGCTAACTGCCAATAGAAGAAGATTAACCGACTGGGATAAGGCTCAGTTGTATGATGCTACAAAGAGATACGGATATGATAGTGCATTAAATAGGGCGTTAGCAGTACAGAACTTGCGCAATCAAGGGAACTTAGCGGTTGCCAATGTGTATAGTAATGGCGGAGTTGCTCCTGGATTAAACGCACAAGGAACAGTTAATAATACAAATGATGCAAGATATCAGCAAATACTTAATCAATCTAATCCCAATAGATAAAGGTAAATTAAATGACGCAAGGATTTGATAGAAATCAATTCATACAATATGCAATAGATAATGGATATAAAGCAAGGGAAATAGATAATGCATTAAAAAGCATTAATCAACCTGGATATAATCCATTAACATATAGTGGTAACTACAAAAACCTACCAGCGAACTTCTCTAGAAATGCAAAAGAATTTGCTAGAGATTTTAAGACAATTACTGGTGTTCTAGCAAGCGAAATAATGACTGGCGAAAAAGGCGTTAAGGTAGCGGATAAATTTAAACAAGCCATTAATAGTGAGCCTTTGAGAAGAACGGCATCTGGTGCATTAGTAGGTGGATTGGTTGGTAGTGGATTGCCAGTTGTTGGTACATTGGGCGGCGCTGTATTAGGTGGGTTAACTGGATTAGTCGGTGGCCCAAAGAATATGGCTGATGCCTACTTATCTACTTACGACACATCTATAGATGATATAAGATCTGGCAAAACAAAACCAATGGATATTGTTCAAGGTGCATTTAATAACCCTATGTATGCGGCTGCTGACATATTATCAGTACCAGGCATTGCTAATGCAACTGGCAAAGCAATAAAATCTGGCGCTACATCTGTAACCAAGAATGCTCCAATGGCAATTCGTTCACTATTCCCAGATGAGAAGATGAGAGACCTTAGCAGGTCAATTGGTGAACTTAGTGTAACATCTAGGGCTAGGCGGGCTGAAATGTTTAATGCATATAATACATTAAACGCTATGCCAATGGCAAATAGACTAGAGATAGTTAAAGATATAACAACAAATACTGGCAAATTAAATAAAGATGAAAAGAAATTATCAAATGCTATTAAGTCATCTTTAAGAAATGCTGAAAAGACTGCTATAGAAAGAGGTTTCCTAGATGCTAAAATGTCTAAAGAAAATACTATAGCACAGTATATAATGCAAAAGTTATCTCCAGAACACCCAGAGTTACTTCATGGTGATATAGTCAACTATCTTGATAAAAAAGAAGTATCTGGTAGGATGTGGAACTTATTGAAAGATGAAGAATTTTTCAATAAGATAGAAGACACAATAAAAGAAGGTAGTAAGTTATATGATGAAGGAAAGATATCTTTCTTAACTCAAGCACTTGCACCTAGTAGAGATGAACTTGGTCAGATAATCGCATCAGAAATAAACAAAGATGGTCATGGATACTTTGGCACAAAGCGTATTATAGGTAGAACACTACCAGAAGAAATAGCAAATATATTAGATGATAGTGTAAACTATCAATTACAACAAATAGTAAAGCCTACAGAGGCTCAAGATATATTAGAAGGTTTATTTACTGAAAAGAATATAGGTAAATTAATCGAAAAAGATATAAAGGCAACTGATATACCTTCTGATAAAGTTGCAATATCTCTTGATGGATTTAAGAAATCTATAGCACAAATGATAGCAAGTGGTGGTGAGGTAGATTTAGTTAAGGCATTTAGGGATTCTCATATAATAGGCAAAGGTAGTTATCTAATAGATAAAGTATATGCAGATGCTATTAATAACTCTTTCAAGCCTAGAAAATTTGGTGGTATAAGAAAGGCGTCTAACGCATTTAAAAAGGCTGTATTAGCAAACCCGCACTGGATAGTTTTAAACAGAATTGGTAACATAACAAATAACTCAATGGCTGGTGTTGGTATTGCTGATTATGTAGATGCCGTTACAAAACTTAGAAAAAATACACCAAAGGCATTAAGACAACAGACCTCATTTAACTCTTATGTTGGTACTGGTGTAGATGGTTTACCTCAAACTACAATAGTATCATCTGTTAAACAACCGATAAACCAATTAGTAAGAGGTTGGAATAAATTCAAAGATAGTAATAAGAGTTTATCTGATATAGGTAGATTTGCTAGTGATATATATTCTTCAACAAGTAATATAACTGCTAACCCAATGTTCAGAATAGAATCTGAATTAGAATTAGTAGATAGATATGCTAATTTTATACATCAAGCAAAAGAACTCGCAAAGAAGACAAAAGTAAACTACAAAGATATAATCAAAAAGTCTGATACTGATAGCAAACTATTTAATAGACTAAATAGGGAAGTTAATAAGGATCTTGGTGATTATCTTGGTAGAAACTATGCACTTCCTAGCAGTGTGTATGATGTCGCTAGTGAACTTATACCATTCTATAGATTCTTAACTCAGACTGGTAGAACGACGGCACATCAATTATCAAGCTCACCATTAAGGTTCCAGAGTACAGTAATGGCTCCTTCTAGGGCTGGAAACAGTTACTCTGAAGATATAATTAATATGTTTAATCTTGATAGGAATAAATATGATGGCGGTTCTCCGTATAAGATAGCGGCTGATGGCACAATAAGAACAGTTAATATAGAACCGTTACCAGCGCAAACTGTATTTGGTGATATTACAAATGCTGAAAAGTTAATTAATTTGATGTCACCTATATATAGTATGGCTGGAGATATAGCAAGATACCAAAAGAATGGCAGAATGCCTACATCACCTAATCTTACTAATATTAAATTAACTGCTCCTAGCGAGGCAGAAAAATATACACCTACAACTGGTGAGAGATTGGCGTACGGCTTAAATCAGATGGGACAAACGTTTGTTAATCCGTATAGGTTAATGACTATTTATGGGCCAGAAATGCTTGCGGCTATTAGCGGTACTGGTTTACAATCTAGATACGATACTAACCCAGTATTACAAAACCCATTGTCATATAAGAGACAAACTCCTGGTGAGTTAATAGGCAAGTGGCTATCATTGCAGACATCTAGCAATTATCCTAAGTATAAGAAAACTGCTAATGCAATGAAGAAAGACGCTCGCAATGCTGCTAGAAATAGACAAAAGGTAATATTATTACAATCAGAATAATGAAAGGAAAGCAATGAGTATAGCAAAACCTTTTACATTTGTGGCTAATACATACGCAAAGGCTAGTGAAGTAAACGCCGACTTTGATACTGTATATAGCCAAGTAAATACAAACATATCAGATATAGCACAGAATGCTACTGATATAGATAACCTTGATTTAAACAAGGCTAATCTTAATGGTAGTTCTTCTAACAGATTTGCAGTAGCAGATCCAGTTGCTAACGCTGATGCTGTTAATAAACAATCACTAATGAAGGCTATTAATAACTCACTGGATTATATATCTGGGTTTGTTATAACAAAAGATAGTGGTAGCCCGAATGATACTATTATAGTATCTGCTGGTAGTTGTTATAATAGCACAAAAGCAATTGTTCTTAAATTAACTACCTCTGTTACAAAAAAGAACCAGAATCAGGCTGCTAATGGTATCTACTATGTTTATGTTATAGGGAATTCAACTGGTAGTGTAGTAGATGTTCTTATATCTACAAGCAGTGTAACACCAGCATTACCATCAGGATATACAACGTTTAGACAAATAGGTAAATATACAACGGACGATGATGCTCATATAGCAAAGATATCTTATTATGGTGATGGTGCTAATTCTGATAAGAACGTTAAGAACTTTATTAATTATAGCGGTTCTTTGCCAGATACAAGTAGCGGTATAACCATAGATATATCTGGTGCTAGTACAACCAATAGCAACTTTGATGTACCAGAAGATGGTTATATTCAAATACAGATGACAGTAAATAATGGTGCTGATGTTGTTTATATTGACGATAAGGCAATATTTGCCTGGGGTTCTACTTTCGGTGTAAATGCCTATGTTGGATATTCTGTACCTATACCTATTACAAAAGGAACTCATACATATAGGGTAAGTTATACAGCGTCTAGATTAACTGGTATTACGTTCTTCCCAATGAAAGGAGATAACTAATGAGGTATTACACTATAGTAGATGGTAATATTTATATTGCAGATAGCGAGGAAACGTTATCGAGATTTTATAATACTGAAATATTAGAATTGCCAGATGATTATGAAACTGGAAAGTATATTGTAGTAGATGGCGTTCTTGTTTTTAACGAAGACTGGGAAGAAGAAAAAGCAGAAATGCGTGAGATAGAGTTCAATAGAGAGTTCTTCAACACATCTCTAGGATATGTAAGACGTTCTGTAACAATGGCTGATGGTGGGCATAAAGACTTCCTTAGTGACCTACTCCCCGCTATATCAATGAGTGTACAGAGCGGTGTTCCAGTTAACATACTCACCTATGACAGACCTCCGTTTGACCATGATATAGAAGATTGGACAGAATATCAACACAAAGTTGTGGTAACTCCACAGTTTATACAAGAATGCTTTTTGCAGTTAAGCAATGACTTTTTACCTATCAATGAGGAATAATAATAATGAGCGAACTTAAATTACCTATTAAACAAGGTGAAGAATTAAACGTAGGATTTACAATAAAAGAGAACGGCGTAGCAATGGATTTATCTGGCTATACTATTCGATTTCAGGTAAAGAGAACACCTTTAGTAGATGCTCCTGCCATGATAGATAAGGCTATAACAGAAACATCTGATATCAATTCTATTGGCAGAATTAACTACCCATTACAAGGGCAGTTTGTTGTACATCTTACGGAAGAAGATACATCTAATCCTACGGGTGAATACTCTCTTATCATAGCACTAGAGTATAATCATTATATAAATATAATATCTAGTAAATGCTGTAATAAGGCTATATTTAGAATATGCGAACAGTAATGGAGAATAGTCGTGGCTGAAATTAATTATGATATAACAATAGATGACCAAAACCAATATGTGGTAGAGTTGAATGAACAAGGCCCTCAGGGTGCTAACGGTGAAGATGGTAATGGGATAGTAAATATTACTAAAACTTCTACCTCAGGTCTTATTGATACATATACTATTAACTATACAAATGGTGGAGTTGATACTTTTACAGTTACTAACGGTAGCAGTATACAATCTATAGCTAAAACATCTACTTCAGGTTTAGTAGATACGTATACTATTACACAGACTAATGGCACTACATCTACATTTACAGTAACTAATGGTAGTAACATTAGCACGATAGCAAAGACCGCTACTGTTGGTTTGGTTGATACCTATACTGTAACACTCACTAACGGTAACACAACTACATTTAATGTTACCAATGGTTATTCTCCTACAGCCAATGTTGTTAAAGAAGGTGGAGAGGCTACTATAACTATATCAGATAAGAGTGGAACTACTACCGCTAAAGTATATGATGGTACTGTACCTAGCGAGGCGATGAAGGGGTATTTAGATGCTGGAGAACTGCTAACTGATGCTAAGGGTTTAGAGGAAGTAACTAATTATGCCCATTCTACTTTTGATATTTCAAAGTTTACTTTGGAAGGAACCCCATCAATTACAAATGATGGTATTGCTAGCGGATTCGGATCTAGCAACTATCCGTATGTATCAATGAGTAATATAAATTTAAATGCAGCTCATACTTGGGAAATAGATTGCAGAATAAAAACAAGTAATGTAGATACTGGACAGCAATTTATTTCAATTAACCCACGCACTTCTGCCGTGAATTTTATTAATATAGCAATAACAACTGACGGTAAAATTAGAGTGACATTATCAACTCAAGCAAGCAGTTCTTCTACTGGTCGTTTTGTTGATATGACTACAACAGATACTCTATCGGCAAATACAGAATACAATATAAAAGTTAGATATACAGGTTCAGCATATCTGGTATTAGTCAATGATGCTGTTTGGGCGCAATATAATACTGAAACAAAAGTCGGCAACACGACAAGTATGTACCTGAATATAGGTACGAGAACGGATGCAGTACACTTTAATGGTACTGTAGATCTTAAATATTTATCAGTAAAAGTTGACGGTCAAACTGTATTTAATGGTAATAAAACTGGTATAGACACAATTAAGCCTAATGATTATACGGCTTATACTGACGGAACTTATACTTCTACTATAACAACAGACGGTAGATTAATATATAACTCAAATTTAAATCCAGGAAGAATAAGTGCTGTATTACCTTCCGTAACAGCTACGGATAATTGGAAATTGGAAACATTTATTCATATCGGGAATAAAATTGGAACGGTTACAAGCCAAGATTCATACTTTATTTTTCAGCCTGTAACAGCAACAAGTTTTAGTGCAAGGTTAAAAATTAATACAAATAATAAGTTACAGTTAGATATGGGTTCGAGCAATAGTTCTTGGTGGCTTAACAGCTCTTATGGTACTGGTAACACAAATATTACGCTAAGCCAAAACTCCAACTATCTTATTTCTGTTGAAAAAGTAGGCAGGAACGTTACTGTAAGTGTATATAAAGACGGAGTAACTTTAATAGGAACTAAAACATTTACAGCAACATCTGATTTTGCAGGTATATATGTAACTGATTATGCTTTCCGAATACCATATTCTGACGGCTGGGCAGATATTAATGGAATGAAATTCTATAAAAATGGTGATTTGGTATGGCAAGGGTGTTTAAAAATACCTTACACTCAATCAAAAACAGGTTCTAAGATTACGGATAGTTATTATCGTTTTAGAATAAATGATATGTACAATCAATTTGGCTACGCGCCATATTATACATTATCTAACACAGATTACACGTTACCTTATGGCGAGCTATATGGTTTGTATAATAGGATAGGTGCGGCTAGTGCTATGCCAAGTGATAAGTATAAAGATTTAACGCTTGGATCTAGTGGCGATACTTATGTTGCCCCTGCTGACGGTTGGTTTGCTTTAAATAAAATGACAAATTCAACTAATCAGTATGCTAATTTTGTAAATGAAACTAACGGCATTAATATGACAGCATTTTATCCTACAACTGGTAGTAATCTTAGGCTTTATATTCCTGCTAAAAGAAGTGATGTTATAAAGTGTTCTTATAATGCAGGGGGTACTACAAATGTATTTAGATTTGTTTATGCACAAGGTGCGGAGGTAGAGAAATAATGTTTTATGTAATTGATAATAAAGAAATAAAACTTGCTTTATATGATGATGATAAGGATAGAATATTAACTACCTTAGAACTTATGCCACAGTATAGCAGTGAAAGACTTCTTGAAACAGATATTATAACTGCTAGTGAACTGCTTGCACATCCTAATAAAGTTATCATAGATGACATAGAAATTGAGATAGATGTACCTGATGAAGATGAAGATGGTAATACTATTAGCACTCATAAAGAAACAATAACTGTTAAGGGGTTGGCTATTAATCCAAACTATGAAACAGAAGAAGAACAAAAACATAGAGAGTATCTAAATAGTCTATCACTAACAAAGAGAGAGGTCTTCCTTGCTTTATATAAGGATAAAGGAATAACCCCAGACCAGCTAAAGGCTGGTATAACTGATCCAGAGGCGTTGATTGAATTTGAATATGCTAACGATTATTTTAGAGGTAATCCGCTTATAACAATAATCGGTCAATCGCTTGGTTATAGTTCAGATGATTTAGATTATTTATTTGAACATAAGGAATTACCACATGAAGATACTGTTGTTGAAGTTCCTGACGTGTCTGAGGATAACTGATAGTTCAATAGGATTAATGTTTACATTTTATTTTTAGGAGAGTATGAGTTGAGGGTTGATTCTGTTACATTTGGTTATAGGTCTATACTTAAGAAAGAATTCATTAATGGCAATATACCTATAAAGAAAGATATAACAGGTCATAAATTAGATAAAAGAAACGTAACCCTTGACCATACAGTTCCTAAAGCAAGAGGAGGTAAATCTACACTATCAAACTATTCCATAATGGATATGGTTACAAATATGAATAGAGGTACAAAATCACTAAAGGGATTAATAGATATACCAAGTCTTATAGATTATATAATAGTATTACTTAATACAAAGACAGAGTATTTAGATGGTATAGACTATCTAAAGAAATGGTTGCCTAATCTAAGAAAGGAGGTTTAACTATGGCATGTGGTGGTAAAAAGAAAAGAGGGAGATAAACTCCCCAGCGAGTATAACTCGCTTAGTTGATTTAAGAAAGGTAACAACATTATGGTATGGTTAACAGATAAATCACCTATACTACAGAGTAATATACCAAATAAGATAGAAACTCTATATAATCAAATATATTATCATGATGGTATAGCATACTTTATACCTAGAGGATTAATAACAGATGGATATACAATACCATTTGGTATAGATAAAACCAAGAGAGATGTAAGACCTAGTACATTACATGATATAGGTTGTAAGTTCCATCAATTAATAGTAATAGATTTACCTATAAGATATGTAGAGAACACTTATTTAGAAGATATAGATGATATTACTATATCTAAAGATATACCAATAGAACAATTAAAAGTAGTACCAGTATCATTTGATAAATGTAATGACTTACTTAAATACTCTATGAAAGATTGTAATATACCTAATAATATATGTAAGTTATATAGATTAGCAGTTAATTTTAATATTAATTGGTTATTTACTGGTAAAGATAATATAGATTTAAACAAATTATATAAAGATAATATTATTACATAATAGGATATAATATAAATGAAAGATACTGAATCATTAATATATAACGAATTAGTCGCAATGAGGGCTGACTTAAAATCGTATATGGAGAGGACTGATAAAAGAATCCTCTCGCTAGAGAAGTTTAAAGAAAAAGCAATGGGTGTATGTATAGCAATAGGTGTTGCTGGTAAATGCGCCTGGGATTATATAGTAGAGAGGATAGTTTAATGCAGAGAATGAAAAATGTTGTTAAGGGGATGTTTGCTAACTATGCAAGTCCGTACCCTTATATGGTTAGAAATGGCTGGGAAGATGTAGCGGATTATGGTGTTTCTAGACAAACCCTAGAAAACATACTAAGAAGTAGATATGCTCAAGGTCTTTCTAGTTTGCTAAACAATATAGATTACAATAAGTACCCTTGGTTATATAACAAATTAAACCAAGCATACGGACAGAATAACCTAGATATGATACACAATGAAATGATGTACAACCCTAATCTTTATGCGCAAATGGGAGATTAATATATGACAAGCCTAAACAGAATAACATTCCATTGGACTGGTGGAGTATATACACCTAATAATATAGATAAGCATGCATACCACTTTCTTATAGATGGTGATGGTAATGTTATTAAGGGCGATTATAGACCAGAGGATAATACAAATTGTCTAGATGGGTTTTATGCAAAGCACTGCGGCGGTGGTAATACTGGGAATATAGGTATTGCTATATGTGGTATGTATAGTAATGATTATCCAATTAAACGAGTACAGATAGAGGCAGCTTGTAAGTTAGCGGCTCAACTAACAATGAGATATGGTATTAGAATAACCAATCGTAATGTAATAACTCACGCAGAATTCGGACGGCAATACCCACATACTACTTCAAATGGTAAGATAGATATAATCAACCTACCATGTGTTGCAGTATATGGTATGAATAACGTAGGTAATTGGATAAGAAATAAAGTACAATGGTATAGGAGTAAGATGTAATGGCTGAAAGTTGGATAGACCTGGCTAAAATGCTTTGGAATGAGATGAACCCAGAAGAGGGGTACACATCACCTCATAGAAACTATATAACAAATAACTATCATAGAAACATATTAGGTGTTGATACCAATAAGGCTGCTGTATATAAGGCAAATCCAAATAACGTATTGGACATAAACTTCTATAGACAGTATGGTGATTATAGGCCACTTGGCAAATTCCCGTTTATGACTAAGGCCAACGTGCCAATGAATAGCAAGGTTGAGTCGATAGGGCCAAGGCATCTTGACGCGTATATAGTCAATAATGATGATGTAAAATATATAAGAAATAATTTTGATAGAATAAAAAACAGAATACCTACTAAAACATTAGGGAAAATGGTAAAGAAGATGTTGGACTATCCAGCGGTTAAGGCAGGTGGTAGAGTGGTGAGTAAATCGGTAGTACCACTATCAATATTAGAAGGGATAGGTTTAAATACACCAGTGTACTAAAATCCAGTTATAGATTAACGATTAATTCTAAGGCCACTAGGAGGCCTGTCGTTAAGATTTAGTATTGTTATGATAAAGATGTATTATGTAATAGAAAAGACGCCAGGAAATTAATTCTAGGCGTCTATTTTTTTTTGTACAAATTACGGAGAAAATAAAAATGAAATAATATATGTAATAAGATTATAATTTATTGTCTATTTCTAGATTAAGTTCTTCTTTTAGATTTTTGTATTCTATTATCACTTGACATCTATTCCTCCTTATAATGACATTCGTATTTATATCCACATAACTGTTTTAGTTTTGGTGAGAAATCACTATTGTCAACGGATGCGTAACTCCTTTTCGTATTTCTACAATCTTTAATATGTTGATATATTTCTAGTACCGCTAATGCATTCCATGCTAGGTGTGCTAAGTGTGGCAAGTTACTTTCTGTATCAATCTCCTCGCCCATCTTATACTTCATATAATGCCTTAGCAGCGCTGATAGGTATCTCTCTATGGCATTGTCAACAGCCTTCCATCCTTTATCGGTATATTTCTTTGCACCAAACGTACCGACCATTCCAACTAGCCACAATGCAATTGGAAAATCTCCAAGCACAAGGTCTAGTCTAGGTTTATTTTCATCTAGTTTAACACCTTTATCTGTTCCCATATTATTCACCCTCTTTAACTGTCTTTGCAGAATCAGTCTTTCTTAGGTGAAACTTGGGAGCCTTAGGATTATTGCCTATATATGGGAATAGGATATAACTATCTTTCTCTGTAAGTTTAAAAGTATAGTATGGTTTACCGCTTGCAGATGTATGTCCCCATACTGCTATACAACCAGTGTCATCAAATAATTCGTTAGTATCTTCTATCATATTATCCTCCTATTTAACTTTCTTTAACAATTCTTTAATCATGTTTTTAGTTTTGGATATTCTTTCTTCAACAATATCTTTTATTGCATCAAGTCTATCTTGTATTTCTCTAATACTTGCAAGAATTTTTCTTAACTCAACCTTATTGATGTTCTTTCCTTTTAGAATCTTTTTAGCCGTATTGTAATCGTTGGCCAATTTAATCACGTTTAATAAACCCATAATTCCTCCTTTACTTATTAAGTCTATTCATCATTGCTAACTCTTTAGCATTTCTACATCTCCAATACATCTCACACTTTTCCTTATCCATATCTCTGGTATCTATCATAATATACGATTGATACTCATCTGGAAATGCAAGATATCTAAAGCAGGTGTTCTTGTCATTACACCCTCTACCAGTACACATTGAAATGTCAACCATCTATTTCTCTCCTTATTTTATTTATTATAATAATCTTTTGCTCTCTAGTTAATGGTAGTATCTTTAAAAGAAACCAAACCCAGTTCTTCCAATTCCTATTTGTAATCTGTAAGGTCAAGTTTCTTACCTCCATATAGGGTTATAACACCTTCTTTGTAATCGTCTTTTCCTAGTATTTTAGCGCAGTTATATACCATTTCAAACGTCTCAATACCAAGTCCTTTGTCAACATACATTTGCGCTATATCATCTATAGTGATACCACTAAGCAATAACTTATCAGCGGTTGCTGTTCCTATTTTTGGTATTCCACTATATCCGTCGGTCTTATCACCAATAAGAAGTTGTCTTTTAAAATTTGCATCTGCCTGAAGTTGTGTTATAAATTTCACAGTATCATGGTAACTATCGTATATCTTACCAGAGAACGTCCTTAAGTCCTTGTCTATTGATACTATAACATTATCCTTATCTTCTTCAAGCAATATCCTGCATGTATCATCAGCCTCAAGGCATGGTATATAATAAACATTAAATTCACTAAATATCATATCCTTTACTTTGTCTAACATTATTGGCTTTGCTTGTTTCTTTCTATTTGATTTGTAATCTGGATTGATAATATATCTAAAGTTCTTACCGACACCACCAACTACTATAATGTATTCATCACAACCACATCTTGTAGTAAGGTTTTCAAATTCGTCTTTAAGATATTTCCTAGCGTTATTTATATTATATGCCTCATAGTATATACCGTCTTGTATTTCTACAAGTTCGCTACATGCTATAGCGGCTTTATATAAATATGTATCTGCATCAATTATTGCTCTGCTCATTTATTACTCCTAATATTAATCTTGCGAGTGTACCGCAAGTACCGTTACAATCAGAAAAGTTTTTACACATTTCGTCTATTGTCTTTAATTGTTCTTCTCTTATTTCTTCATCAGTTTCGCTAATTACCTTCACTTCTATACGCCTCCGATAACTTTATCATTTCCTTATCACATAGATCTATAACATGATTAATTGTATTAATCCTTTCTTGTTTTAGATCAACCTCCATCTCGTTCAATACTGGTAGCCATTGTATAACTTGCCTATACCCTAGCATACATTCTTGTATTGCACATAAATCCATCATATTCATACTCATTTTATCTACCTCCAATTAAATTATACAACATCTCTGCAACTTTGTCAATACCATCTCGATTAAATTCTAAAACTTCAACCTCAACACGAGGGTTTTCCTTGTCTATATCACCACTCATGTATATTACTAATGGTATATATTCTGTATTATCATCTGGCAATTTACCATATTCAACAAAGGCATCTTCAAAGAACTTCTCATGAATACAGCATACATTTCCAAGGTCAAAACTGCGCCTATTTGCTGGATATACTTTGTATATACATATAGCCTTGTTAAACTTTGGTGATGATTTTATTTGTTTTTCCATCATTAACTTATAATTAATCTTACAAGTATTAAGCGACCTAAAGTGTGTGTTGCGATATTGATTTAAGTTCAACATCCATGTTTTAAATTTTGTCATTAAAACTTTAAGCGGTGATATAAATATCATACTATCCTCCAAATTTTGCGAATGAGTCACTTAGAAATTTATGATCATTTGTAAACTCACTTTTGTCAGCGTAACCATACACGCAACATTCGCCGTTGGTAAATCTTATTGTTATAGAATATAATCCACCATGCTCTATGGTTGGCGTTATATCAAATACATCTTTGTAATCTAAAATACTCATTCTCATACTGCACCTACTTTACCCAAAGGCCTTCAAGTAATCCACCTAATACATCTAAAATGTATAGGAATACAAATAATAATAAACATGTCAAAATAAAATCCATTCTAAATCTCCTTCCTTATAGTTTCCATAAACTTAACTTTACTTGGTTGCCAGCACAGTTCTATATCTCTATTGTTCTGGCCTCCTCTATTTTTCCTAATTAATAATTCAGCGGCGCCTCTTGATGCTGGATCATCTGGATAGTAGTATTCGTTTCTATAAAGAAACGTAACTACATCGGCGTCTTGCTCTATAGCACCAGACTCCCTAAGGTCAGATAGCATTGGTCTTTTGTTTTCCCTAGACTCCAACCCTCTAGATAACTGGGACAATACTATAATTGGTACTTGGTATTTTATAGCGAGGGACTTGAGGTCACGTGACATTTCAGCTACCTCGACCTCTCTATTCTTAGAGTTCTTACCCATTGGTGTTAATAGTTGCAAGTAATCAACAACAACCAGGTCACAACTACCCTTACTTGCCTGTAGGTTTATAATGGCCAACTCAATGTCGGAAACTCTACATGGTGTTTTTGTTTCGATAAATAAGTTAAGGCTATCAAGATAATCCTTTTGTTCGGATACCTTAACTATATCGTCGTCCGTTATAGTTCCGCTATTTATTTTGTTTACATCTACGTTAGCACGTGAGAATAACATACGTTGTGCGTATTCTTTTCTACTCATTTCAAGAGAAATAAATAGTACGTTGTTTTTTCTAGAAACATATTCTGCTATATTCATTACGAAACTGCTCTTTCCCATAGATGGTCTAGCACCAACTATATATAGTTTACCTTTCTGTAATCCTCCTATATAATAGTTTAGTGTTGGGAATCCAGTATCCAATCCTATAACACCTTTTTCTTTTGATGCAACCATGTCGTATAAAACTTCGTCTATACCACCAGAGATTGTTTCGAGTTTATCGTCTTCCATATTTCCAGAAACAACATTAGATATTTTACCACAATAATCAAGGCATGTCTTATTTATATCTGCAGTTGAGGATATGTCAGATTTAAAATCTTCCATTAATGCTGATACTTTTTTATATGTTGCCTGGTTTAATACTGAATCAACAACTTGATTTGTTAGTCTAGGCAATGGCGCGTTGAGCGCTATGTCATTTATAAACGCTCTACCACCTATCTCTTTTAATTTACCAGTATTCAAAAGTCTATTACTAACGGTTATTATATCTACGTCTATACCAGTATTATATAACTCTATAATAGATTTATATATTTCCTTATACACACCGTTTGGTATTATTTCTAAATTAACCTTTGTTGTAATATAAGGTATCTTACTACTATCGGTTAAGCAAATAGCAACTAGGTCTTTATATACATCATCACTTATATCCATTACTTTGCTCCTAAGATTACGTCACATATTCTATTATAACAATCTTCCTTACAGCAATCGAATCCTTCTTTCTCTGCTATATGAGTACAGTCAGTACAAATATTACCATAGCATTGGTACAATGCCATAAGGTCTAAAATTTTATCAAAGTTTTTAGCATCTATTTCCATATAAAACTCCTTTCAACATTGTTGATTTTAGCGAACTCGTTTGTTAAGTCTTCGTAAAGACCGCCATCTAAATATTTGCCTAACTCCCAAGCGGCCAGTATCATTCTTTGTATTCTATTCAATACAGATTTCATCTGCTTGTTTTCTTGCTTTAAGCGTGCTATTTCTTTTTCCGATGCTTGTAAATTGTCATACAATATCGGGATTTTCCATTCTTCTGTCATTCTTATACCTCAATCAACATAATTCACCATAACCCACTTCATTAAATATACTAAATGGGCAAATATCATAAGGGTCGCAACTAATACCATTAAACCCAGTATGATACAAATGCTCATAATACGCATAAACATATTTTTTTAAAGGCATTTTTACCCAGTCCTGTTTCTTTAGCCACCTTAAATAATCAGTATCTAATTCTTTTAATTTTTTATTTTTATACTTTCCAAACGGCATAATCTCATTTTTTACGCATTCTATATCGACTTTTTCAGTATCTTCTATAAATTTTTTACAAGTTATACTATAAACATTTTTGTTCGCGCTGGTGTGTTCGTTATCACAAGCACAATTATAAAGTTCTCCGTATTCCTGTTTAAAGTATTTACAAGATTTACAATATTCTTCTGTCATAAATCACCTCATAAACTTTTCAATTATAATTCCGTGCCACATCCAACCAAGGAATATTCCTACAAATAAACCAAGGGCATAATGCATATCTATATTACTTAAAAATTCTGTCATTCTTCTACCTCCGATTCTACTTCGTCCATTTAGTCAACTCGCTTTCAATTTCTATATCTTTTACGCTAACAAATTCTAATGTTCTTATGTCCTCAAATTTAACTATTGCAACAGGTCTATCACAACTCGTAGCAAAACCATAAACTATACAAGGTATTTCTTCTGCTTTTCTGTCAGTTACAAATCGTCTCAACCATTTTGCTTTAATCGGTTTCATTAGTTACTCCTCCAATAGTTTATATAAATTGTCAATTAAATCTGACAACCTTGTACAATTCAAATCATCAAGCACATCCATCTCTCCATGATGTCTGCCTGTTTCATCTTCGTAAACCGTTTCAACATAAGTTCTATCAGCTAAAACTGCATCTATTTTATTAAAAATTTCTTGTACTTCTGTTTTCATTATGAATATTCCTCCTGCTCTAGTATTGATACCGTATTACACATTATATATAAAATATCTATTGGTGTATTATTAGAGATGTACCTGCGATATTGTATTCGCCCAGTGCAGATAACATTACAACCGTCATACAATTCATTATTTACATATTCGGCAACTGCACCGTAACAGATACATCTTACTATAGTCTTTATCATTGTGCTTTTTGAATTAGAATAAACCATGTTTAATAGTTTGAATTTAGCAGTTGTCATTTGCTTATCGTAATCACAATCTATATCACCAGATATTTTTCCAGATATAATTACTTGGTTCATTATTTATAAACTTCCTTGCGTATCTTATTAAAACTACTAGATAAGTCTTCTATTCTGTCTTGTGATATTTCTGCTAATGACATACTCGCATCAAACTGTCTTAATACTGCTTTCATTTCATTTTCCATTGATTTCTTTTTGTCTTCCGTGCTATTCCATATCTTAATAACACTATCAAAGTATCCTTCTAAACTCATTAAGCACCTCCCTATTCTGACAAATTATTAAATACTATTGCAAAAACTATACCAAGTAAAAACGCTGGTAATATTAATATCATTGTTAAAATAATATCATGCATACTAACCTTCTTTCTTTCTAAATACTTCTGATATAACTATAACTATTGAATATATAATCATTGTAATACCTATGACAATCATAGACAATGGTAACAATAATAAGCCCAATAAATCCTTCATAATAATCCTCCTGCCTTATAACGCACTTGCCTAGAGGGAGGTGTCTCTAGGACTTCTAAAGGATAGTACTGCTAACCCAAACAAAGATTGGTTAGACCTCCGTATTACTAATTGTGCGTTTTAAATTTTCTATCTCCTCCTCCAACTCACTTATCCTTTGAGCCATTAGTTCGTACCTTGAGTTTACTAATTTCTTAAAGAATATTTTATACACATGAGTTGCAGCCGTACTCTTTTCGATTATAAGTTTATCTGCTATGTCAGCATAACTCATTCCTCGCATAAGATAATTATATATCTCTTGTTCTCTATTTGTTAGTCTTTCTGTCATCTAATTCCTCTTTCAACACTTCTTTTATAAACCTTCTACCCAATGCAAACTGCGGCCTTCCAAACGGCATGTATTGATTTATCTTTATAAACTCATCTAATTTAACACATGCCTTATTAACTATATCTACTCCGTAGCGTTCTATCAAGTCGCTATATGCCTTCTTTGGTATGCTAAACAAATCAAATGCTACGCTATCACCTTTTGCGTTAGGCTCTCTCATTATATACTTCTTTTTGCTTGGTGATATTTCCTCTAACTTTGTACGCATATCATATACATACAGAATTAAATCGTTAATTAAATATCTTAATGCTTTTAATTCGTTTTCAATTTCCATAATAACCTCTAAAAATGTTCGGAGTTCGTGGAGTCGAACCACGATACCTATATCTCAGCCACGATATTGTGCTGCCGTTACACCATACTCCGAAAGAAAGGGTACATATGTACCCACTATCACAAAAAGGGAAAGGTAAAATATGTTATGGCAAAATTCCTGTTCCAAACTTTTCAACTAAAAATCTTATTTCAGTATCGTATGCCCTTAGTTCCTCTGGTATATTTTCTACGTATTTCTTTGCCTTCCATACAGTATCTATATCGCTATTAAACCTAAGGCTCTTATCGCTCGCTGGATACTTTTGGTAATAAGCACTCTCAACCCAGCCTATAAGATTTCTATAATGGGATATCGGTTTATCAATCTTCTTTTTTATAATCCAATCATTAAGTATCTTAACACACTTATCAACCTTGTCCTTACCCCATAGCCATATAAGTTTGTTATATTGTCCTTGAGTTAGTTTTACTTTATCAAATATAATATACTCATATTCTGGTATATCTTTATTTTGTAATAGATAATATATATCTTTACATTCTTTATCAGATAAAGTACCTATATATCCTATTAATATATCTTTATTACTTACTACCATATATATACTTTTTAATTATTCTTCCTATTATACTATTATCATCTACTATCTTAATACTATTAATAATTGGTTCTAAGTGTTTTCTATAAAATTTTCTAAACCCTTGATAACTAAAGTAATCAAACTGATAATTATATAATTCAGCAACACTCATATCGGGTCTTTCCTTTTTAGCAAGTATGACTTGATAAAATTCTCCACCAATCAATTCGTTAAAAGCACTATCACTTATTATATACATTACATTTTTCCTTTCTGTATCATAGCACCTGTTGTCCATGCACAGATATTCTCTACGGGAATATCTAATCCTGCATCTTTACAAGCACTTGATATCATTATATATGTACCTATAATATCCGCTATGTACTCGTCGATATTAAACACTTGCTTGTCTATAGGTTTTGGTGTAGGTTTAATATCCCTCTTTATAGGTACAGGTTTAGGTGTGAATTGTGGTGTAGTACCTTCTACGGGATAATCTCTAAATTGCTTACCGCTACATGCATTGCATAAATGATGTCTCCAGCCACTTGGGTTTACCTTGCTATAGAAAGTACCCCCGCACTTCTCACAAGTAAATGTGTAATCAAATTGTTGTGTCATTTCAATACTCCATTCTTTATTTATTACCATGACGCTCTATATATAAAACTAAAGCCTTCACCATAATAATCTAACACTTCTTTTATAGTCTTTATAGTATAATCTATCATCTCATAATAATAATCATCATATTCTACAGAGCCAAAGAAAAATCCTTCTAGCGTTGGCAATAATTCCTCAGCCAAATTATTGTTATCTTTAACTCTTTCGCATGTGTATAGCAATAATTTTAAATCAGCCGTTGATACATATACATCTTGACAATCGTCGATACCTTCGGCACACATATTTATAAACCATCTATGTATTGCATTGGCTTTTCGCCAATATGCTATATTCTTTTTGATATAACAATTATTATCTATTGTTACTTGCCTTTCGCCAACTGATATCGTTGTTGGAGATTTTATATCATATCCGTCTATCGATATATATAAATCCATATCAAGTCCCATAATCTGCCTCCAATTCTTCCAATATAACTATTGGTGGTAACGGTTTTACTGTTACCTTTCTTATTATATCACAACCTTGTAAAATTGTCAATACTATTAACCATATAAATATTATCAATACCCTATAATCAATTTTGTTTTTTATTTTTTGCATGTTGTCAAATCCTCATTCATACCGTACCATGATTGGTCATAGTCGTAATGGTCGTAATCATAATATTGTTGGTCGTAATAATATTTCCTACCGTCTTCCTTCCAACCTACATCAACTACATCATAACTTCCACACTTCGGACACTTCCTAGACCACTTGTATCCTGTGTCATCAAACTCCTCACCACACTTACATCTATATACTACCGTACATTCAAACTCATCTTCCTTTTTATCTGTTTTTGTTGGCAATACTAATTGCGTTGTAGTTTCTTTCACAACCTCTCTGACTTTATAACTCTCGTTACTATACCATACACCATCATTCCAATTTCCTTTACTTTCATTTATGATATAATAATTCCCATTCTCGTCTAGTATCGCTAATTTTGAATATCCTATTGCCTTACCAACCAACTCTCTAAACGCTGGATTTTTCCAATTTTTCCAACCAATATTTCCAATAACCTTCTCTATAAAATCTACTGTATCTGACTTTGTTTTCTTATCGCCATATCCCGTTATTATACCGTTGTGTACTAAAGCCATTTTATCATTCAATATAAATGGGTGGCAATTATCTAAATTTACTTCTCCATGCGTTGCAATTCTAAAATGAATTAGCATTGGTGATGTTGTTTCTAATTCTGAATAGTCTTTATAAAATCTATCAAAGTCATTCAGATATTTATTTATATAAAGAGTACCGTCTTTTATATAGGCAAAACCCATTCCGTCAGGATTATTTTTTGCACATGCTTTTAATGTGTCCTTACTTATTGTTTTGCCTAGCGGTTTAACTATCGCTATGCACATTTATTACCTTCCTTTCTAATATCTTTTCTTATCAGACTTATTGCACATTTTCTATAAGTATCTTCTAGTTTTTCACATAACTTATCTGTACATGAACTACCGCCGAAGAACGAGCCGAGCTCTAATTGTGGTTCATGGTTCTTAAACGATTGTATATTAGCATACGCTTTACGATATGTTTCTAAGCCTTTTATATATCCAATTAGCCTATCGTAATCCTTCCACTTTATACCTTTTAATTCTTTTATAAAATCAATCTCGTTATATACGGATTTTAATTCCATAAATTTACCATGCCGTTTTTCAAAGGTCAAAATCTTTTTCAATAATATTTTATTAGTTGTATTATTTTTCAACCACCTAATAAATGTTGATATCCTTATATCAGATATACCATGACAATGACAAAATTCTATCATCTTATCCACCATTTCAACATAGGATAATATAATCTCTTTATCAGTTGTAGTTTTAAATATTCTGAACTCATAAGTGTTTGAGTTGCCAGTATTTAACGCAACATCATGACCTGAGGCAAGTGCATTTAATTGATTGTACTTACCTATCTTACAAAATCTAAAGTTAGATTTCAGGTCCGTAGTTGTTCTTGTTCTACCCGATAAATAATACATCATATATGTTTCTTGATTTGTTTGTTTTGTGTTTAATAACATACATAATTTATACCTGTCTATCATATCGATTGTATTTTTTGAAACATGAATATGAATACCAGCGTTGTCTGTATATCTCGGACAGCTCGTTTGTACATATTCAAAAATATTTTTCATTCTATCCAACAAAGATTTTAACGACCTTTTATCCATTGGTGATGTAACAACCTCAACGCCGTTACCTATACTACTATCGCTTTTATTATATAACAATTTTTCACCATACAAATCTTTGCCAATTGCATATACCATATCTGGACTAGTATTGTTTAATTCTATCTCAATACCATAATACCTATTTCCTATTGCTTTGTTTGTATCCTTGCCAAAGTTTTGAAATATAGGTCTTGGCTTGGTCGAGTATGGATTAATTCTATTGGTGTAAACTTTATTTTCACAGTCAATACATACATGGTTTGCACCTTCATCAATCATATAACATCTGCAAATATTACACCTCTTAAGTTTGTGCTGATATTTTTTATTCACAAACCTACCGCCGTCTATTGGCAACATCTCTTTTGCTGGATAGTCAATACCGTCGATTGCGCACCTCAACATAATCATATTTAACTTTCCTTTCCTTGTAATAGGGGAGGTTTACCCTCCCCATAATTTTGCACTAATCACATTGTAATGTAGTGTACTCGTACACATCATAACCTTTTTCGATTTTGTCTTCGATTGCATCCCTGATTGTACCATAGGCATTTACAGGTTTTGTGGTTTTGCCTGGAGTTACCCTAACCCAGATGAACTTTCCTTCAGTATCTCTACCGAGTACATAATCACCTTTGTTTCCAATCATAACATAACCGCTCTTTTTTGATACATTGTCAATCAATACGGTCGATGCATCTTGTGTCAATACTACTTGTTTCATTTTGTCTTCCTTTCTTTTATTGTGTTACACAATCCGAGCGTTGCTCGGTTTTTCGTTCTACCATATCTAATAGCATAGCCAACTGTTTTATACCCATACTATTCAATTCCTCGTCTGTTATGCTATTAATATCTATTGGCTTACATTTTTCCGTATAAGCCTTTATAACCAACGCCAATATTTTACCTATACGGTTTGTTTGTATCCAATTGCCATTGTATGAGTCATCAATTGCTACGACTTTGCTAACGCAATCCAAATATCTATTGGGGGTTGCGTTCGGACCTGTTGGTATATCACTTGACCGCCCAAATATATTCGCATATTCATAACTATGTTTCATCATATCTTCCAACATCTCTATGTACATTGGGATTGTAGTCAATCTCATTTTACTTGAATATGAATTATGACCGTCAGACACTCGAAACAATCCATTTTCATACTTTACGGTTATATACCCATCTTCCATGCGAAATTCATCAGGCAATAATTTAACCATATTATCACCACCTTTCTATTATAAGACCAATCCGTTCTATATGCGTTAGAATGTACGCTACATCCGTACGCCATATAGTTTCAAACTATTGCATATAGGCGTTTTTGGCTACACTCTAGCATGCTTTTATCGTATGCACGATAAATACAACACTATTGTGTATCTATATCAGTACGACCATGCACGACATAACCGTACTATCTTGTATATGTACCATAATATAGGCATGAGCCTATATTACAGTTCACACATGCTCAGTATTTTGGCAATACGCTCTGGATTTTCCCGCCAAATTCCATCACCAACGGGACACTCTTGTACTATTGGTGCATTGTGTCTAACCCTATTTACGCTAGGGTTCGGGTACTTTTCAAGGTATTTCTTAACGAGTACCGACAGTATTTTGCTATCTATAATAGCAACTTTCTGTTCGCTGAGAGCCGACCTCACCAACGATACGGTAACCTTGTCATACTTATTTTTGCAATATTTGCATGCAAGTATAACGGCACGCTTAAAGTTTTTACGGTCAACATCACTATTGACCGTTACCCACTTATCTCGGGTATATTCAAGCGTAATATTGCCACGAGTCCACACGGTAGCGTTATTAGTATCATGTGATGACCAACGCATGCTATTATGCAATCTCTTACGCAATATTTTTACCATATCGGGTTTGATGACCTCAACATCACTTCGAATAGGCTCAATCGCTAAATTGCTATTGTTAACATTGGCAATATTGCTATTGCTATGCTTAACAATATATGCAATTTTACTACGATTACTAGCACTATTCAAAATAGATTTTTGAATAGTCATAACTTTACCCTCATAGTAAATTACACCTTACGCTTGCGGGTATAATACCCGCTTGCCTTGACTTGCGGAGTTCAATTCCGCTTGCCATACCCCTAAATGACTTATGGGAGATTTTTTGTAAATAGTTTTGTTTTGAGTTTTTTTTGAAAAACTCAAAACACTTGCTATTGTTGAATTTGAACCGCTTAACAATTCTTAATATATCTTAACATATCTTAACAATTAGACAAAAAAATAGAGGATTATAAAATAATCCTCTATATATAAATTATTCCCCAATAATACTAGCAAAAGTAACAATAGGCTTTTTATTACGAGCATACTTGCCCGCCTCTATTGCTTGTAACTCAGATTGTATCTCGTATGTAGTTATAAGACGCATAAACCGTATAAATTGTTTGAGAGTCTTGTGTGGTAATTTATAAGCACTTTTACTGTATAAATTGCCTATCGTCCGCAATAACGCTCTAAATCTCATATTATCAGATATGGCAAGGCAATCCTCACTATAAGTTGATAAGTCTATACGGTAACCAGACATCAAACATAACGCTCTCAATAGAGGTTTATCAATAATTTTACCTTGATAAAGTCTATTAGCCTTGCTTAATGAATTGATAAATTGCAATTTTGCTTTGATTTCAAGTGTTTTGTCCATAATTCTTTTACCCCTCTATTTAAAATAGTAACATTACACTATGGTAAGCATAGCCGAAGCCCGCTCACCTTGTGTCTTATTCAATTGTCAATGTACGAAACTCTTTTATTATGCGGTTTACAGCGGTTTATTAAGAATTGTTAAGAAAAACGCTGTTTTTTGCCCGCTCTTTATAAATACTAAAAGATGGTTTTTAGCGTCAAGTAAATTTACAAAACTTAACAAAAAAATTTACAAAACTTAACAATTAAATACCTTGTCAATATTTTTAACAATTCTTAATATATATATCTTAATATTGTATATAATACACTTAATATATAGTGTATATTAAACACTTATTACTATATATAATAGATATATATATAGTATATATTATATACTATATACTATATATATTATATAGTTATATATTATATATAGATAGTATATATTATTATATACAAGATATATATAATATATATAGGTGTATATATAATATATATATAGAGTATAATTACTATATATATAACATATATTAAATATATATATAAAGTATATCCCTCTACCGCCAGAGGCGGTATAGTAAAGAAATTTTATATATAGGGTGATAATACCCATATAACTATAAGTCACTACCTATCTAGAGTATATATATTGCTATAAAATACCAATTAATAAACGTTTAATTAAATAGTATATGTTTAATATAGCAATAGATATAGGATAGATAGGTATGTAAAAATCATATATCTATAGGATGTATTTTTTATATAGTATATGTTATAATGTTAATAGAATGAAAGGAGGAATTTATGTATCATGAATTAGCTAAGAGATTAAATAGTATAGATAATACTTTATCTTTACTAATTAATACAGATGGTAATAGATTTTGTTTAGGTGTTTATTCTTATGGATTAGGAGAAATATACTCCTATAGTTCTATGGATGCAGAAGATAGTTATAAACACGTTAGTAATTTTATAGAATGTATGAATAATCCAGATAAGTTTGATAAACTTATAAAAGAAATAGAAGAAGAACCTCTGGAGGTATAATGCTAGAATTAAATCTTCCAGATACTAATAAATTATATGAATGGTGGTTGCTTAAAGGTAAGCCCACTAGAGACAAAATTAGAAACAAAGAAGTAGAAATACCAGAAGGGTATAGCCAAAGTTTAGTAGAAAGTTTATTACCATATTTTACAAGTTTAAAAGAAAAGCCTTTGCTTACAATTCCCACCGAGGATGATAAAGAAGAAACTTCAATGGTAATTACTTCTGACTGGCATATACCATTTGAGGATTCAGATGCTCTAAAGGTATTTCTTAATTTCCTATATGAATACCAACCAGATGAGTTAGTATTGAATGGCAATATAAATGATATGACAGCATTCTCTACTCATCCTAAACTAAGAGAACTTGCAGTCAATTTCAATACTGCAAGACAAGATAGACATAGATGGTGTGGTATTGCAGAACTGCTTAGAGACATATTACCAAATACAAAGATATCGTATATCGGTAGTCAGTGTCATGAAGGATGGATAGACCGGTGGGTACAATTATCTCCGATATTAGCAGAGGACTTTGAAAACTATTCAATACAAGGTTGGCTTAAGTTAGCAGAATTTGGTATATACTATTATCCAGAAGTATATGATCCAATGGGGGATGGCACATTGTTAATAACCCATGGTACTGTAGCCAGAGGAAAAGGTGGTGCATCTGCCTATGCAACAATGGAGCAGGAGGGTACTTCTATTATCCAGGGCCATACCCACAAACTTAGCCAAGTATATAAAACAACATCAGTTGGAGAGACGGTTGGTATCGAATGCGGATGCCTATGTCAAAGGACACCGTGGTACCATCTTAAAGGCAGAAGACTAATGATGGACTGGCAACAGGGTTTTGTATTGGCTAATTTCAAAGGTAATTCATTTAGCACTCAATGCATACCTATTATTAGAGATGGTGAAGACAGACCTTACTTCTGGGTTGGGAAGGATAGGTACAGATAATGGAATGTATTGAAGAAGAAGATACAAGAACTGTATATATAGACAAAGAAGATATATGCGTATGGTGTGAGCAACAGTATGGATGCCCATTAATAGAATGCTTGGCTAATGGATTAGTTGAGGCAAGTGAGCCTATACGAGTTGTAGATTGTGCGCACTATATAATGTTTGATGGTAAATAATACGGTAAAAGGTGGGCATCACATCTCCTCCTTTCTGCACAATATCTATTAGGTCAGCCCACCTGCCTGATAGATTGGAGGAGTGAATGCTTTATAGCGAATGTGATGAGCAACAGCAAAAGTTTATAGATAAATATTTAACAACTTTAGATCCGACACTCTCAGCAATAGAGGGCGGCTATGATAGAAAAAACGCAAATAGAATTGGTTTACAATTACTGAGTGATGACGGAATTAAAGAGGCAATTAGAGAACGTAGATCAGAGCTAAACGCAATGCAGGATGCAATGGAATTTACCAAAGAAGACCTGATGCGTATATACTGGGACATGTTCAATAACGCAAATAAAAAAGGTAAACTTGCTGATGCAAGGGCTATATTAAGTGACATAGCAAACTACAATGGCGTTAAGCCAGATGAAGTTAAAAAGGAAATTGCTCAGCTATACTTTAATATAGACGCAGATAAGATTTAGTGTAGCGAAGTTGGCTAATAACTAACCATGGACTACCGAGACGCGGTACCTCGTAAAACCCTGCACACCGACTTTCCTGGTCCTCGGTATATAAAATAACCAGGATTCATGGAGCCATAATGTAATTATAGCATACCACTAGGTGGTTGTGTGGGAGGATGTCCTACTGGCTCACCTGAGTGTAACGAGGCTAGCCTCTGCCTAGTCTGCCTAGTGCAAGCTAAAATAGACCTCGGTGGTGAACTTGCGCAATAGTAGCCACCCACAGTTTGGTATAGTTCTGGCGGTTGTGCAGAAAAACTATACACCCTTTTAGGGTTGGAGGTGTTAGTGTTTAAAGATAAATTACTTCACTTACTATGGTATATATTTGTTTTTAGACCACTAACATTTTTTGTTGGTCTATCAATAATTGTATTGGCTGGAGAGAGAATAATAGGAAGTTCATTCCAGGTAGTAAAGTTTAGAAAAAGAAAAAAGCAGATAGACAAGAAAAAGTTTGAACAACTAATGAAAAGGATAACTAAGTAATGGGATATAAATATGAATTACTCCCAGCACAAAAAGAGTTCCTTGAATTAGGAAATCATGATAGTGATATAGATGTAGCATTATATCAAGGTGGATTCGGTAGTGGTAAGACATACTCTGGTAGTTTACTTGGTATAATACTTGCATTAAAATACCCAGGCATCAAGGGCTTAGTTGGCGCTCAGACTCTAATATTAGTAAGGGATACAACACTGGTAAGTTACTTTGAGCATCTTGAAAGGATGGGTTTACAGGCTGGAATAGACTACAACTATTTAAAGGCTGAAAGTAAAATAGTATTTAGCAATAAGAGTGAAATACTATTTAGACATTTAGAGGAACCAGATAAACTTAAATCACTTAACCTTGGGTTTGTAGAACTTGAGGAGATGTCAGATATACCTAGGTCAACATTTGATATGTTGCTCGGACGTCTAAGACAAGAGAGAAAAGAGAGCTGGGGGATTAATTTTAAATATAGACTATTTGGCCATACCAACCCACAGGAAACAAAGGGTTGGATTTATGAATACTTTGTAGAACATAAACCAGATAACTACCGTAGAATAATAGCACCTACGACAGAAAACGCAAAAAATCTACCTAAGGGTTTCATAGAGTCAATGCGTGAAAGATATTCAGAAGAATATTTTAAGCGTAATGTACTTGGCGAGGATATGGATTTCGTATCTGGTCTCGCTACAAAGGGTTTTAATAGAGCAGATAACATAGATGCTATAATAGAAATAGATAAAACAAAACCACTTTATGTTACATGCGACTTCAATACAGATCCTATGTGCTGGTATATATGTCAGCATTATAATGGCACAATATATTATTTGTATGAACTCGTAGAGAACTATACAGATACATTACACCAGATAAGATTACTTGGTGAGCTACTTGAAGAAACTGGTTATAAAGAACATGAAATAATAATAACTGGTGACTCGTCGGGTAGATATGAGAAAACAACTGGTAGCGATTTTAAAATAATGAAAGTCGAATTGGCTAGGATGGGATTTACTAATGTTAAATTTGATGTAGGTAAATCCAACCCACCAATAACATATAGATATAACTGCTGGAATAGAATGATGAGAGATGAGAATGGAGTCCCTCACATAAAGATAAGACCAGAATGTAAATATCTAATATATGATATAGAGAACCTTGTTCAAGAGGAAGGAACTGGTAAGCCCAAGAAACCTACCTCTTATCAAATCAAGAACGATCCAAAGGCTAAATATTTAACGCATCCTACTGATGCATGTGGGTATATTGCGTATAGATATTATCCAATTAAAAGCGAACCATCTCCAACCAAAACATTTGCTGGTATAAGGAGAGATGTTTTTGGTAGAGATAAATATGAATATAGAACAGGAATAAGATGAGATTTTACTATTACAAAGATAACAACAAAAAAGAAATAAGAAAGATAGATAGGGAAAATATTTGCCAAGATATTTGCGATAAGGCAAAACAGTGGGCTGCTGATGTAGAAGAAGTCAGGGAAGACTACGACAGAGTAGTTAGAGAAATATATCCTTCTGCAAATGAATATAAGGCAGAGGTTAAATTGATACCCGATGTCTATGAGCAAAGACAATCATTAAGAGCAAATATATTTAAGGCTGTTTACCAAAACTATGATGGTATGTTTGATATTGAAGGCCTTGATCCAGAATCACATGAGATGAGCGCAATGCTTAAATCAGCATTGGTATTTGATTGTTATAAAATAGATTTACAATCAACGCTAGACAAAATATTAGATGATTATATGGATAAGGGTGAGGCCGCTTGGTTTTCTCATTGGACTCAAAAGGTAGAGCAAAAGAGATACCAGTCAGAAGAGCCTATATATGGTGTTGATGAATTAGGTCAGACAGTTGTTACTGGAATTGAATATGTAAATAGAGTTCAAGATGAAATAGTATATGAGGGAGCGGACGTAGATAGAATAGATCCGCTTAATCTATTCTTTGATAAATCACAGAAAAATCATTGGCAATCTTGTGGTAAAATATACAGAGAATTTGTTCCACTAAGTTATGTATTGTCAAATAAAGATTATAAATTAACAAGAGAAGAAATAGCAGACCTAAAACAGATGGTAGAACAAGGTAGTCGCACTCAAATAAATGACTACTCAGATGACTATCATGATATAGACACAAAGGTTATAGGCTCTACTGTTGAGGTAATGGAATATTATGGTGATTATATTATACCTTCTAACGGTGACGTTGCTCGTAATGTTATTATTGTCGTCATTGCTGGAAAATATTTAGCAAAATTAGATGAGAGTTTATACCCAGTATGTCCTATCGGATATGCTTGCTATAATGAAAGACCAGATACATTAAGAGGACAGACTCCGTTAAAGCCAGCATTATTATTAAACGAACTTGAAAACAAATGCATGGACTTAACTATGGAGAGTTGGTTGCTTACAGTTAACCCTCCAGTAATGGCCCAGAAAGGTATTATAAACGAAGGTATTATATGGGAACCTGGTGGCATAGTAGAATACTCTAACGATGACTTAAATGACGTTAGAATGCCACAACCGATGAACTTCTCTGCTGGACTTAGAGGTTTTGATTTTGAAAACTTCTTTAAGAGAAAGATGGAGGGTGCTACTGGCGTAAGTCCATATATGCAAGGAACTGGTGGGACTGGAGGAGTTAGAACCGCTAGTGAATCAACTTATATATATAGCGGACAAACAACTAGGTTATCTAGAGAGGCATATCTATTCTCCCATAATGTTGTAGTTCCTATTATATGGTCAATATATAAATTAAAGAAAGAATACCAAACTACCGATGATGTTGTTCCTGTAATAAGGGATGGCATACAGGATTTCTATAATATAACAGAACAAGTCAGAAATGGGCATTATGTATTCATGATTGGTAATGCTCAGACAAGCGTTGAAAAAGAAGGATCAGTACAAAAGTTATTCCAGTTAATGGGTAGCCCAGCTTTCCAGACTATAGTACAAAGACCTGAGTTCCCAGCCGCTGATTTCTTTATTTGGATACTTAATGAATTAAATTATAGACAGATAAATACCTTATCTAGAGCGATTGGATTGCGTGGAGCAATTAGGCAAGAGGCTAATGCAAGAGGAATACCAGAAGGCCATGTTGGTCAATATGTAAATGATATGGAAAGAGGCATAACTGCTGCAATACCAGAATTTGCTAATATGTTAGAAGAGCAACAGATTGCTGGACAGATACCAGATCCAACGCTAACTAGAGAAGAGGTACAAGCACAAATACAAGGAGGATTAGTTAAATGAGCGAAGTTGTAAGTTACATTGAAAGCAACAAAAAGAAAAGAGAAAAGGTTGCAAAAATGGATCCAGAAACTAAAAAGCAGGCGCTAGATGCAAAAGAAAAATTTGAAAAATTCAAAAAGCTTTGCGACACTCAAGAGTGGAAAGACTGCAGAGATTTTATTAAAGATGAAATTTATCAAGGTCTTTCATTATCACCTGGAGAACCTGGGGTTGGAGACTGGTGGTTGAAATATTCCTGGGGGCTTAAATGCTTTATAGAGAGAGCAGAGTCCCACGCAAAGAAATATGATGATGCTATAAAATTTTTAAGTGAACAAGATTAGGAGGTTTAAATGGCAGAAGAAGTTATTACAACGGCTCCTAGCGAAACTCAGACAACTACTACAGTTGCTGAAGAAAATACCGCAGCAAGCCAAGATGCACAGACCAATGTCCAAGAAACTACTGATGGAAGTGGTGCTGTAGAAAATAATAACACAGAACAAGTAAATGGTGAACAAACAACTGAAAGTACAGAACAACCTACGGTTGAACAGTTACAAGCAAAAATCAAAGAGTATGAAATTAGGGATGAAGAAGAGAGAAAGCTGAGAGAAACGCTTGGGATACAAGATGTTGACCAACAGACATTTAACTTAATGAATATGGATCAGCAAATTGTAAATGTAGGTAAACAACAATACCTTAGATTGTGTAATGAATTTGGTGTTGATGCAGATCCAGCCAAAATTGATGCATCCGTTAATGCTCTTAAGGAAACTGATCCAGCTAAAGGATATGAGTTTGAAAGAAGATTTGAACAACTTGGCAACGAGGTAGTAGGTAAAAGACAGGCTATACAACAACAGAATGCCTATTATGAAGTATCAAAATTTCAGAATGATTACAATCAAATACTTAATGCATCTCCTGCATTAACAAATATTATGTCACAATATGTACAGGCTTATGGAGCATCTCCAGATATGTACGGTCAATTACATAATATTATGGATATAGTTTTACCGTTGTATCAAGAGGCATATAACGCTGGTAAAACAGTTGCCTTACAAGATAAGGTAAAGAATGACACATCTGCAGTTCAGGGTGGTGTAGCAACTCAAAATACTCAGACTTATTCTGGAAATGGCCAAACGTTTACTAGAGACCAGATTAGAAGAATGAGTCCTGATGAGTTTGCTAAATATGAAAAAGTAATAGAACAACAGATGCGTGAAGGAAGAATACAATAGAAAGGAAATAATTAAAATGACTGCTGAAGAATTAAGAAAAATTGATGGCGGTGTTATCGGTAATTTCTCAACCAAAGAATGTGTTGTTGACTTGGCTGTTGACTCAGCTTTGGCTGCTACTGGTAGCAACCTGCTCGGTTTCAGAATACCTAAAGGACACTTTGTAATTGGAGCATTCATTCAGAATATTGCTGATGACTTGGCATCTTCTGGATCCGCTACTCTTGGTGTTACAGTTGGATCAACTGCTGTATTATCTGCTACAGGAAAGGCCGATATTAAAGGTGCTGGTAAATGCACAATCGCTACTGCTCCTGTATGCATGACGTCGGACGCTGAAGTTAAATTGGTTGTCGGCACGGCTGCTTGTACTGCTGGTAAACTTAAAATCGGTGTAATCTACGCATAGTAATTAAAGGGGAATATAATTATGGCTAATAACGTAAATGCTTTCGTTCCTGAGTTTTATTCTCAGAAACTTTTAAAAGAGTCCAAAGAAATGACGGACTTCAAAAATAACATGACTAACTCTGATTGGGAAGGTGAAATCAAATCTGCTGGTGATACAGTTCATATTTCTACACCTGACCTTTCTAACATTGTAATTGGTGAAGGTGTTGTACCTGATACAACTTCTGTATATCCTAAGTCAATTACTTTGACAATTGATAAATCAAAATCATTCCAGTTCAAATTCAATGATATTGAACAGGCTCAATCTCAGTTCAACATGATGGAAGGTTACATGAGCGCTGCTAATGAATTGATGATGATTGAAGTTAACAAGGAATTAGAAGAGGCTGTTCTTGCTGATGCTAATGTACCTCAAATCGGTTATGGTGTTGTTGCTGATACTGATTCAGCTGCATACACATTCAATGCATCAACTATCAACCAGGCATTCAACAGATTGAAAAGAACCCTTCAGGACAATAAGGCATTGTCACCTGCTGGTTTCTATACATTCAAAGGCAATAAAGAACAGGCCTTACAGCTTGCTCCTATCGTAACAATCTCTCCTGCATTGTTTGAAGAATTAGTTAACTCAACTGTTCTTACTCACCCGACAGTACAAGGTGATGATATCCTTTACAAAGGTGTTGTAGGTCAGATTGCTGGTATGAAGGTATTTGTTGATACTATTTTATCTACTATCTCTGGTAATGACGGAACTAAATACTATGTTGCTGATGAGGCTAACAGACAGTATGTTGTTATCGCTGGTACTAAGATGGGTATCACATTTGCTGAACAATATAACAAAGTTGAAAAACTTAGAGATCCGCAGACATTCGCTGATATCGGACGTGCTTTGTACCTCTATGGATACAAAATTACTAACCCGAAATCACTTGTTAAGGGTGTTCTTAAGTTTAGTGCTTAATAATTTTTATGGGAGGGATATTCTCCCTCCCTATTTTTATAAGGAGTATAAATGGGTAGAAATTACTTAGACCTTTGCAACGAGGTTATAAACTTAATGAGTTATCTTCCTGTAACTTCATTGGAGGGGTTGAATACTCCAGAGGGAAGATTAATAAA
>Ga0265298_10001162_pt1 | contig 38836 bp, 36 predicted proteins | sample AusTroGonzalo_MG_3_FD_193486 | JGI IMG/M metagenome (GOLD analysis project Ga0265298, IMG submission 193486) | Bovine rumen microbial communities from tropical cattle in Woodstock, Queensland, Australia - Gonzalo_01 | ecosystem: Host-associated > Mammals > Digestive system > Stomach > Rumen ...
ACAGCAGGAAAAGGAGGGAAGACTGTATGGCAGATGCACGAAGAGGCATAGTCATTACGGTTTTCAGTACGGCATCAGCCGTCGGTAAGACCTTAATAAGCATTAATATGGCAGCGGAACTGGCCAAACAGGGATACCGGGTTTGTCTGGTAGATATGGACCTGCAGTTTGGCGACGTCTGCAATTATCTCCAGTTGCAGCCTCAGCACACCCTGGCAGACGCGGCGAAGGCCCTGGAAACGGATAAAGATTCCTTTGCCGTGCAGGATTATTTGACGACCTATGACAGGTATGATGTTCCGTTTGGTATAATGGCAGCGCCGCTGCGGCTGGAGGAAGCCTATAATATTCAAACGGCAAGCGTAAAAGAAGTGTTGCTGCAGTTGCAGCTGCGATTTGATTTTGTCGTAATCGATACAGCTTCCATGTTCAGCGATATCAATCTGACTGCCATGGAATTGAGTACTATCGTTACGTTCCTGGGTATTGTGGATTTCATTCCTACCATTAAGAATATGAAAAGCGGTAATGATTCCATCCGGGAATTGGGCTTTGATGTGAATAAGATCCGGATGGTACTGAACCGCAGCAATTCCAAGACACGTATCGATCTGCAGGATGTGGAACAGTTGCTGGGTTCGGAGTTTTATCATGTATTGCCCAACGACTTCGGGGCGGCCCAGCGCTCTATCAATACGGGCTGTCCGTTGGTGCTTGACAGCAAGACCACGCCCCTGAAAACAGAGTTGCGGAACCTGGTAGCCCGGTATACGAACCGGCCGCTGGAAAAAGCAAAAGAAGAAAGCAGTGTTTCCTGGTTTAAAAAGATATTTCAATAGGCAGGTGCTGATGTATGGCATATCGGGTCATTTTAGTGGAAGGCAACCAGCAGATGCTGGAACGCCTGTCCGGTGTAATCCGCAGCGCGCGGGACTTTGAACTGGCGGCGCGGTATCAGCGGGCCGGCGATGCTCTGGGACAGGGCACTGTATTTAAACCGGATATCGTTTTAGTGGACATTGACGGCGATGATAATGTTTCCTTGCTGGAAGATTTTGTGACCACTTTCAGCGCGGCTTCAGTGTTTTGCCTTAGCGCCAAATGGACGCCCAGCGATTCAGAAATCATTGCCAAGGCCGGTGCCCGGGGCTTCCTGATCAAGCCCTTTACCGCGGATGAACTGCAGGAAGCGGTTACTACCTTTGCCCAAACCGGTATTTCTACCGGAGCGGAGGTACTGTCCTTTTTCAGTTCAAAAGGCAAAAGCGGAAAAACAACACTCATCTCCAACCTGGGGTTCAGTCTGGCTCAGAAAACCGGTCAGCAGGTGGGCATCATTGATGCCGATGTGCAGTTTGGGGACATGGCGGTATTTTTAAATGTAGCGCCTAAAACCACGATTCTGGAAGCGACCCGGGATATTAATTTCCTGTCACCGGTTACCCTGAACGGATATTTTGTTCCAGTAACGGACAATCTGCGGGTACTGTGCGGTACCAGCCGTCCGGAATATGCGGAACAGATTGAAATCAAAAACTTCACGGAAGTAATCACTATGGCCCGGAGTATGTTCCGGTATATCCTGATCGATCTACCACAGGGCTTTAACCCCATTTCCATTGCCGCGGCGGAAGCAAGCGATGTGACATATCATACCGCCATGATTAACGGCGGGTTTGAGATTCAGCATATGCAGCGGGCCCTGGAGATATTCAAGGCCTGGCCAGATTATGAAAATCGCGTAAAGACGATTTTTACCCGTGTATCACCTTGTGATAAGGAAGAACAGCATAAACTGTCCCAGACCCTGGGATATCCGGTAGCATCTATCATTCCCAATGAGTATATGCTGGTTTCCGCAGCGGCCAATAACGGGCAGATGGCCATGCGGGTTGAGCCTGATTCCATGTTTGCCCAGACAGTGAACCGTTTAGCGGATGACATTATCGGCAAGACGCATATAAGGTGGGGAAATCCATGATTCTTTTTGTTTCAGTTCTTACAGCCATCCTATTGTTTATTCTCATCGTCCTGATGCTGGAATACCGCAAACGGACCAAGCGGGCCCTTTCCCGTCGTATGCATTATTATGCCGGGGACATGGACGTCCTGGAAGGGAAGAAGGATGACAGGACACTTGCAGAAAAGTTTATGGACTGGCTGCGGGAGACCGGTCAGCAGATGCAGAAGGTCCGTCAGGGCAAAACCCTGGATCTGCGGATGCGGAAAGCAGGCCTGTCCCTGCTGGGAACCGAGTTTCTGATTATATTGGCGTTGAGCGCGGCGCTGGGGTTTGTGGTAGCCTTTATTTTGTCGAAAAAACTGTACATGGCAATTTTAGTGGCAGTTTTTATCATGATGATGGAATGGGTCTATGTATTAGTACGAACCCAGCGGCGGGAGACTTTGTTCCGCAACCAGTTAGGCGACTGCCTTACCATGGTGGCTAATGCCATGCGGGCGGGATTCAGCTTTTTACAGGCGATGGATCTGATTGCCAAGGAAATGGAACCGCCCATTAGTGAAGAATTTAAACATGTCATGCGGGATATCAGCCTGGGCACTTCCATGGAACGGGCTTTAGAAGACATGGATAAGCGGGTTGGCAGTCCGGATTTTTCTCTGGTGGTAACGGCCGTATTAATCCAGCAGCAGGTTGGCGGTGATTTAGCAAAGATTTTGGATACCATCAGCGAAACCATTCAGGATCGAATCCGCATGCGCCGGGAAGTGTATACGCTGACGGCACAGGGGCGGATTTCCGGCTGGGTGCTGGCAGCCTTGCCGGTAGGTATGTGCATCTTATTAAATGTAATCAGTCCCGGTTATTTGGATCCATTATTTAAGGACAAGATCGGACAGATGGCTATGGGTGGAGCTGTCGTTTTGATATTTATAGGTTTTATTGTCATTCAGAAGATTGTAGATATTGAAATTTAAGGCAGTAACTATAACAGGATATCTGTGCAGGAGCATGAGAATGTTATTACGATTGAAATCTTTTTATGGAAAAAAGGGACAGGGTATTGTAGAGTATGCAATTTTGGTGGCATTTGTAGTTGCTATTGCCGCATTTCTTATTTACGACACTGGTTTAAAGAATGAAGTTACCGCAACCTTTAACGCTACAGCATCTATTCTTCATCAATAAGCCAATGATGTTTAAGTGGGATTCCACTTTAACATATACATGTACATGTATTTTAATATTCAGGGAAAGGAGGATTCTGACATGTTAATTTCCATGAGAAAGTTCTTTAAGGAAAAAGGGCAGGGTATTGTTGAATATGCAGTACTGTTAGCATTTGTAGTTGCAATTGCTGCTTATTTATTTAGCAGCACTGGCATTAAAGAGGAAGTTACGGCAACCTTCGAGGAAACAAAATCCGTGCTTCAGACTCGTACAAATTAATCATTGCAATGATTGGTCTCCTGCTTAGCAGGAGACCAATTCCAAATTTTGTATTCAGGAGGAAGAGATGAAAAAGCTAAAGCAAAAAGGACAGGCAATTATTGAGTTTGCGGTAGTGCTTCCTCTGTTTGTACTCTTTTTATTTGGCATCATATATAGCGGAATGTTGTTTTATGATTACATTTCATTAAGTAATTTAGCCCGTTCCGCTGCCAGGGAAGCAGCGATTGTGCAGACTTTGGATAGTGATCAGATTGGGACAATGGAACGGTATTATTCGGATAAAGCGAATAACCTGTTAACCAGTTTATATACCCCTGTTCCTGATACAGGTAAAACGTATCCATTTAAGATTGAGTTGAAGGATAATACTTCTGATGATGATAAAAGTGTTGAGGTCAGTGTAAAAATGCAACGGAACGTTTCATCCGGTTTGCTTGAGATATTTTTGCCGGAAGATTATACAATTACATATATTATGAGAAGAGAAATACAGCCTACCACCGGTTGATTTAGTAATAAGGTTAGCATTGGCTGTGTAATATATTTTTTGTTATGTTAAGTTAAGCAATATTTCTTACAGAATATTGTAAAAAACGATAGCGGATTGAGGTGTCGTCAATGTCATTGTTGTTGGAGCGTCTTGGGTGCCCGGCGGGGCAGCCAATTCAGCAAAAGGTTATATTTGGAGACCGGAAGAACGAGGCACAAGAAGATAATTATCAGGATCTTAAGCTAACGATTCATCGCCGCATTGTGGAAGAGATGACGCCCAAGGAACAGCAGTTCCTGGCCAGCAACCAGCATTCCCGTCCCGAGATGGAAGAGCTGATAGCTTCTTACTGCCAGCGGGTGCTGGATGAAAGCGCTACGCCGGTACCACGCGGAGAGCGTGCCCGCATTGTTTCGGACATCTGTGATGAAATTCTGGGTTTGGGACCCATTGAACCGCTATTAAAAGATGAAAGTGTCACGGAAGTGATGATTAACGGTCCTCATAAGATTTTTGTGGAACGAAAAGGTAAGATTCAGCTGACCAATGTGCAGTTCCATGATAACGCTCATCTGATGACCATTATTGAACGTATCGTGGCGCCTTTGGGACGGCGTATCGACGAATCGTCCCCGCTGGTAGATGCACGTCTATCCGATGGTTCCCGTGTCAATGCCATCGTTCCCCCGCTGTCTCTCATAGGACCTTGCGTTACAATCCGTAAATTCACGAAGGATCCTCTTTCTGTGAATGATCTGATCAGCTTCGGCACCCTGAGCGAAGAAATGGCGGAGTTTCTGAAAGCCTGCGTAAAAGCCCGGCTGAACATCATGGTATCCGGTGGTACCGGTTCCGGTAAAACCACAACGCTGAATGTGCTTTCTTCGTTTATACCCAATAACGAACGCATTGTAACCATTGAAGATGCGGCCGAATTACGTCTGCAGCAGGAACATGTGGTTACCCTGGAATCCCGTCCTGCGAATCTGGAAGGAAAAGGCGCCATTACCATTCGCGACCTGGTGCGCAACGCATTGCGTATGCGTCCGGACCGGATTATCGTCGGTGAAGTTCGTTCCGGTGAGGCGCTGGATATGTTACAGGCCATGAATACCGGTCATGACGGTTCCCTGACTACCGGACATGCCAACAGTCCCCGGGATATTTTGAGCCGTCTGGAAACCATGGTACTGATGGCCGGCATGGATCTTCCGGTGCGGGCGATTCGGGAACAAATTGCTTCCGCAATAGACTTAATTATCCAGCAGACCCGTATTCAGGATGGCAGCCGCAAAATTACGTACGTAACAGAAGTGCAGAAAATGGAAGGCGATACCATTGTCCTGCAGGATCTGTTCAAGTATGTACAGACGAGTATTGATGAAAATGGGAAATCAGTAGGCTATTACGAAGCAACCGGGTTGCAGCCTTTGTTCCTGCAGAAGTTTAAGATGAACGGTGTGGAATTACCGAAAGGTTTTATGCAGCAAGGACCCCGGTAGATTTGAATAGGAGTGAATAGAATGATTCTGGGCATTTCCGTGCTGGCTGCGGTTTTGATTTTGTTGGTTATCTTCTTCATCATGAGATCAAGATTCGCGTCAGGCAATCAGGTTCACCAGCGGTTGAAGGATTTGGGCGGTAATACAGTCAAATCGCATGATGAAGAATTGGAACGTATGTCCTTTATGGAACGTACCGTTAAACCATTCTTGCATGATGTTGGGAACTTTTTGGTGCGTTTTGCACCGTCCAGTATTCACGATTCCGTAGAACATAAAATTATTCTGGCTGGCAAGCAAAATATCTGGAATGCCAACACTTTTATTGTCCTGTGGCTTCTTAGCCTGGTGGTATTCTTTTTCCTGGCCCATGTGATGTTTTCCAAGAATCCAAATCTAGCTTATATACAGAGGGTTGTGTTTTATTGGATGTTTGTGGCCATGGGTGCGTTATTTCCTTTTATGGTCATCAATTCCATTATACGGAAACGGCAGAAATTGATTTCCAAACAATTGCCGGAAGTATTGGATTTATTAAGTGTCAGTGTACAGGCCGGTTTATCCTTTGACGGTTCCGTACGTCGCATCGTAGAACGTATGACTGGTCCCCTGATTGACGAATTTAAACGGGTATATCAGGACGTACAGATGGGTGCTCCCCGGGCCCGGTCGTTACAGGCTATGGCACGGCGTTGTGATGTGGACGATGTATATCTGTTTATCACGGCAGTTGTGCAGGCGGAACGGTTGGGTACCAGTATGGGAAAGACGCTGACTAACCAGGCAGATAACATGCGGGAACGGAGAAAGCAGAAAGCAAAAGCAGAGGCGTTGAAGGCGCCGGTCAAGATTGTATTCCCTTTAGTACTTTTCATTTTCCCGGCTATTTTTGTAGTTGCACTTATGCCTCCTATTTTATCCGCGTTGCGTAGTGCGGGAAGATAAAGCTGGGCAATAACAGGCATGAAAAAATGAAAATTCAAAAAGTTTATATGCAGGGAGCACCGCAGGGTGCTCCTTTTTTAAAAATAATGGTTGCCGATGCGTTTTTCCTGCGGTTACGCGGACTGATGTTTCGGAAAAGGTTGCCGTCAGCAACCGGGTTGCTGCTGGCTCCTTGTAATAGTGTTCACATGTGTTTTATGCGTTTTGCGATTGATGTTGTTTATTTGGACAAAGATTTTAACATAATAAAAATAGTGAAAAATCTTCGTCCCTGGGTTGGTCTCAGTATGTGCAGCCAGGCATGGGCAGCCTTAGAAATGACTGAAGGTGAAGCAGAACGTTGCGGTCTTACAGTGGGACAAAAACTGATTAAAGAGGGTTTTTAAACTACAACATGGTTAAAGTGATTAGGGGCTAAATTACATGTTTGCGAAGAAAAAGAGCGTTTTTTTATTTATAATTATAACTTTGATGGCACTTGCTGTGCGATATATAGGACGTGACATTATTTCCGCAGACATGATAATAGCTTTTCTTCCATGGTTTAAAACCATGAAAGAATGTGGTGGATTAGCTTCACTTAGCAGTAATGTTGGTGATTATAGTTTGTTGTATCAGACTATGGTTGCATTGTTAACGTATATTGATGCGGATCCCGTTTATTTATATAAAACCGTATCTGTAATATTTGATTTTTTGATTGCTGTTTCAATAGCTTTTTTTCTTTGTAATTGTGGAACAGAGACAGTTTTTAAAGGACAGAACAAAGAAATGCTTTTTTGGTCAGCATATGCAGCAGTATTATTTCTCCCGACAGTGTTCATGAATTCTGCATTTTGGGGACAATGTGATTCTATTTATACATTTTTTCTTTTATGGAGTATATGGTTCTTATACAAGGAAAATTTTCCATTATCTTTTTTTATGCTTGGTTGGGCTTTAGCTTTTAAACTTCAACCGATTTTGTTATTTCCTTTGTATGTCTATTATTATTTTTCCAAGAAAAAGTTTTCACTGTTAAATATTCTTATTACTGCTTGCACTTTTTGGTTTTCTGGAATTATAGTATATATTTCCAGATGGAATACTTTTGAAAGTGTCGGCGTATATTCTAATCAGGTTGTCATGTTTAAACAAATGTGGATGAATGTGCCAAGCTTTTGGATTCTAATAGGAGATGATTATGATAAGCTTCATTTGTTTGCAATAGGCTTAACTTTTTTGATTTTGGGAACAGGTCTTGTGTTGGTTTTAACTGGCAGGCAGCATATGGATTCATTCGAGCAGATTATTGCACTTGCTGTATTTGTTGAATGGACATGTATAGTTTTTTTGCCAGCTATGCATGAACGTTACACATACGTTATGGATTTATTATTGTTAATGTTAGCGTTCATTAACAAAAAGAATTTTAAATTTGCGTTTATAGCTATTGGCACAAGTTGTATTACCTATTGTTCGTATTTATTTACAAAAAAAGAACTTAATTTACCCATTGTTATTCTGTATATATTTGTTTGGTTTCTTTATACTTATTCTTTATTTTCAATTAACATTCATCAAAGTGACAAGCCGACTGATAATGTCGTGATATAAGTATGTTGTCAGGTATGACACGAAGCGGAGGACGACCTGCTTAAGCACGGGCGGTATTAGAAATGACTGCTGGCGAAGCTGATAATTGCGGCTTTGCGGTTGGGCAAAAGCTGATTTGAGAGGAATTTTAATATGAAAGTAGTTTTATTAGCCGGAGGTTTTGGCACCCGGATTTCGGAGCAATCCCAATATAAACCAAAGCCTATGCTGGAGATTGGCGGCAAGCCGATTCTCTGGCACATTATGAAAGAATACTCCTATTATGGATTTAATGAGTTTATCATTTGTGCCGGTTATAAGCAGCATATGATCAAAGAATGGTTTGCGGATTATTTTCTGCATAACAGTGATATCACCTTTGATTTCACTCAGGGCCGTAACGATATGACGATTCATGACCAGCATTGCGAACCATGGAAGGTAACCGTTGTCGATACAGGTTTACATACTATGACTGGCGGGCGCATTAAACGGATTCAGAAATATGTTGGTAATGAAACATTTATGATGACCTACGGTGATGGGGTCTGTGATGTAAATATTAAAGAGTTGTTAAAGTTCCATCAGTCACATGGGAAAATGGCAACATTAACGGCAGTAAAGATGGAACAGCAAAAAGGTGTGTTGGAAATAGACGGCTTTAATGCAGTGAGATCTTTCCGTGAAAAAAATTCAGATGATTCTTCTCCGGTGAATGCTGGTTATATGGTGCTAAACCCGGAAGTTTTTAATTATCTTGAAGGCGATGATACTGTTTTGGAACGTCATCCTTTGGAAAGACTGGCAGAAGAAGGTCAGTTAATGTCCTATCTATACAAAGGATTCTGGCAGTGTATGGATACACAGCGGGAAAAAGAAATTTTAGAAAAATTATTGAGTACAGGAAAAGCGCCTTGGGTAAAATGGGAAATGTAATTACCGGTTTTTATAAAAACAGAAAAGTATTAGTAACAGGACACACCGGATTCAAAGGAACCTGGCTGTGCCGCATGTTATTAAATATGGGCGCCGTTGTGACAGGCTACAGCCTGGAACCGCCAACACAACCCAATCTGTTTTCCATGGCGGATATTGAACACGGAATGGAAAGTGTGACAGGTGACATTCGTGACCTGAAGCATTTGCAGCATGTTTTTGCAGAAAAACAGCCGGAAATTGTGTTTCATCTGGCAGCGCAGCCTATTGTCAGAGAAAGCTATAAAGATCCGCGCTATACCTATGAAACCAATGTGATGGGTACGGTAAATGTATTGGAGTGTGTACGTCAATTTGGCAGTGTAAAAAGTTTTTTGAATGTAACCACAGATAAAGTGTATCTGAATAGAGAAAGAACTGAGGGATATCGGGAGGAAGAACCGTTAGACGGTTTTGATCCTTATTCCAATTCCAAATCCTGCTCGGAACTGGTAACGCACTGTTACAAGAACAGCTTTTTTGCAGATGGTAAGGTTGCCATTTCTACAGTCCGGGCTGGGAATGTGATTGGCGGCGGAGACTTTTCAACAGACCGTATTATTCCGGACTGTATACGTGCTATGCAGGCGGGAGAAACAATTAAAGTACGAAATCCTCATTCCATTCGTCCGTATCAGCACGTTCTGGAACCGTTAGCAGTATATCTGATGATTGCCGCAAAGCAATATGATGATGGTTGTTATGCAGGATATTACAACGTAGGCCCTGACGATTGCGACTGCATTACGACGGGTGAATTGGCGGATTTGTTTTGCAAGCATTGGGGCGAGGAAGCAAAGTGGGAAAGCAAAATGGAATTCGATGCGCCTCATGAAGCGAAATTTTTGAAATTAGATTGCAGCTTGCTGAAGAAAACTTTTGACTGGCAGCCCCGTTGGCACATTGAAGAAGCAATACAAAAGACATGTGCATTCAGCAAAGTGTGGCTGCAAGGTGGAAACATTCCGGCAGAGATGGATAAAGAGATAGAAGAATTCTTTGGAGAAATGTAATCATGGCGGACTGGCAAAACGAAGCGGAAGCAAGAAACCAGATTAAAGCGTTGGTGAGTGAATACTACCAAAAGTTTAAAAAAGAAAATGACAGTTTCCAACCGGGAGACCGTATCAGTTACGCCTCCCGTGTTTTTGACGAAAAGGAGATGTGTGCCCTGACGGATGCCATGTTGGATTTCTGGCTGACGACGGGACGTTTTGCCGAACAGTTTGAAAAAGAATTTGCGCAATGGATTGGCGTGAAGTATGCTCACCTGGTGAACAGCGGATCTTCGGCCAATCTCATTGCGTTTTCTGTTTTAACGGCGCCGGAGTTAGGGGAGCGGCAGATCAAACGCGGCGACGAAGTAATCACCGTTGCCTGCGCGTTTCCCACAACGGTTGCTCCTGTATTGCAGTATGGTGCGGTTCCGGTATTTGTAGATGTGACGGTTCCGCAGTATAATATAGATGTAACAAAGCTGGAAGGAGCGTTGTCGCCGAAAACCAAAGCGGTGATGATTGCCCATACCTTAGGCAATCCCTTTGATTTAAAAACGGTAAAAGCATTTTGCAGGCAGCATAACTTATGGCTGGTTGAAGATAACTGCGATGCTCTGGGGTCGCAGTACACCATTGACGTAACCACAAAATACACAGGAACCTGGGGCGATATCGGAACCAGCAGTTTTTACCCGCCTCACCACATGACTATGGGCGAGGGCGGCTGCGTGTACACTGACAATCATCTTTTGCACCGGTTGATTTTATCTTATCGCGACTGGGGAAGGGACTGTATTTGTCCATCCGGCTACGATAACTTCTGCGGTCATCGTTTTGACGGACAGTATGGACAGTTACCGCCAGGTTACGATCACAAATATGTGTACAGCCATTTTGGTTATAATTTAAAAGTGACAGATATGCAGGCAGCTATCGGCTGCGAGCAGTTAAAGAAGTTCCCTGCTTTCATTGACCGCCGTTGCCATAATTGGGAACGGTTGCATAAATCACTGGAAGATGTGCAAGACAAACTGATTCTGCCGGAACCGGCAGAGAACAGCAGGCCGTCCTGGTTTGGCTTTTTGATTTCTGTTAAACCGGAGAGCGGTTTAGATCGCAATAAGGTCACGCGCTATATTGAAGAAAATAACATTCAAACTCGCCTGCTGTTTAGTGGGAATTTGATTAAGCATCCCTGCTTTGACCAGATTCGCGGAACTGGTGTGTACCGTGTTGTGGGTACTTTAGATAATACAGAATTTATCATGAACAATACTTTCTGGGTTGGCGTATATCCCGGTATGACTGATGAAAAGATTGATTACATGGTAAAGATTATAAAAGAAGCAATAAAATGAAGCCTGATTTTCTTCAATTTATAAAATTTGGTCTTGTAGGTGTTTCCAACACCCTTGTCGCATGGGCCTGTTACTATTTCTTTCTGTGGGTTGATGAAGATCTCTATGTAGTAGGGAGCGTTGTTGGAGGAATAGTTAGCATTGCAAATGCATTTTATTGGAATGATAAATATGTTTTTAAAAGTATTAATAATGATTGGAAAAGCAAGTTAAAACGGCTTGGACGAACTTATATCAGTTATAGCGGTACATCTGTTTTGGGGGTGCTACTTCTTTGGGCGGAGGTCAGTTTTTTTGGTATCAGTAAAGTTCTTGCTCCGCCCATAAACTTATTAATTACTGTTCCACTTAATTTTTTAATAAATAAATATTGGACATTTGGTAACAAATAGAAATATAATATTTTACGATGATAAAGCGAGGAGGACAAGTAATGTCGGTTTTTGTTATTGGCGAAATTGGCATCAACCATAATGGTGATTTAAGTTTGGCAAAAAAGTTGATTGATGTTGCGGTTGCAGCAGGTTGCAATGCTGTTAAATTTCAGAAAAGAACGATAGATGCAGTTTATACTCAGAAATTCCTTAATAGTCCCAGGGAGAGTCCGTGGGGTAAAACCCAGCGAGAACAAAAAGAGGGACTGGAATTTGGTCAGACTGAATATGATGAAATCAATGCATATTGTAATGAAAGAGGCATCGCGTGGTTTGCTTCTACATGGGACGTTGAAGCGCAACGGTTTTTACGTAGATATGATTTAAAATTTAATAAAGTGGCATCTGCCATGCTTGTGAATACTGATTTGCTGAAAGAAATCGCCTCGGAAAAAAAGCAGACCTTTATTTCTACCGGGATGAGTACCTGGGAGGAAATAGATAATGCAGTTGTACTTTTCCGTTCTTTTAATTGTCCCTTCATGCTGATGCACTGCAACAGTACTTATCCTATGGCGGAAGAGGATGCTAATTTGCGATTGATTGAAGAATTGTATAACCGCTATAACGTGAAAGTAGGATATAGCGGACATGAGCTTGGAACATTTACAAGTGTTTTAGCAGTAGCAGCAGGAGCTGTTGCTATTGAACGGCACATTACACTGGATCGAAACATGTATGGATCAGATCAGAAAGCGTCTCTGGAGCCGAATGAACTTTGTGCTCTTGTTAAAGATATTCGAAGGGCAGAGGTGATTCTTGGAACTGGAGAACGGGTTTTAAGTGAGGCAGAAGCAGCTGTTAAAGCAAAGTTGAGAGGATAAAAGAAAACACAACGGTGATTTTTGCACAAGATGTTTGTTCGAAAGAACAGAGGAATATATAGAATGATAAAACTTTCAGATTATGTTTTTCAGTTTTTGAAAGAGCATAATGTTGAACAATGTTTTGTTCTTCCGGGTGGCGGGGCTATGCATTTAGTTGATAGCCTGGGGAAAAGCGGTATGCAGTATGTGGCTTTTCAACACGAACAGGGAGCAGCCTGTGCAGCGGAGGCTTATGGGCAGCACACAGGTACCCCTGGTTTTCTTTTGGTGACTTCTGGCCCCGGCGCAACGAACGCTATTACTCCTGTAGCGGCAGGTTATCTGGATTCCACGCCAATGTTTGTCATATCCGGGCAGGCAAAACGGCCTGATCTTGTAGGTAACCGGGGGGTACGACAGACGGGCTCACAGGAATTGCCAGTGATTCCTATGGTAAAGCCTGTAACAAAATATGCTGTGGAGATTATGAATCCGGAAGAGATTCGTTTTCATTTGGAACGTGCCTGGCATGAAGCAACAACAGGTCGTCCGGGGCCCGTTTGGCTTTCTCTTCCCTTAGATGTTCAAGGTGCAATGATTGAAGAGAAGATTCTGAAAACATATCAACCTGAAAAACAACAGGGGCCTGCCTGTCTGGAAGCAGCAAAGAAGTGTGCAGAATTACTGAGAAATAGTAAAAAACCGTTGCTTCTGGCAGGTAACGGAATACACCTTTCCAAAGGTGAGAAAGCTTTGTACAAGCTTTTAGAAATTATGCCTGTGCCGGTACAAACTACATGGAAAAGTATTGGGCTTTTTGCAGAAACACACCCGCTTTACTGTGGTCATCCGGGTATCATGGGGGACCGTGGTGCTAACCTGATGTTACAGGGGTCAGATCTTTTACTTGTCATTGGAAGTCGACTGGATACAAGCCTGACGGCCTTTGATGAACCTAATTTTGGTAAAAATGCTAAGAAAATTATTATTGATATTGATGCCAATGAAATCGCCCGAATGAATATAGACATGTCTTGCTCGCTAGTAGGTGATGCGAAGATGTTTATCGAGGCGCTGTATGAAGTTGTTGTCAAAGAGGAGTTACCTATTAATACATGGAAGGATTGGCTTTTATACGGCAAGACGCTTAGGCGTAAATATCCTGTAGTAACTTTAGAGCATAAGCAGAAGAGTGGTAAAGTTAGCCCTTATTATTTCATTGACCGTCTTTGCGATTTATTAACAGAAGAAGATGTTGTGGTACCCGAGAGCTCGGGGGGGGCAGGTGAGATTACTTACCAGGCATTTCGCCTTAAGCAGGGACAGAAAATGAAAAATGCGGCTGGACTTGGTTCCATGGGGTTTGGCCTTCCTTATTCTATTGGCTCATGTATAGCGAACCGTGGCCGCAGAACAATTCTAATAAATGGAGATGGGGCATTTCAGCTTAATATCCAGGAATTGGAAACATTACACCGTCTTAATCTTCCTGTGAAGATATTTATTTGGTGCAATGACGGCTATGCAAGTATTCGTTCCATGCAGTCTGGAAATTTTGGTCGATTTGTAGCAAGCGGGCCTGAAAGTGGTTTTACGCTTCCGGATGTATGTGCAGTCGCTGCTGCTTATGGAATGCAAACTTTTCGGGTGAAGAATAATAAAGAAATGGAAAGCATTCTCCCAGATGTTCTTTCTACTTTTGGCCCTGTTTTATGTGCAGTGGAAACTGATCCGGAGGAAACCGTTTCGCCACGTGTTAAAGCATTACTGCAACCGGATGGTAGCATGAAGTCTGGTGCGTTAGAAGCTATGTGGCCACCAGTGTAGGAGGGAATAATGATTTATCGGGAATATGGAAAAACAGGAAAGAAAATTTCAGTTCTTGGGCTTGGTGGTCTTCGTTTTCCGGCAGAGTTGGCAACGACACAAGAGGGACGTGAAAGATGTGCGGAGATAGTAGTAAAGGCGCATCAACTCGGTATTAATTATTTTGATACAGCGCCGACATATATCGGCGGGCATAGTGAAGAAATATACGGTATGGCATTTAGGCATATGACAGGGGATTTTTTTGTTTCTGATAAATCTCGCTTAAGCACTGATCCCGATGCTGATTCGGTACGTCGAAGGATTGAAAGTTCTTTGAAAAAACTGGGAATAGATAAAATTCCTTTTTATCATATGTGGTGTGTCCTTAATTTAAATGACTTTTGGAAAATTATGGCTCCTGGCGGGCCATATGATGGTGCGTTAAAAGCAAAACAGGAAGGGTTGATAGATCATATTTGTGTTTCAACTCATTGCAGCGGAGATGAAATTGAAACAATAATAAATACTGGGGCTTTTGAAGGTATTACTCTTGGTTATAATCTCATTAATGCAGAATTCCGTAGCAAAGGAATTGAATCTGCTCGTGAAAAGAATATAGGTGTATCTATCATGAACCCTCTTGCAGGCGGAGTTTTGCCAAATAATAAAGAGTTGTTTAAAGGGTATTGTGAAGAAAATGAATCCGTTGTAGATGCTGCTTTGCGTTTTGTAATTATGACTCCGGGAGTTACTTGTGCTCTTGCAGGTGCATCTTCTATGTCTGAACTGCTGGAAGACATCGATAGTGTTAATAAATTGGAATTGCGTAGAACAATAAATGATGTAAAAGCTAATGCAAAGAAGTTTGCAAAACAATTTAATGATCTTTGCACTGGATGTGGTTATTGTAGTGGTTGTCCGGCAGGAATAGAAATTAATAAGTTGATGCTTTCTTATAATCAGACTTTGTTGGTTGGAGAGAATCCACAGGAACCTTTGGCTGCGTTAGACCGTATGCAAGAATGGTGGGAACTTAGTAAGACTAAAAACTATCCATGCTTGAAATGTGGTTCGTGTGAGATAAAGTGTACACAACATCTACCTATAATTCGCCGTATTGAAAGCATAAATACAATTACAAAACGTAACCGTTTAATGGCAAAAGAATATCTTTTAAAGTTGTTTGATGGTTGTAATAGAATTGGTGTATATGGTTCTGGTGCACTTGCTGATCGGTTTTTTGAAGAATGTAAGGATTGCGAAGTATTGCCGACGAAAAGTTTGCATTTTTTTGACAGTAACCCTGCAAAGTGGAATACGAATACATCTTTTGGCGCCATTATTGAACCACCATCTTGTATTTCTAAAAGTGGGATTAACCGTCTGATTATTTGTGTAGGGTCAAAGGATGCTTATGAGGCGATTTTACAATCTTTGAAAAAGTTGCATTTAGCCGATATTACCTTTGCTAAATATACACAAGTTTGCAAATAAAAGGATAGGCAGCATATGCGTTCAAATCATTTTAGACGTAATTTAAGCGAAGAGTTTGATAGACAGAAAGAATTCATGCAACAATCTGAAGAGATTGTTTTATATGGAAGATCGGTATTGATGCCTGTATTAAAATGTGCATTACGTGATTTAGGCGTGTCTATACCTATACGTGTTTTTGATAAGGGCGTTTTTATAGATAACAAACCGGTTAATTTAAATTTGCACTACGTGGTTATTTTATGTGGCATGCGTTTGTCAACTCGTCAAAGCATGGAAAAGGACGTGGCCCGCTTCTTTCAGTATTATGTGTGTTTCGACTTTTTTGCAGTTTATTATAAATGGTTAACAGATTGCATTAGAAGAAATTGCGATTATGAAGAGTTGGCACACACTCTTGTAGATGTTCGTAATGAATGTGCAATCCAAAATATAGACAGTATTAATACTAGTTTTTGCAATCTCAATTGCAAAGAATGCAGTAACGGGATGCAGTACCGAAAAAATAAAATAAATATACCAGTAGATAAACATATTCTAAGCATAAAACGTATTACAGATGTATTACCAATTGCTTACTGTAATATTCAGGGAGGAGAACCATTTTTGGACCCTCATCTTGCTGAAAGATTGTTGTTACATGCAGAAAATGCAAAAATTGCTTTTTTTTCGTTAGCAACTAATGGAACGATTGTGCCAAAAGACAAAATCTTCAGGGCCATAAAAGATTCAGGTACAATGTTGCGGATTTCTGATTATGGCTCGTTGTCAGCTCAAAAAGTGAAACTCATACAAAAAGCAAAAGAATTTTCTATTCCATGTGATATATATCAAAGAGCGCTTACGTGGGTAGCGTATGGGGAGCTAAAAGCGCATGGAAGAACCAATAATGCTAATCGTGAAATTGCAAATCATTGTCACTTTGGTACAAAAGACATTATGTTATATGACGGGAAGCTTTATTGTTGTTGTAGAACGTTGTTTGCTAATGCTATAGGAGCAGATAACTATGCTGTACACGAAAATGTTATAGATGTTTTAAACAAATTTAACCATGGTGATTTATACAAAATTATTACTGGCAGTAACCTATACTCAATGTGCGATTATTGTGATTATCCCATGTTGCAGGTCTGTGCGGCAGAACAGATATCGCGCAACAGTTGATTAATTGCAGGAATATGATTTCTAATGATGATGTGAGTGAAATTATTATGAAGAAAATAAGCATTTTAATACCCTGCTATAATGAGTCAGCAAATATTGCTGATTTATATACGGCAATAACGAAAGAAATCAATAAGTTTAATAATTATGAATGGGAAATGATTTTTGAGGACAATAATTCTACCGATAACACTGTAGAATTATTGCGTAATCTTACTATTAAAGATAAACGGGTGCGTATTATTGTTAACTTAGCTAATTATGGACCGGAACGTTCTTCTTGTAATCTTTTTTTAAGTCCGTGTGCTGATGCTGTGATTTGTATGTGTGCAGATTTAGAGGATCCTCCCTCTCTAATTCCGCAGTTCCTGGAAGCATGGGAAAACGGATGGAGAGTGGCTTTGGGGAAGTATATGAAGCGAGAAGAAAATCTTCTGATTCATTGTTGTCGTCGTCTGTATTATAGGGTTATTGCGGGTTTTTCTGATGTGAAAATAGAAAAAAATGTCACTGGCTTCGGTCTTTATGATATTTCGGTTGTGGATGAAATACGTAAATTGGAAGAATACAGCTTCAACGGAAGGTTTCTTTGTGCAGAATTGGGTTATCCGATTAAATATATACCTTATGACAAACCAAAGCGACAGGGAGGAAAATCGTCTTATTCACTTTTGCGTTATTACCGAACTGCTGTAGATTATTTAGTAATGACTTCTCATGCGCCTTTACATTTGGCAAGTTTAATTGGTTTTATAATCAGTATTTGTAGCCTTTTGGTAGCTTTGTATTATTTTATCCAGAAATTGCTTTATTGGTATACTTTTGAAATGGGCTTAGCACCTCTGATAATAGGGATGTTTTTCTTGAGTGGCGTGCAACTTTTCTTTGTGGGTGTTTTAGGTGAGTATTTGTCTAGTGCAATTAAGCGTTTGCAGCATCGTCCTTATGTGATTGAAAAAGAACGAATTAATTTTGAAGGTTATGACGAACCGGGCAAACCAAAGCGAAATGAAGAAGAAATAAAAGGAAAGTAAGTAGAATGAGGATTCTTCTAACTGGATCTGGTGGTTTTATTGGTGGAGCATTACAGCAAGCATGGCAATCACATTATGATTTGTACGCGCCTAATCATGAGGAATTGGATTTGTTGAATTTTGATTCTGTTAAAGCATGTTTACAGCGTGGTTACTTCGACGTGGTGGTTCATACTGCTAACACCAATGATGTTATCCATCCAGAACTTGCGAATCAACAAATTGAATATAATCTGCGGATGTTTTGCAATTTGGAACGTTGCAAAGATTATTATGGTAAGATGTTGTATTTCGGTTCCGGTGCAGAATATGATAAAGCTCACTATATTCCCAAAATGAAAGAAGATTATTTTGGAACATACATACCTGCGGATCCATATGGGTTTTCAAAATACGTTATGTCGAAGATGACGGAGAAAACGGATAATGTTTATGATCTTCGTCTTTTTGGCGTGTTTGGAATTGGAGAAGAATGGCGCAGGCGATTTATTTCCAACATGATTTATCAAGCGCTGACAGGTTTTGAGATGATAATGGATCGAAACATGATGTTCGATTATTTATACATAGAAGACTTAATAAATATTTTGGATTATTTTCTCGTCAACATCCCGAAGTATCACCATTATAATTTATGCTCTGGGTGGTCCGTTTCCCTGTATGACTTAGCGCAAATGATTAAGGAAACAACTAGAACAAAAGCCGAGATTGTGATGACCGCTACGGATTGGAAACCGGAATATTCTGGTGATAATAGTCGTCTGATTGCTGAATACGGAATACTGAATCTTACGCCGATGCTTGATGCGATTCAGCAAATGTTAGGGTATTATAAAAAAAATGGATTTTGTTGAAAGAGAAAATTTATCAAAAATTAAGGCAATTCTTTTAGGAACTTTGTTATTATTATTTGAGGGAGATCGAGATATATGAATTGTTTGATATGTGGTTCATCTAATATTGAAACAATTGACACTATAGTGTCTGATTTTGTTATGGCACGTATCAATGATAAATTTAAAACTGGTAATAATTATAAAACAAAGTTATGTTTTTGTAGAGACTGTACATTTGCGTTTTATGATTACAGATTTGATAAAGAAGAAGAATATAAATTATATAAAAATTATAGGGATGTGGTATATCAAAAGACCAGAGAGTTTTATGAGTGTTGGTATACTAAAAAAGTAAATGAAATATTGAACTCTGATGAAATTGAATTAAAAGATCAACAGAACCAAATTTTGGCCATGTTATTTAATTATACTGATAAAGAAATTAAAGTAGCATTAGACTATGGGGGAAATGAAGGAAAAACATTTGTTGATGAGATAGGTACTGTCAATAAATATGTGTTTGATATTTCAGGAGTTGAACCTATAAGTGGAGTAGTAAAAATTTCAAATCAGCTAGATTTGAAAAGATATAAATATGATTTTATAATGAGCAATATGTTGTTTGAACATTTATCTTATCCGCTGATTGAAATGAAACAATTATGGAATCTTGGTGATAAAGATACATTGTTTTACATAGAGGTTCCTAGTGAAAATCCATTTATTAAAGGGAATAAATTTTCTCTTTCAAAAAATATAAAATTAGCTATTAATCCAAGTTATGATTTTATTAAATTGGTTAAATATTACATAAAGACAATCAAAGGTCCTTTTATGCCAATGAAAGAGCATATTAATTTTTTTACTGAAAAGTCTTTGAAGAAAATGCTTGAAATTAGTCAGTTTAAAGAGATAGCTATTTGTGAAACAAAAAGAAACAGTAAACTCGGAACGGGAGCAGCATTGTCAGTCCTTTTCAAAAAGAATTGACTCTGTCTTCGTCATCATATTAATAAACAAAAGAGAGTATGAAAAAAGTTTGTAAATAATAAAGGTCTTCTATGGTAAAATACAAGTGTAGGAAGCCTTTAATTTGGGAAGGAAAGCATGCGTGGCATCGTGGCGGAACTGGGACCGTTGCGTAAGGATATTCCCTATAAACAGCAAAAACGCCGCGCCGGCAGGACCCATAATAACTGGTATTCCCTGTACGACGCGGCGATGTTAAGTTTTACTTCTTATACAAAGGTTGGTTTGCGTATTGCAACGGTATTGGGGTTTATATTAGCATTACTCAGCTTTTTGGTAGCGATGTGTTACCTGGTTGCCAAACTGATCTGGTGGGATAAGTTCCCGTTGGGCACAGCACCTATCCTCATCGGCATTTTCTTCTTTGGCTCGGTACAACTGGCCTTTATCGGTCTGTTGGGCGAATATGTCATGAGCATCAACACCCGCGTAATGAATCGTCCGCTGGTAGTGGAGGAGAAACGAATTAATTTTTAAAGGGCCTCTGATTAATGAGATTACAGTGGCTTATTAGTCACCAATTAATATTACCAGTACTATCAAGTGTACCTTTTATGGCAAGCGGTCCGGAACCACCACTTGAATCGAGGGGATTGATTTTAATCTCGACGTTTGTTATGATTCGTTTGCTGGAATCATTTGGATCCGGTTTAGAGTCAAACCAAAGTTTAATGCCGGCCCTCGGGTCTTTGCGGAGATTGCCGTTCGTATCAAGACCAATGGCATAATCCGAGAAAAGATACCGTTTTTGCGTGGCTTCGCCTTCAAATGCCTGATCCGATGTATAATCGCCCTGTAGCCATGACATGATTTTATCGCCTGCATTAATTTTATTTTTTTCTATATTTGGTGTGTATGAAGTTTGTACCGCACCGGTTGCATCCATTCCCTCTAAATAATGACCTAACAGAAAGTTACTTGCAGATGTAGCTGTAGAGCTAAGGCCTAATTGTTCTCGTATATAATCCAGATCTTTTCCGATGATATTTTTAGCTAAGTTAGTCAAAGCTACAATATCCATATCCAACCGTTCTGATGGGGGGATATCTCTCAACTCATCCCAACTTAATTTTCCCCATTTTTCCACTGCTTTGGCATATGTCATTTTTTCTAATATTTCCTCAATGTCTATCATGCAGACAGCACCGGCCCGAACCTTTACATCCTTGGGATGTATTATGCGGGCAAAGAACACGGGATATTCTTTACTGAGGATGACTTCATAATAGTATCTTTGATTATAAATCCTGACATCTTCTGTATTCACTACTGGATCGCTGGTCTTAGTTGTATAAAACACTGTTTCAACTTTTGATTTGCTATCATCAAATGTTCCCAGATGGCCATTTTTGTCTAGATAATCATGCGCAGCTGCATTTACAGTATCCTTGATTGCTTCTACGACGTCGGAGTTGTCGCTAATTGCGCCGATAGGAATGTTGGTTGTAAGATTACCGCTTCCTTCCTTATACTTCTTTGTTTTCCCTATTTTAACTATCTCTGTCTTCTTCATTTCAACTAATGCCGATGTTGCCGCAGCATCGGCAAGATGTTGCAACTTTGTTTTTTCCGCATATAGGCGCCCGATATCTACAGCAATGCCCGTAAATGCCAAAACAACCGGTAAAAATACGGCTGCCATTACCGTTACCGCGCCTTTTTGTTTCTTAAGAATACTCATAATGTACCCCGCAATTTGACTGGATATTAATTATTTTTCGAATGTGGTTCATACTTGTTCGCAAGAGCGTATGCGTTGTTTACTATAACATAATCTCCGGCAGGAATATCAAATAAAATACTTTCGGTATCAGCTTCTTGAAATACTACAGTATAGCCGTTATTTCTCCGCACTTCTTCAAAAAGTTCTTTTGCGTCTGCTAATGTAGAAAAGCCTTCTGTACCCCCTGCTATGATTTCGCCATTTTCATCCCTTTTAGCAACAAAATAGCCGGCAGGCTTGAAATATTGCTGGTGAAATCCTGCGAGTGCGATATGGTTGGCAACGTCCCCCTGGTTGAGCCAAACATGGGATTTAATTACATAATATTTGTGCGTATACGAAGAGTAAAAGTACTGCAAGACAAGCTCTTCGCTGTAATTATATTTTTCCTTGGTACTATGGGCAGTAAGTGTAAATTTCTCCAGTTCTTGTACCGTCCAGTAAAGGCCTTTGTCGCCTATATACATTCCGGCGTCGTCGTCTAAATTGTTAACTGCGTACTCAAGATCAAGCTTGCCACTTTTGTTGTGTCCATAATTAACCCACTGTTTTTTTTCTTCATCATAATACTTTTGATTCCAATAGTTTTGGGCTACGCCGGTCAGAAAAGACCACTGTGTTGCACCAACCTCATCAGCTAAATCTTTTATTAGCTTAATTTGAGCGTCGTCTTCATGTCCTTCTGCTTCGACCCAACCGGAACGGACCATGCCACGTTGCCAGTTAATCTTGTTGGCGTCGTTAGCGCCATCCGTATAATTTTTGAAAAGTTCTTCACTGCTAAGTAAATCTGCCGCAGGCGCCACGTCATAAGTACGGTGGTGGTCAAGTTCCCATAGAACTCTCTCGGTAGGGATGAAGAGAGCGCCAGCACCCTCCAGAAGACCTGTATTTCTGCCAATCAATCCGGCAATCAGAGCAAAGGCCAGAATAATTCCATAGGCTACCAATCCCTGTCCTTTTTCGTTGCTTAAGTGTTTCATACGTTGCCTCACTAAATGTTACTTAATAGCAATAAATCTTCCTTATGATAGTGTAGTATATCAAATTAAAAAGAAAAAAGCAATTAGAATTGATGAATTTTTATAGAAAGTTAAGAAAAAATCTGTAATTATTTTTCTGGTGGTGCGGTATGCTGGTTGAGTCGCTAACTTTTCACATAGTTATGGAATAAATTAAAAATAATTTATTTTACACTTGCATAAAGATAATTTGTATATTACAATTAATAGTGGTAGAAGTTAGTAAGTTAACTTAACGTATTTTAATTGCGTATAAACAACCATATAAGAAATAATAATTTCTTCACTCTTGATTAGGAGGTTGATTATGTCCTTGATAACGATGCTTCAGAAAATTAAAAAAGAGCAGGGTTCAATCATTGTACTTACTGCGGTGTTGCTCCCGGTTTTTCTTGGTTTTATGGGGATTGGCATTGATGTAGGTAAGTTATACATGCATAAAGCGCGTCTGCAAAATGTGGCGGATGCTGCTGCATTGGCAGGAGCCCGGGAATTTGTCAATCAAAAGGAAACACCTGATTCGCACAATAAAACGGATACAGAAGCTAACAAATATATTAATAATAACGTTGTTAATCTGAACAATACGGAAAATGTTACACAAGATGGAAAGTCTCATCTTGTGCGGCAATCTGTAGATGGCACTAAGACCAAAACGTATTACCGTATAGGATTGACTGAAACCGTCGGGTTGAATTTTTTGCCGATCTTACCGGGGATTAACCGGAATGCTACTGTACAGGCAAGTGCTGTTGCTTTGGCAGAAGGAACGGCATCATCAAATACTTTGCCGTCTGTTCCTGTGGGTGAAGGCGCTTCTTTTTCAATTTTTGATAATTTATTTACTTTCAGTGAATATTTGTTTATAGGCAATATTAACGAGAATCATCATGCTTATGTTAGTTTTGACGGCAGAATGGTATACACTATGCTAAACAATAATACTGAGAGAGGTTCCTCTGATTTCTTTTATAAATTTAATTCACCGGTAGGAATGGAAGAGGAAGAAAATCATATGTATAATCAAAAAGGGAATACTTCTAATGGTGTGATGAGGTCCAACATTAACGACCCTTATGTAAATCCTTATTTCAGCACGAGGGACTATATTGCAGTATTTGATCAATGGTTAAAAACAGATGAAACCGGAAAAAAACTGTATGTTGAGGTTCCAAGCGAAGCTGTGGGGCAGAATTGTACAACAGAATTTATTAATCAATATCCGGAATACAACGTATTCCATTATGGTTACACCGGAAATATTAGTCAAATTTCCATAGGTCAGATTAGCACGACCCATTTTGATATTAATACCCCTCTCTACATTATAATAGAAGATACCGTTAATTTTGATCAAAAAACAATTGCAATGCGGAATAACAACAGACCCGTAGTGATAGTTTATAAGGGGACAGGGAGAGTTTTCATTGACGGCAGCCAAGATGGGAAGCTGGTAATTTATGCCCCTGACGCGGAAATCTATCTTGTAAATACCCATGGACAATATTCCGGAAATATTATTGCCAAAAGGCTATTATTTGGTGGAGGAAGCTCGAAAGGAAGTTGGGTTGTTAAGAATTACCTGGAAAATGGAAACGACTATATTGATCCATATATCAAAGCCCGAAGAGAACAAATTGAAGCGAGTATCATGGCAAACGCAGCTACAGCAAACTCGCAGGCAACTTTTGAGGGCATAATCAATGCGGTTCAAGATTTTTTAAATAATGGACACAACTTCACTAAACATGCTAATGAGATATTGGCGCTATTTGGGTATTTGTATGATGACAAGCATGGTACAGGTTATAATGGTTCAAATGCTAATGATATTAGAAACTGGTACAACCACCTCACAGAATCACAGAAGCGTGCTTTGGTGAGCGCGTTGAAAGACTATCTGTACGGAAGTGATTTTGGCAGTGGAACAAGCGGATCCGGTGGATCAGGCGGTGGTACTTCACAGTCTGTTGATGCCTCTTCTGTAAAAATCAGACTGATTTCTGACAGCGAACTTAAGGACACACCGTTTGCCACTCTGTAATTAATGCCGGAATCGGGAACATGTGGAAAAAGTGGCTGTATAATGGTTTATCTGACCTGAATAAAATTGATAAGTTTGAGTTGGCATATTTTTGTAGTTATTAACTCTTTGGTCGGGAGGAACCTATGGCGAAACAGGCAAGTATCGTGAAAGAATTTTTTAAGTATTTAAAAAACAATAAAGGGCAAGGTCTTGTTGAGATGGGAGCGGTTATGTTCTTCTGTCTCATTATGGGTATTGCTGCGCGTGAGGCTGGGTTGCTTGACACGTTGACTGAAACCTATTCAGACAAAGTTGTGATTGCGCTGGGACCTTCTGGCATTACTACGGGCGAAACAAATACTTCCGGTTCTGGTAGCGGGACCTCTGGTAGTGGGGACTCCGGTTCCGGCAGCGGGACTGGGTCTGGCAGTGGAACGGGCACCGGCAGTGGCACGGGAACCGGCGATGGAACGGGCACTGGCAGTGGCACGGGAACTGGCGATGGCACGGGTTCTGGTAGTGGTACGGGAACTGGCGATGGCACGGGTTCCGGCAGTGGCACGGGAACTGGCGATGGCACGGGTTCCGGCAGTGGGACCTCTGGTTCTGGTAGTGGCACGGGAACCGGAAGTGGCACGGGTTCCGAAGGTGGGAGTGGAAGTACCCCGGGAATCCCTGCGGGCGGCGGTTCAACTGGTGGAAATAGTATTGTCATCCTGGCAAGTACACCTGCAGGCGCTTCGACAATTTTGCAGAAATATGCTGATTACGCAAAAGACCATAACCTACAGCAATGGCAAGCAGTAGATCCTGCTTGGGCAGCTTATCAAGCAGACGGCTCTCCTTTGGGGATTACAAACAAGAATACTTTTGCAAATGTAATTATATACAATTGGCAGGCAGCGAATTCAAGTTGGACATCGTGGAATGATATAAGTGGTAGTGACTGGCAATGGTCAGAGATAAAAAGATATTACGAAACATGGAAAAAGAACAATTCTTAAGTTCCTGCTCTAATTCTTTGATTTCTTAACGGATATGAAATTGTGTCAGAGCGGATGTTTTAGGGCTTGAATAAATTAAACAGGACAGTTCATTCAAAATGAATGAACTGTCCTGTTGTGTGTTTTAACAATTAAGTTTTTCCGTACATGGTTTCATCTTCGCTGCTATTTTTTTGGTGTAACCTTCCCGTTTTGAATTTCCCGCTCCAGAATTTGCAGCGCGTGATCGTGCTTTTCCTCACTGAGGTTTCCGCTTTCGAATTCATCGGCAATAATTTTTCTGCATATGGTAACAAAGTACTGCGTGTCTAAATCAGGAACACCTTTACGAATGTAGTTTCCCGTAGAAATCTTATCCAATAACGCCAGTATGACCTGATCTGTGACAATCGTATGATAGTTAGGTTCGCCCAGCATGTTTTTGGGATTTCTGGCAAGAGCTACCAGATCTTTTTCGATTTGCGCAAGCAGTCTTTTAAATTCTCTTCCAAAATGCGTATCGTCATTGGCTTCTAATTCGTAGTTAAACTGTTCCCGAAGTTTGGCAAACTCGGCTTTAAAGTTAAACTCATGAAAATTTTCCTCTTGGGAAACAAAATATTCTGTTTCCTCCGGGCTTGCGGCCTTATAAGCTTTATAAAGATAATTCAGTATCAGGATAATGCCGATAATTAAAACGGCGGTGATTCCCATAGAATAATCTTCACTGAATTCAAAAAAGCTGACGAAAGCAAGATTAAACAAAAATGCTATCGCAATAAACAATAGCAATATGAAGGGCGGACTGGCACTTTTCATTCCTTATGCGCTCCCCTTTAATTTCGAAATAGAAAATTAAAAATCTCCATATCAGATTTTTAATTTATACACAATACCTGTATTTACCATTATAGTATATTTGGATAATTAACGCAAGAGTATTGCAAAATCTTTAAGTTTTGTGATATAATTTTAATGGCATAGTTTAAGTAAAAGATTTAATTAATGACAGGGGCAAGGATTATGATACAGTTTCGTAAGTATTTTAACAGAAAAGGCCAGGGTATTGTTGAATATGCCATTTTGCTTGCGGTTATTGTTGGTTTAGCCGTGTTGTTGAATGATGGCAGCATTAGTAACGAAGTGAAAGGTTCATTTGATAGTGTTGCTGCATTATTTAGAGGAGAAGATGTACAGGGCCAAGGACAAAGCGGATATGTAGCGCTGAACAAAAGAGGAAAAAACCAATTGCGTGATTACACAACTGGTCAGGATTTAGTTGATGATAAGTTGCGTATAGAGGCTGACCAAGCAACGCTGGTGAATATTGCAGGCTTTTTTATGGGAAAAACAAAAGCAGAAGTCAAGGCTGCTATTGGAGGATCAGACGGCTCTGCTACTCAAGGAACACTTCTTTTGGATTATAAGGATTGGACAGAAGAAGGCAGTTATACGAATGGTGACATTAAAACAGGTTTAAGTGATTACACCAAATATGGCACTACGCCTTCAGATCATACCAATGGAAGGATATATAATTGGATGCAAGGGGATTATGGTACTAACGGATATAATTCTGACTATGATTATGATGCAGGTACCAGATATCTGGTCTCGAATTATATGATTAATCCTAACGAAGCAACGCCCCAGGGGGAAAATGCAAAATGGATTGATAACAGATCGGTTCGGGTTGTGTTAACGTATGATAGTAATGGTCAAGTTTCAGAATCACGTGCTTATATTACACGCGGTGAAAGAGGTACGGATAATTCAGGAATCAGAGAGCTTGATGTAAAAATGTCATACGACAGTAATGGTAACACAACTTGGCACCAAACTACTGAAGGGACAGGCTATTATAAATTTGACAAAAACGTTAGATATTAATGAATTACCCTTTCGGGCGTACAAACGTCCGAACTTGCTTCGCCAACGCAGACCAGGCGCGGGTTTTCGCGCCTGGTCTTTTTTAGTTGCATCTTCTCATGGCAAACCATTCCGGCAATGTCAGTAAAGACTTACAACTCTCAGATTGCCGGCAGGCTTGCATTTTCCATCAATTAGTTGTATAATACATTCCTGTCGGGAGAATTTCATGCTTCTGCGTGAGGTTCTCCCTTCTATTTTTCTGCGAGGGGTGTTTCGTATTAGCAGCTATTCAAATAACAAAAAGCCGATTACGTTCCGCATCGTGGATTCGGCCATGGGAGTGGGGAAGAGCCAGTGTCTCATTGACCACATCCGGTTCAGTGAATCCTACTGTCATATGAGCGAGAAGAACAATCGCTACATCATCTTTGTCCCGACCCTCAGTGAGCGGGATGAGCGTTTCCGGAAGAGGCTGGGGGTGAAGACGCCGGCGGACAGGCCTTACAGTCAGAGCATCCGGGACATGATCCGGGACGGTGATAACATTATAACCACCCATGCTTTGTGGAACTTTTTCAATGATGATACCATCAAGGCTTTTAAACAAAGCAAATACAGGTACGCCGCTTACTTCGACGAGGTCCCCGGGTTGTTCCGGGATGTGGTGGGCAGCGGGCTGAAACCGGATGAGAACGGCAACGTGGTTCGTTTCGGTTCGGCGGATGTGAAGCTGATGCAGGACCAGAAGATGGTGGCCTGCCGCAACGGCGTGATCCAATACAACCCCACCTGCAAATACGCAAAGGAAGTTTCGGAATACAAGGTGTTCAACGCAGTACGGAGCCTGAGCCGCAGCTGTACTCTGTATCCCTATGGGGAAAAGGACGGCCAGTTCACTTCTATCGTGGCTTTTGCCAAGCGGGAACTGTTCGAATGCTTCCGGCAGTGCTGGTTCTTTTCCTACATGACCCATAACAGCATGCTCCACAAGTATTGTGTGTTGAATCATATCGATATGGAATATTATCAGGTGAACGATGGGCGCTTTGTGAAGAATCCGGAGGGACGGTACATGGAAACCTACCCGGAGGGGATCGGGAACCTGGTGATCCTGGATGATCCGCGCTTCAATGTGGATTTCAGTTTGTCCAAGAACTGGTATGAACGGGCCGGCAAGGAGAAGACCCGGGGGAAGCTGAAGCAGTTGGAAAACTGTTTCCGTTACGCTTATGAGTATATGAGGAGCAAAGGCGTGCGCAGCGACACGTTCGTGTACACGGTTTTCAATGCGTATAAAGACCTGATCAAAAGTGACGGCAGGCATTTCCCGACGGCGAAGCGTTTTCTGCCCTGCAACACAAAAGCCACCAACGATTACAGTAACTGTATCGGGGTGGCGTATTTGTGCAACCGTTATTTTGATGTGACCTGCACCAATTTTCTGGCCCAGCGGGCTAAGGAGGAGGATAATCCGGAGCTGGAGTTTGATAACAATAATTATGCTCTGTCGGAGCTGGTGCAGTTTATCTGGCGTTCCCATGTGCGGGTGAAGGATTCCTGCCAGCCTGTGTACGTGTGGGTGCCTGACCGGCGCATGCGCACGTTGCTGCAGGACTTCCAGAAGCGGGCGCTGGAGGGGGACGCTGCGGAGTGATTCGTCGTCTTTCGTCAATGCTTTTCTTCATCTAACCACTCTGCGGCGTCTATGACCCGAATGCCTTCGTGTTGGTACGGTGGCTGGTACGTTCTGGCAATCAACATTTTTGGATAAGCGTCTTTTATGGCTAACAGTGGCGTAATTTCCCGCTCAAAAGTCTTATGATCAGAAATATCATAGGCAACCTGGATATATGTTTTATAGCCTTGCTTCATGGCCACAAAATCAATTTCCTTTTCATATAGCGCCCCCACATAAACTTCATAGCCTCGGCGCAGCAGTTCAATGGCAACAATGTTTTCCAACGCATGGCCGTAGTCCATATTTTTGGTGCCAAGCCGTGCATATTTGAAACTCTGGTCTGACAGATAATATTTGTCTTCTGATCGGAGATATTTTTTCCCTCTGATGTCATAACGGCGGATACGGTAAAAGGCGAAAGCTTTGCATAGATGTTCAATATACTTGCCGACGGTTTTATGATCTGCTTTTGCTTTGTTTGATGAAAGAGTATCGGTAATGGTTCTGACGGATGTTACGTTGCCAATATTATCCATGAGGAAGTCTATCAGTTTCTGCAGCAACGGTTCATTGCGGATTTTATATTTCTTCTCAATGTCGCGGACAATTAACGCATTCAGTACTTCATTGTTAAGGTAGCGGTGCTTTTGTTCTTCGTTTTTGTAAAGATACGACCCGGCCATGCCGCCGTCTGTGATATATTTTGTCAGGCTCGCGTACAGGTTTTCAGTTGGGTAGTAGTCAAGGTATTCACGGAACGAAAAAGGGAACATATGGATTTCATAAGTGCGGCCCACGAACAGGGTGGCGAGGTCGCTGCTTTGCAGAAAGGCATTGGAGCCGGTTACCCAGATATTAAATCTTTCCTTTGCGTGCAGGCTGTTGATTGCTTTTTCGAACGAAGGACACATCTGGACTTCGTCAATTAACAGGTAATTGTTCATCTCCTTTTGGTAGTGTTCTTCTGCATAGTTTTCCAATGCATGATATTCCGCAAGGTCTTCAAAATCTGTGAGGTTGTAGTTGATGTGAATAAGGTTTGCCTGTGGATCTGTGTCGTTGATGTAATCGGCGATGGTTTCCAGTAATTTGGATTTCCCGCTCCGGCGGACGCCGGTAATCACTTTGATGTCTGGTGTTTGCAGCACATCTTTTATTTCCTTGATATAATCAGTGCGTTCAATCAGTTTCAATTTCTTTGCCTCCTGAGTAAATACTGCATTTGCTTTCAATATATATTACATCCTGGGACTATTATAGCATTTCTGTTCCCCAAATACAATAAAAATTTGATTTTGGGGAATAGAAACGCTATAAATAGAAATAACCCTGCGCCACAAGCGGCTTTGAGGTATGGGGATGGCCTTCCAGATAGTGGAACACAAGCAGGGCATTCTAATTTCCATTTTATAATAAATCTTGAAATATGGATGACTGTTATTTCACTTCGGGCGTTCAAACGCCCGAACTTGCTTCGCAAATCCAGTCGTGGTGCGGGTTTGCGAACCTGGTCTTTCTATATTAAAGGTATGCTTATTGGAAGCTTTGATAGAATTAGCTTATAATCTGCAAAATTCAAACTTCCGGAAAAGACCTGGCATAGAGTCTCTTCCCTTCGCTGAAGGAATTTTGGGATAGCACGTTGAAGGAAAACGTCGATAATTATATTAGTAAATTTACTGATAAAATTATTGATTTCTCAAATTTAGTGTGATAGTATTAAAGTAAAGCATAGAGTAAAGGAGGTTTCTTTATGCCGTCTGTAGTTAGCGCAATACGCAATACGGTTCCGATTTCCCATTTTAACCGTGGCCTGGCCGGTAAAATTTTTGACGAAGTGAAAGCGTCCGGGGCTAAAGTTGTGATGAAGAATAATGTGGCTGAATGTGTCCTGTTGTCTCCGGATGAATATGTCCGGCTCATGGATGAGGTTAACAATGCCCGGCTTCTTGCCGTTGCGGCAGAGCGCATGTCTTCTTTTGATCCGTCTGCACTGGTCCCGGAAGAGGAAATGGACAGAAAGCTTGGGATTACGGAGAAAGAGCTGGAGAGTGTTGGCGAGGTGGAGTTTGAATGAGTTGGAACGTTGCGTATTTGCCGGAAGCGGAAAAAGATATCCTTGCTCTGGCGCGTAACCAGCAGATCATCGTTAATAAGGCGATTAAAAAGTTCAGACAAAATCCGTTGCCGCAAAGTGAAGGCGGATATGGTAAGCCCCTGGGACATAAACAGGGGTTGAATCTGACGAACTTTTTAAAAATCAAACTTCGCGGAGCCGGGATTTGTATTGTCTATAAACTGGTCCGGACGGATAAGCAAATGTTGGTGGTAGTCGTCGGTGTGCGGGCCGATGAAGAAGTATATGAAATCGCGTCGAAAAAAAAAGTACTATATAAACTGTGATATTTTCTAACATGAATTTGTTTATGCGGCGTCATCGCCATGCGTTATTATTAATTATATATTTGCTGATTATTGTTGCCCTCTGGTACCTGCCCGGCGTGTTCCATCCCCAATCGGTGGAGGATGTGCGCCGGTGGGTGACGGGGTTCGGCGTGTGGGGTCCGTTGGTGTATATATTGTTGTACACGGTGCGGCCCCTGCTTTTGTTTCCCAGTTTGCTGCTGAACGTGGCGGCAGGGATTCTGTTTCCTCCTGCTATTGGCATACCTTGTCTGCTGCTTGGAGGCTTGGGCAGCGCGGCATTGCTGTTTTGTATGGCCCGCACGGGCATTGGCAGCGAGTTCTTTGATCTGCACGGAGGCAAGTGGGGTACGCGGCTTCATCATTACCTTTCCGACGGCGCCAAAAACTTTCAGCGTATGCTTTGGCTGCGGACGGTGCCTTTGTTTCCCTATGATGTGATCAGTCTGGTTGCGGGCTGTACCAAAATGAAATTTGTTACCTTTGCAGTGACTACGTTTTTGGGCATGATACCGGGAGCCATTGCTTACAATATTTTAGGAGACGCGTTGACCGGCAATTCCGGTTTTGTTTTGTCTGCTGTTTTGCTTGTGATTGCTTTCGGTATCCCTTTGGCTTTCTGGTATTTTGGCGGGGAACGGAAACATTTAAAAGAAAAATAGTATTTTTGTGTTATAATAGGGTTGAAAATGAAATGCAGGAGGCCCGGCATGGAAAAGAATACAGAAACCGAAATCAAATTATTAATTGCCAAAAAAGATGTAAAAGCATTAGTCGCTTCCCCCCTGGTTGCCAAAAAAACAAAAAAAGGCAGCCACAAGACGGTGAAGCTGGTTAATATTTATTTTGATACCCGCGATCTATTGTTGCGGCAGGCAGGCATTGCCTACCGTGTGCGGCAAAACGGGAAGAAGTACGAAGCTACAGTAAAGCTGGGCAAGACCGCGGCCGGGGGGCTTTCCGCACGGCAGGAGTACAATGTGCCGGTAAAGAACGCCAAACCAAATCTTTCCGTTTTTGATGAGAGCGGTCTGCAGGTGGATTTTACGGCACTTTTGGGTACGGCTCAGATTGAAAAGCTGTTTACCGTGCGGGTGAAGCGGGAATTGCGTCTGCTGCAGATCACCAAGGATACGCTGGTGGAGATGGCCATCGACCAGGGCTTCATTTCCGCGGGAGGAAAAAAAGAAACCATTGACGAGGTTGAACTGGAAATTAAGGAAGGTTCTTTAGGGGACTTGCTGGAATACACGGCAAAGATTGCTGCCATGGTGCCGGTGTTCACGGAATCCCGCAGCAAGTTCGCCCGGGGCCTGGCGCTCCTGGACAAGCTGGAGCCGGAGGGAAGCCGCGAATTACAGGGCATCGACTGGGACAGCGATTACAGCATGGAATACAAAAAGCAGTTTTACCAGTACGGCACGGAAATCATGGAAGAGCAGAATGTGTTCGCTGACTGCGGCAAGCTGCAGACGGAGGCGGACCGGATCTTCCTGCCCTATTTTGAAAAGATGGAAGAATTCCTGTACTGGCTGCAGCCTATGATGGACGGCAGCGCCGGGATGCAAGCTAATCTGCAGCGTGTGCTGCAGCCTCTGTACAGATTAAAATATGCCAAGCTGCTGCAGAAGCGCTGGAAAGTGTTATATAAAATGGCGGACGGACGCCTGGGCGCGGATAAGGTAGCGCACCTGCTGGAAAACCGGGTGAAAGCCCTGGGCGACCAGATTCAGCGGCAGGTGCTGACAGGAACGTATTCCGGTATTGTCTTCACCTTGTGGGCGGCGATGGAAAAGGCCGGCTGGAAAGCGGAGGAATATCTGCAGGCCGGTCAGTTGCTTCAGGTCCGCTCCAAAGATATTCTGGAAAAGATCACGGAGGTTTTGGAGCAGACGCAGGCAGCCAGGACGGAAAAGGCCGGTGCGCTGCTTGCGGACAGCATGGCCGGGAAGGTTGTGCCGGAAAAGAAAAAGAAAAAAATAAAGCTGGACGAACCCGGATATGTAACGGCGTCCCATCTTTACAAAGAACTGCATTACTTGGTTATGGCCAATGATACGGTAAAGGTTCCCGAGCTGGGCAAGGAAAGCCGGAAAAAACTGGAAAAGCTGGGTGAATCCCTGCACGCTTTGGCAGAAGTGAATGAACTGGGTCAGACTGTTCCGGCAGAATTATTGAAATCCAACACTGTAATCTCCGCGCGGCAGGGCGGCTACCTGCTGGGTGATCTGGCGGCGGAACAGTTATTGGCACGGAAATCGCTGAGCAAAGCCTTTGAAAAATGGATTAAGACAGTGAAGATGTAGTTTTGTGAACAATTTGCAAAAAGACAAAAAATCGTTTGACTTTTTGACTTTAAGCGGTATAATAGTAATAGGCAGGCAAAAGAAAAGAGCCCCGTTATTGGGGCTCTTGTTCAGGCCTTTTATTTTGGGAACTCATTAGCAGTCGTTTGGCTAGAGTGCTAACAGTTTGTTTGAAGAGTTGATACCGCCTGAATAAGCGAAGCGTCCTCCCGGAGGGCGCGAGGAATTGTTGTTTAAAGAAGGTCTGACAAGTAGGGCAACAATACTTTACATTTAGCAACGCAACGCGGGACAGACCCGAAGCGTTAGCGGAGCGCTATGAAGGCGGCATCAACTCTGAAACTTACTTAAACAGTGCAATGCCCAGCAATATGATGGCGATAACGGCCAGCAGCGTAATGTTGTACTTGCGCATCTGTTCCAGGTGATGGCTGGTGACCGTTTCATTCAGCATGTTGTAGCAACGCTGCAGCACCTGCATCTTCAGCTCGATGTTCTCCTGCCATACGGAAGCTTTCAGCAGCTTCATATAACGGGCGTACACCTTGGCGTAGAAAATATCTTCCGTAACCAAAAGAGCATTGGAAATGTTGCTGGTGAGACTGCTGACATCCGCCATGGTCTCCAGCAGTTCGTCCCGGATGCTGCGCAGCACATCGATATTCTTGAGATTGGCTTTATCGTCAATGATGTTGTAGGTCTTGTCGATGGCGTGGTTCAGGAAGTTGTCGTAGTACCGCAGTTCCAGATACTGGGCGTTGGCAAACTCCAGCAGGTCGGGGATGTCCATGCTGCCGGTGGGATCATAGACCACGGCGCTGTCCCAGGCCAGCCAGGCTACATCGTCTGCATAGGAGAAACGGTTGGCCAGGGCAGATTCCCGGGTCTCTTCGTTCACCGGGTCGGGATCCTTCAGCAGGAAGGGAACGATATCCCAGTCCTCGGGAATGGGATCCTGGAAATAGTAGACCACAAAGTCTTCGTCATAGCCCGAAATGTTTTTGTTGGTGCAGGCGGGGGCGATGGTCTCCACCGTAGCGTCAAGGAACTTGCGGAAGTCTTTGTCCGGCAGTTCCTCCACGGCCAGCACCAGATTGAGATACTCCTGATAGGTAATATCTTCTTCCGGCGGGATCTTGAAGAGGATGCAGATAACTCCCAGGTCCTGGATGCGGGCCTTCACTTCAACCAGATATTCCACACCGCCGATGTTCATTTCGTGATAACCTAATTCAACCAGCACGGGCGGGTCGTGGAAAGTGATGGACTTGGTGGAAATGCGGTCCAGGCGCAGGCGGGATGAGATTTTGTTGCGGCTGTGCCACAGGGCCTGTACCTGGTCGAGGTTGATCTCGTCTGCCACGTCGAAGAGACGGTAGGCGATTATGTTTGTTCTCATGATGTTCCCTCACAAAAATTCCGGAGCGCTGACGGTTGCCGGGAAGCATACCCCGGCGTCTCCGTAAAATAAATAATAATCCAACATAAACATATAGCTTTTTGGCGTTTTTGTAAAGGGAAAAGTATGATAAAGCAAATATTTTTAATAAATTAAGGTTAGAAAAAATTCTACATACATCATTATTGAAAGACGGGAGTGATAACTATGAATGAAAACTACATGGATGAAGTAAAGGCCATCATCGAGGCGGCGCAGCAGCAGGCTTTGATGAATTACAACCAGGAAGTGACCAGCGCGCATCTGCTGCTGGCACTGTGCAGTGATGATTTCTTTAAATTTTTACTGCAGACCTTCAAAGTAGATGAAAATACATTTACCAATGAGGCACGGGCTCTGGTGGGCCGCATTCCTTCCGTAAAAGGACAGGACCGGCAGCTTTTGATGAGCTCGGACTTTGCCCGGGTCAACGGTATCATGCTGCGTAAAGCGGGGCAGGGTAATGTGACGGTAGGGCATCTGGCGTCTGCGTTGGCAAGCGATGGAAGCAATGATGTTACAGCGCTGTTTAAGAAGTACGGCATCGACAGCAACAAGATTGAAAAGCTGTATGAGCATTACCTGAACAACTCCGCCAATGATGAAAGCAAGAAGACGTTGGAGAAGTTTGGCCAGGACCTGACGGCAAGAGCCCGGCAGGGCAAACTGGATCCGGTCATCGGCCGTGACGATGAGATCCGCCGCACCATTGAGATCCTGAGCCGCCGGAAGAAGAACAACCCGGTGCTCATCGGTGAACCCGGTGTAGGCAAGACCGCCATCGTGGAAGGCCTGGCCCGCCGTATCGTGGCCGGGGACGTGCCGGAAAGCCTGAAGAACAAAACCTTGTACGCATTGGATCTGGCTGCGTTGGTAGCCGGGGCCAAGTACCGCGGCGAATTTGAGGAGCGTTTGAAGAAAGTGCTGAAAGCCGTAGCTGACAGCGCGGGGCAGATCGTCATGTTCATCGACGAACTGCACACCGTAGTAGGCGCCGGCGCGGCGGAAGGTTCTATGGACGCCGGCAACATCCTGAAGCCCATGCTGGCCCGGGGTGAGCTGCGCTGCATCGGTGCAACCACACTGAACGAATACCACAAATATATTGAAAAGGACAGCGCCCTGGAACGTCGTTTCCAGCCTGTCATGGTCAACGAGCCCAGCGTGGAGGATACGATTTCTATTCTTCGTGGTTTGAAAGAAAGCTATGAAAACCATCACGGAGTGCGGATCAAGGACGCGTCCCTGGTAGCGGCGGCTGTCATGAGCCAGCGTTACATCAATGACCGGTTCCTGCCGGACAAGGCCATCGACCTGGTGGACGAGGCGGCAGCCCGGCTCCGTACGGAGATTGATTCCTCCCCCACGGAGATCGATGAAAGCAAACGCAAGATCCTGCAGTTGGAGATTGAAGAGCAGGCTCTGAAGAAAGAGGAAGACCCTGCCTCCGCGGACCGTCTGGTCAAACTGCAGGAGCAACTGGCCAAACTGCGGGAAGAGAACGCTGCCCTGATCAAGCGCTGGGATGATGAAAAAGCCAGCATCATCAAGGTGCGGGAAGTGAAAAAGGAAATCGGCGCCGTGAAGCAGGAAATGGAAAAGGCGGAACGGGACTACGACCTGAACAAGCTGGCGGAACTGAAGTACGGCCGCCTGCCGGAGCTGCAGAAACAGCTGCAGGCGCTGGAGAACCAGACCGCAGGAGAAAATGCCCTGCTGAAGGAAGAGGTGGACGAGGACGACATCGCTCGGGTAGTCAGCACCTGGACCGGCATTCCGGTACAGCGGCTGGGAACCGGCGAACGGGAAAAGCTGGTACATCTGGAAGAAACTCTCCATGAGCATGTCATCGGTCAGGACGAAGCGGTGAAGGCAGTGGCCGACGCTGTGATCCGGGCCCGTGCGGGTATCAAAGACCCCAACCGTCCTATCGGTTCCTTCATCTTCCTGGGACCTACCGGCGTAGGCAAGACCGAGCTGGCCAAGACTCTGGCGGAAGTGTTGTTCGACGATGTGAAGAACATGATCCGCATCGACATGAGCGAATACATGGAGAAGCACACCGTGTCCCGCCTCATCGGTGCCCCTCCCGGCTATGTAGGCTACGACGAGGGCGGCCAGCTGACGGAAGCGGTGCGGCGTCATCCGTACTCTGTCATCCTCTTTGATGAAATTGAAAAGGCCCATCCGGATGTGTTCAACGCCCTGTTACAGGTGCTGGACGACGGCCGTCTTACCGATGGACAGGGCCGCAGCGTGGACTTCAAGAACACGCTGATCATCATGACCAGCAACATCGGCAGCCAGCGGATCATGGAGTCCGGTGACAGCATGGACAGTGAAGCGGTGCGGCAGCTGCTGCTGACCCGGTTCCGTCCGGAGTTCCTGAACCGTGTGGATGACATCGTCACATTTAAGGCGTTGAAGCCTGAACAGATCAAGGACATTGTGAAACTGATCCTGAAAGAACTGGGTGACAGGGTGAACAAACAGCTGGAAATCAAACTGAACTGCACTGACGAAGCAGCGGCTTTGTTAGCAAAAGAAGGTTTCGATCCCCAGTTCGGCGCCCGTCCGTTGAAACGTCTGATTGTACACAGTGTGGAAAACGTACTCTCCAATAAAATTGTTAACGGCGAGATCAAAGCCGGGGATAGCGTGGAGATTTATGTGAACCGCGGTGAGATCGACGTGAAGTAAGATTTGCCGTGAAGCAAAAATTTATAAAACATAGTTTGACGAAAGACATCTTTCTTGCGGGAAAGATGTCTTTTTTATGTTCTTTTTATAAAATATTTTAGAAATATTTATGATGAAGGTTTATTGCTTTCCTACTTTATGATAAAATAAAATGAATTCGTATATGCATTTGGAATTTACATAGTACAGGAGGTTTTTATTATGGGTAAGATGAAAAAATTATTGGCGGCAGGTGTAGTCTGCTATGTAGCCTATAAATTAGGTAAAAAATATTTAAAAGAAAATAACCTGACGGCGGAGGACGTCTTTGATTCCGCCAAGAAGAAAGCGGAAGAGTTTGCCAAGCAGGCTGCCGGCGTGGTTCCCACCACGAAAGAAGGCAAAAAGGAAGGCAAAAAAGTTTATACCTTCGGCGCGGAAAAACGCATTGAGATGGTGCACCTGGCAGACGGCGTCACCGGTCTTTACGACAACAAAAAGAATTATCCCATTGAGAAAAAGGTGAAGACCTACAGCGAAGATGAGGGTAAGCTGTATGTGTACGGTGAAGCGGCGGACTATGTGATCACCGACAACCCCTTCTTCATGAACGTGTATGTGAAAGACAAAGAACAGACAAAAGCAATTGCCATTGCGTTGGGCAAGCAGTATGACGCGGAAGAAATCGCCGTCTACAACTATGGCTCCAGCCAGAAGTTTGATGCCCAGGGCATGGCGGCGGAAGCCGAGGCGGAAAAAGTAGCGGCGGAACAGGCGGCAGCCAAAGCCAAAGAAGCAGAGCTGGCAGCGCAGGAAGC
>Ga0265298_10001163_pt1 | contig 38824 bp, 36 predicted proteins | sample AusTroGonzalo_MG_3_FD_193486 | JGI IMG/M metagenome (GOLD analysis project Ga0265298, IMG submission 193486) | Bovine rumen microbial communities from tropical cattle in Woodstock, Queensland, Australia - Gonzalo_01 | ecosystem: Host-associated > Mammals > Digestive system > Stomach > Rumen ...
CAAATATATCCACGAAAAGCCAAGTCATAGGTTTGCCCGGACTAAATGTGGCATTTAGTCGGAGTAAACCTATGATTTAGTCCGACTAAATGGCCCACTTAGCACGACTAACTCATTCTACCAGTTATATCCTTTGTATCCCGAAGAATAGAAGTTCAAGTTGGAACATTCCATTAGCGAACTTTTAGACAGGTTTGATGAAGATGAAACCCAAATCATCAATATCCATCGTAAAAATGTATGTCAAGATTTGGTTTAGACACGGGCCTATTTGTTTCTAGCTTCCTCAAATCGCTGCATGAGCCATTCGTTCTGCTCGGGGATGGTCATGTGGGAATTGTCGAGCAACAGGGCATCGTCAGCCTGGCGCAGGGGTGACACCTCGCGGTGGGAGTCGATATAGTCGCGCTCCTGAACGTTCTTTAAGATGTCGTCGTAGTCGGCAGGCATGCCCTTTTCCTTTAGCTCGTCGAAGCGGCGCTGGGCGCGGACTTCGGCAGAGGCGGTGACGAAAATTTTCAACTCGGCGTTGGGGAAGACGACGGTGCCGATGTCACGGCCGTCCATGACGATGCCTCCCTGCTCACCCATGCGCTGCTGCTGGGCAACAAGGGCGGTGCGGACGAAGCCAAGGGCGGAAATGGGGCTGACGCGATTAGAGACTTCGAGGGTGCGGATTTCGCGCTCCACGTTCTCACCGTTGAGGAACGTGGTGGTCTTGCCATCGACCAGTTTCTGCTCGATGATGATGTCGCCGGCGTCGAGGGCCTGCTCCAACTCCTGGGTTTTGATGGTGCCGTCGTCGAGGAACAGACCATTGCGCAGGGCGTAGAGGGTGACAGAGCGGTACATGGCTCCTGTGTCGACATAGATGTAGCCCACGCGGCGGGCAAGTTCCTTGGCCATCGTGCTCTTGCCGCACGACGAATGGCCGTCAATAGCTATGGTAATTTTTTTCATAATGCGTAACTGATATTGAATACAAGTGATGAGGATGAGACGTGGTACTTGGCGTAGGCCACGTTGAGCTTGAGCTTCTGCAACTGGAGGCCTGCACCGATGCTGAGGCCTGCTCCGTGGGTACTGGAGCCGTCGCCCTCCTGGATCTTCATCTCAGCGGCGCGCAGGGCGTTATAACCTGCGGCGATATAGAACTGGGGCGAGAGGATGAGGTCGGCACCGATGACCAGGTGCTTGCCGAAGCCATACTCCCAGTCGTTCAGACGAATGAGCGAGGCCGAGAGCCGCAGGGGCGAGCGCAGCAGTCGCTTGGTGATGCCTATCTGTAGGTCGAGGGGCATGCGCTCGAAGTCGTCCTCGTAGGCTGAGAGCTGTCCGCCGAGGTTGCGGGCAACGGCCGACAGCGAAAGTTCGTTGTCGGCGTTATAGTAGTTGAGGCCGAGGTCGACACCTGCAGCCAGTGAGTTGTATTGTCCGATATAGGAGGCAATGAACTTTGTCGTGATGCCTCCCGTAAAGTGCTCGCTGAGGGCGTAGGCGAAAGTGCCGCCCACGGCAATGTCCTTGGCCGAGAACTCGCCCGTCTGCTGGCCTGTTGCCGTGGTCTCCTTCATCGAGCCGTAGCCCATATACTGGCCAGTGACACCCCAGGTACCACGCTCGCCTGCGGCTTGCATGTAGGAGGCGCTGGCGGTGGTGGAGCCTTGCATGTAGGTCATTAGGTTGAGATTCAGCGTGCGGTCGGTCACGTTGTTGATGAGTGCCGGATTGTGGAAAATAAGCGTGGGGTCGTCCTCGACAATCGTCGTGTTGTCGCCACCAAGTGCCGCGACGTGGGCGCTGACGGGGAGCCTGAGGAAGTTATACGCAGTTTGGCTCTCCTGTGCCTTGACTGTTAGCACAGAAAGCAGTAATATGGCGGCAATTATGACTTTCCTCATCTAATTATTCTCAATTTGGGCGCAAAGATACTAATATTTTTGAATTTTGAAGTTTGAATTTTGAATTATTTCGTACCTTTGTAGCGCTTTTTGGTTATATAACGGAAATAGGTGCCATTTTATTATGGAAATAAAGAAGAGTGCGAAAGCTGACTTGGATAGCAGGCGAGGAAGGGATTTCTTCCTTGGCGTGGTCCTTGTGCTGGCACTCCTGTTTGTGGCGCTGGAGTACGACTGGACTTCCTCTGATGATCAATTCGACTACGAGGCGCTGGAGAATATTGTCAAGGAACTCGACCTCGAGGCTCTGAAAGAAGAGGAACGCATACCGCTTATCAAGGAACCCGTCAAGGAACGACCGCAGTCGGCCGACAAGCTGAACGTGGTGGAGGACGAACCCCAGGTAGAGCTGAAGGACGAGATTCCGCCCGCTGAGACCGATGTGGAGGTGAAGGCCGTCGACGAGGTGGAAGATCCTGAGCAACCAACGGTTCTTGATATGGAGAATAACCCGCTGAACTTTCGCGTGGTTGAGGAACTGCCCGAATTTCCTGGTGGTGCCTCTGAATTCATGAAGTGGCTCACCAAGAACCTGCGATACCCGCCCCAAGCACAGCAACGCAAGCTGCAGGGCAAGGTGGTGGCCCAGTTCATCGTCAACAAGGACGGTAGCATCAGCAACATCGAACTGGTGAAGCGCGTCGACCCCAGCCTTGACAACGAGGCCCTGCGCGTGCTCCGTCTGATGCCACGCTGGAAGGCCGGACAGCAGGATGCCAAGCCCTGCCGGACGCAGGTGTGCATACCGATTGTTTTTAAGTTGTAATGCCGAAACACCGAAATGCCAAAAACGTCGAAATAACGAAATGTCGAAATAACGAAATGAATACATCTACTGAAATCCTGGAGAAGGTCAACCAGTTTATTGACCAGTTGACTTACGACCGTCGCCCCACTTCGCTCTATGAGCCCATAGAGTATGTCCTGTCGATAGGCGGTAAGCGCATTCGCCCCGTGCTGATGCTGCTGGCCTATAATCTTTACAAGGAAGATCCGGAGCGCATCTTGATGCCTGCCGTGGGACTGGAAACCTATCATAACTACACGCTGTTGCACGACGACCTGATGGACAATGCCGACATGCGCCGCGGGCACGATACCGTGCATAAGAAGTGGGATGCCAATAAGGCCATTCTTAGTGGCGACTCCATGCTGGTGCTGGCCTACCAGCGCATGCAGCAATGTGACAGTCGCTACTTGCAGGCCGTGCTCGACGTTTTTACGGAAACAGCGCTGGAGATTGGTGAAGGGCAGGAGTACGACATGTCGTTCGAGACTCGCAACGACGTGACTGAGGACGAGTATATCGAGATGATTCGCCTGAAAACCTCGGTGCTGCTGGCCTGTGCGGTGAAGATTGGCGCTATCCTGGCCGATGCCAGCGACGACGATATCCAGAACCTGTATAAGTTCGGTGAACAGCTGGGACTGGCCTTCCAGTTGCAGGATGACCTGCTCGACGTCTATGGAGACCCTGAGGTATTTGGCAAGGCCATTGGCGGCGACATCACCTCGAACAAGAAAACCTATATGCTCATCAATGCCGTGAATCGGGCTACGCCGGAGCAACGGGCAGAGCTGATGCGCTGGATTGAAGCAAAGAACTTCGACCGCAACGAAAAAGTGCGTGCCGTCACTGCCCTCTACGACCAGATAGGCATTCGTGAGTTGTGTGAGCAGAAAATCAACTACTACTTCGACGAGTGCCGCAAGTATCTGGCCAAGGTCAGCGTCAGCGACGAGCGCAAGCAGGTGCTCCTCGCCTATACCGACGAGATGATGAAGCGGAAGAAGTGATGATGGATGATGTAGGATGTCTGATGTAGGAGGAAAGTGATGATGGAATGGATTGATACACATTGCCATTTGGATGGCGAGGAGTTTAATGAGGACCGCGAGGCGGTGATGCAGCAGGCGCGTGAGGCTGGTGTCGGGAAGATTTTCCTGCCCGCCATTGATCTGCCCACCTCCCAACGCATTCTTTTCCTTTGTGCCCAGCATCCGGACTATCTTTACGCAATGGTGGGCTTGCATCCCGAGGAAGTGCGTGCCGACTGGCGCGAGCAGCTCCAAGCTATCCGACTATTGCTTCAGTCCTCTCTCCAGCCAGAGGGTGTGGCTCCTATCGCCATTGGTGAGGTGGGCCTAGACTATTACTGGAGCCGTGAGTTCGAGCAGGAACAGCAGGAGGCGTTCGAGGAACAGGTGCGCTGGTCGGTGGAAACACAGTTGCCGCTGATGATTCATTGCCGGAAAGCCCAGAACGAGTTGGTGGCTATTATAAAAAGGTATGCGAACGAACTGCCTGGTGGCGTGTTCCATTGCTTCACGGGCAACGAACTGGAGGCTGAGCAATTGCTGCAGTTCGACCGCTTTGTGCTGGGCATCGGCGGTGTGTTGACGTTCAAGAAGTCGCACCTGCCCGAGGTGTTGCCGAAGGTCGTACCCTTGGACCGCATCGTGCTGGAGACCGATGCCCCCTATATGGCTCCCGTACCCATGCGTGGCAAGCGCAACGAGCCGGCCTTCACCCGCTACGTACTGTCGAAGCTGGCTGAGAGCTATGGAGTCAGTGAAGAGGAGATGGCTGCCAAGACCAATGCCAACGTGGCCCGCGTCTTTGGCATAAAATGATAAAGAATATTAATTTTTCTCTTTTCACTTTTCTCTTTTCACTTAAATATATTACCTTTGCATCCGCAAAACGCAAGGAGAGGTGCTCGAGTGGTTGAAGAGGCACGCCTGGAAAGCGTGTAACCGGCAAAACCGGTTCGCAGGTTCGAATCCTGTTCTCTCCGCAGGAAAAAGAACAAGTTCAAAGCGCCGAGGCAAAGTGCTGAGGTTATTCTGTTCTCTCTGCTTTTTTAATCCGTACGATATGAAAAGACTAATTGCTCTTGTCGCAATGATAGGTTTGATGACGTTTGCTCAAACCATACAGGCTCAAGAGCCACTTCCGCAGGATGATACTATTGAATTAACAGACGAAGGAGGCGTACACTATCAATTGAAACAAAAGTTCATTGACGGAACGCCGATGTTCATGTCGCTCGTGGCGTTGGCATTGGTGCTGGGCCTGGCCTTTTGTATAGAGCGCATTACCTACCTGACGTTGTCGGAAATCAACGCCAAAAAACTAATGAAGGATATTGACGCGAAGGTCGAGGCCAACGATGTGGAGGGCGCTAAGCAATTGTGTCGTGAAACTCGCGGCCCTGTGGCAAGTATCTGTTATCAAGGACTGATGCACATCAACGAGAACATGGACGACATCGAGCGCAGCATCTACAGCTATGGTTCGGTTCAGACGGCCAAGCTGGAAAAGGGCACGTCGTGGATCAAACTCTTCATCGCGATGGCGCCGTCATTGGGATTCCTCGGAACGGTCATTGGCATGGTGATGGCTTTCGAACGGATTCAGGTAGCGGGCGATATCGGCCCTACCATCGTGGCCTCGGGCATGAAAGTGGCGCTGATAACCACTATCTTTGGTATCATCGTGGCGCTGATTCTGCAGTTGTTCTACAGCTATATCACGTCGAAGATTGAGCACCTGACCTCGCAGATGGAAGAGTCGGTGGTGACGCTGCTCGATACGATTATGAAATACAAGAAAAGTGTGAAATAGGAAAACCTGAGTGGTTATGGCAGACAGCGAACTATTTGTCGATATGGTGCTTTGGACGGTCTACCTGCTTTTGGCGGGAACTGTCGGGGTGGCTGTCTGGTCGTCTGTCCACGGGGTACGAACCCATGCACGTAACGTTGACCCGCTGGCCACACGCCACACGTCGATGATAGGCTATGCTACGGCTGGTTTTGTGGCTGTGACGCTACTGCTGACCTGTCTCTTTGCCTCTACCCAGCCCGTACAAAGCAACGGACAACCCTTTACGGATGCGTTGTGGCTGAGGCTGTCGGATATGTTTATCTATACTTCCATCCTGCTGATATGCGCTTGTTCCGCCATCGTCGTCGCGGCGAAGTTCCGTCGCTGAATACGTCGTCAACGGCTGACATCTCGTTCATGCTGTTGATTTTCTTCCTGGTAACCTCGTCGATGGATGCCGGGAAGGGATTGAAGCGCCAGTTGCCGCCACCGCCACAGGACCAGGAGCAGGTTGCCGATATTCTTGAAAGCGACATTATGACGATAGAACTCGACGCCGATAACCGCCTGACGCTTAAATCGACTGATGGGAAAAGTGGCGAAGAGGTCAGCCTGGAGCAGGTACAGAAGCAGGTTCGCGAGTTTGCTGCGGTCAATCCCAAGCACCGTGTGGTGGCTCTCAAGATCGACCCGCAGGCCAAGTACGATGCTTACTTCCAGTTGCAGAATGCATTGGTGGCGGCATACCGTCCGCTGAAGTGTCCCCCTCGTGTCAGCGAACTGATCGAAGAGAGCGGAGAGAAGGAAGACATGAGTAAGAAGAAAGGAGGCCAGCCATGATTCGCCGCCACTTCCGCCGTCCTGACCACAGCGTGCCCGAGCTAAACATGGCATCGCTGCCCGACCTCATTTTCACCGTGCTCTTCTTCTTTATGATTGTCACCCACATGCGCGACGTTGAGAAGCGCGTTAACTATCAGGTGCCGGCAGGTACTGAAGTCGAAAAGGCCCAGCACAAGTCGGCGGTGATACATATATATATAGGTAAGCCGACCGATGCTTCTTCGCAAGCAAAGCCAGCAACTGCGAGTGCGTCGGACGAATACTGTATCCAGCTGAACAACGAGCTGGCGACCGTTGACGACATAGCCCGCTTTGTGGAAGCAGAGCGTAAACGCATGTCGGCTGAGGACCAGGAGCGCATGACTGTCAGCATCGATGCCGACCGCGACGTGCCTATGAGCGTTGTCAACGACGTGAAGCAGGCACTCCGGAAGTCGTATGCCCTGAACGTGAGCTATGCGGCTTCCGAACTACGTAAGAAACAATAACTAACAACCTATGAATATGATAAAAAGACTTTTTCTTAGCCTATTGTCCACAGTGTCATTGATGGCAACAGCCCAGACGGGCGACGTATTGATTTCCTTTTCCGTCAATGGTGAGGGACATCGCTTCACGCCCACATGGGGACTCGATATGGCGTGGGAAGACGCCAACAACGTGAAACGTGGTGTCAACCACATGGGTAAGGAGAATGTGGGTATCGGCCGCTCGTGCTTCCGTTCCACTAAACCGCTACAGAACGACTCCGTGCTTGATACTGATCAGACGTCACACTTGCGTAAACGTGCTACGGCGTTCGACCAGATTAGCCCGACCCTGCCCATTGTGCTTACTGCCGACCAGGAAGCAGGTACCGACGAATATTTCGTGAAGAACAAGGTGGCCAACATTCCCCATTGGGCAGCCATGATCAATAGTCATGTCCATTGGATGCAGGTGAACTCCAAACATCCTGTCATCGGCGTCTCGCCCTTCAACGAAGGTGACTATTGGACGGTAGAGGAGGGAGCCACTGCCGCCACTCAGGTAAATGTGGCCAAGCTACTGAAGAACGAAACGAAGTTCCCCCACATGGTTGGAGTGGCTATTGTGGGCGGCAATACGCTGAACGACGACAAGGCATTGAATTGGTATACGACGGGGAAGGACTACTACGACTGGGGCAACACGCACCAGCTGGCTGGGTCGTTCGACAACTTCGCTAAGTTCTACCAGCGCATGCAGCAGGACGGAAAGATTGGCTATGCCGACGAGATGCACAACGTGGGCGAGGCCATGATAGGCCTAGAGTACGGCATGACTGTCGGAATCTGGTGGGGCTTCGAAAGCCGCGCCCGTGGCGAGTTCTGCGACATTAGCCGCAACGGCGTCCGCCTGGCCTATGGCGAGCATCGCAACAACTGGACGGCGGCTTCCGTCTATCGTCACGACGATGGCCGCGTAAAAGCCTTTATTGGCTCGTCGGAACGTCAGGCCGCGACTACCACCTATCGCTTCAAGTCGCTCGACATGCCTGTTTACTTCGACGGCTACGGCCCCACCTATGAGTTCAGCATGGAGATTCCTGGCGGTACAGGCTATCAGAACGGACAGACCAATGCCGAACGCGTCATCGACATTACCTGGGGTGAGGACGTTCAGCCCTATGTCATCGACGGCACCTATAAAGTGATGAACAAGGCTACGAAGAGCGTAATGGCCGCCTATGGCTCTGCCGACGGGCATACCAACATCAGCCAGGTGAAATATTCGGGTGGCAAGGCTCAGCAATGGAACATCCATCCTGTGAGCGACCGCATCGGCGGCGACTATAGTTTCTATGACTTCACCGTGGTGAATAACGGAAACCATATAGATGTGCTGAACTACTCGCTCGACGCTGGCGGCAATTGTATTTCCTATCCTAATAAGACCCCTTCTTCCAACCAGCAGTGGTATCTGGAGTATGTCGGCGACGGCTTCTTCCACATCCGCAACCGCAATAGTGCCTTGTATCTCACGCTGAGTTCGGCAAGTGCGAACAACGGCGTGAATATCAACCAGATGACGCTGTTGAGTGGCGATGCTCACGACCGCCAGTTGTGGCGCATCATACCGCTCGACGCTGAGTGTGAATTGGAAGCTCCGGCTACGCCCGTAGGTTTGAAGGCTACCTCGCAGTCGAATTCTGTACTGTTGGAGTGGGAAGCCAATAGCGAAACTGACTTGGCAGGCTATACGGTAGTAAGAGCCGAACGTGGAACAGAACAATGGAACACCATTGCCCGCCAATTGACCACGACCACCTTCGTCGACAACGATTGCCAACCTGACCATGAGTACCTTTATCGGGTGAAAGCCGTTGACAAGAGCGCCAACCAGTCGGAGTTGTCTGCTCCTGTGGCCATCAACCCCACAGCCATTCGTACAGCTGCGGTTAATGGTGAACAGCCTGCAGCAAGTGTCTACACGCTCGACGGCAAGCCGATGAAGCAGGTTGGTAAGGGTGTCGGCATTGTTCGCTACAATGACGGACGTACTGAGAAAATCATTAAGCAGTAAACATTTGTGAGAAAAGACAATGTGTCGGCTGTGAACGAACTATCGTTCATAGTCGACGAAGGCGTAGCGCTGTTCGTGGCGCTCGTCTGTGTCGTGATTTTCGCGCCAGACTTCGTGCCAGTCGCTGTAGTCGGGAAAGAAGGTGTCTGCTTCCTCGGGCGTGTCGTCAATCTCTGTCAGACACAGGCGGTCGGCTATTGGCAGGGCCTGTTTGTAGACGCTGGCGCCACCTATAATAAAAATGTTTTCTTCAGGCGTGCAATGGGCTAAGGCTTCCTTGAGCGACGCATAGGTGTCGCAGCCAGGGAAGTCTTTTTGCGTACGGCTCAGCACAATGTTACGGCGATTGGGTAGTGCACCCTTGGGCAACGACAGGAAAGTGTTGCGCCCCATGATGATGGTGTGGCCCGTGGTCAGCGCCTTAAACCGTTTTAGGTCGTTGGGCAACCAATATATCAGTTTATTCTTATATCCGATGGCGCGGTTCTTCGCCACCGCTGCTATAACGTTTATCATAACTCTCAACTTTCAACTTTCCGCTCGACCTCTGGTCGCTTTGCTTGCAAAGAACTTTCAACTCTCAACTTTCAACCTTCAACTACACACTAACTTCTGCCTTGATATGTGGATGCGGGTCGTAGCCCTCCAGTTGGAAGTCCTCGTACTGGAAATCGAAGAGCGACTTCACATCGGGGTTCAGTATCATCTTGGGCAGTGGACGTGGCTCGCGCGTCAGCTGTAGTTTGGCCTGCTCCAGGTGGTTCAGGTAGAGGTGGGTATCGCCCGTGGTGTGGATGAAGTCGCCTGCCTTGAAGCCCGTCACCTGTGCCATCATCTGGAGCAGCAGGGCGTAGCTGGCAATGTTGAACGGCACACCCAGGAAGGTGTCGGCACTACGCTGGTAGAGCTGCAACGACAGTCGGCCATCGGCCACGTAGAACTGGAAGATGGTGTGACAGGGTGGCAGGGCCATCTCGTTGACCTCGGCCACGTTCCACGCCGAGACAATCATGCGTCGCGAATTGGGGTTCGTCTTCAGCTGGTCGAGCACGTACTGTATCTGATCTATAGTGCCGCCCTTATAGTCTGGCCACGAGCGCCATTGGTGTCCATAGACGGGGCCCAGCTCGCCATTCTCGTCGGCCCACTCGTTCCAGATGCGCACGCCGTGCTCCTGCAGATAGCGCACGTTGGTGTCGCCCTTGAGGAACCACAGCAGTTCGTAGATGATTGACTTCAGGTGCAGCTTCTTCGTGGTCAGCAGGGGGAACCCGTCTTCCAGGTTGTAGCGCGACTGTGTGCCGAAGATGCTGATGGTGCCTGTTCCCGTGCGGTCGCCCTTTTGGACGCCTTCCGTCAGGATGCGGTTAAGTATGTCTAAGTATTGCTTCATAATCAGTAGGTATGTGGGTTGTCTTGATTCTCCATTCCTTGGGGTAGAGGTTGTTGGCTCGTGTGCCGATGTTTTTCGCGGGGCCGAGGGGGTGGCCCATGAACGTGACCTCGACAATGCCGCGAGGGGTGTCTGGGGGCAGCACGAGGGCTTCGCCACGGAGGTAGGCGATGGCTTGAGGGTATGTCAGTTCTACACGCGGAGTGTCCTCGGATGGCGTTTGCGTTTGCCCGGAGTAAACTTGGAGTTTGCCCGGAGTAAACTTGGAGTTTGCCCGGAGTAAACTTTTTGTTTCCTTGGAGGGGGTATTGGAAGCCTCTCCTTTCTTACGTAGAACGGCTACGAATAGTCCTTCACTTCGGCTGATGCCTGGGATGAAACGGTAGACGGGCTTGTCGAAGTCCTTCAGTAGCGAGCTTGTGATATGCCACTCAGGTTTCACCTCGACGGGCAGTACCTCGGCCTCAAACTCGTTGAGCATCCAGCGGATGTTCTCCTCGTTCTCCTTTGTATTAAAGGTACACGTGCTATAGATCAGCAGGCCGCCGTCGTTGAGGCAGGTCCATGCGTCGCTCACAATCTCGCGTTGCAGTTGCCAGCACTTCTCGACGTTTTGCAGACTCCATTCGCGGATGGTGGCTTCGTCGCGGCGGAACATGCCCTCGCCTGAGCAGGGCACGTCGCAGAGGATGACGTCGAAGCGTAACTTCGACGCACGGTAGTCCTTGGGGTAGTTGCAGGTGACGATATGGCTTTTGTAGCCCCACTTCGTGACGTTCTCCAGCAGGATGCTGGCGCGGTTGCGGATAGGCTCGTTCGAATAGAGCACGCAGTCCTTGGGCAGTGCCGAGCGCAGCAACGTCGATTTGCCTCCAGGAGCAGCACAGAGGTCGAGGGCTGTCTGAGGGCTGATGTCTGAGGGCTGATGTCTGAGGGCTGATGTCTGAGGGCTGATGTCTGAGGTTCGAGAACTGAGGTTGGAGGGGAGATGTTGTCGTAGTATCTCGTCAAGAAACATCGAGGCGGCTTCCTGCACGTAGTAGCATCCGGCATGCAACAGCGGGTCCATCGTGAACTGTGGCCGTCGCGGAAGATAGTAGCCGTCTTGGCACCAGGGAACAGGCTGGGCTCCCTCCGTTATTGTCAGCCCTTGCGTCTTTGCAGGGTTCAGACGGATGCTGATGGGCACCTCCTCATCGAACGATTTCAGGTATTGCTGAAACCGCTCGTCGCCCATCACTTCGCGCGTGTACCTTATAAAATCGTCTGGTAAAAGCATCTTTTTTCGTATTTTGGTTGCAAAATTAAAAAAAAATTGCGAACTTCGCAACTTATTCCGACATTGTTACGTCTAACGGACAAAGAAATAACAAAAATAGGAGATATGAATATGAAAAAGTATTTGGTTTCATTGACAATGCTGATGACTCTGGGAATGGGGCTGACAGCTGCGGCACAGGGGCAGCAGATGAAGGAACAGCAGGAGTTGGTGGACTCGACGCATCAGGACGATGCGCTGGAAGTTTATAGCGATACAACAGGTTCAAGAACCTACGATTCGACAGTAGTGAGCCGCACTCATCGTATTGGTGGCTATGTGAGTGGCAATTCTATTGTACACGATATCTTTGGAAATATCGATATGGATGGAATGGTGGGCATGACCTTTGCATTGATGGTGATTCTGATTATCTTCGTATTCTCGCCGCTATTCATACTGGGACTCATCCTCTTCTTTATCTATAGAAACCGTAAGCAGAAGATGAGGTTGGCAGAGATGGCCATGAAGCAGGGACAGCCTATTCCTGACCAGCTGCTCACAGAGCATGAGGAGAGCGACGATGAACTGTGGAAGAAGGGATTGCGTCAGACGTTCCTCGGCGTAGGACTGTTAGCATTCTTTGGCTATGTGGGCAGTACCCTTGGCATCGGCATTGGCATTCTGGTGACAGTTATCGGACTGGGTAAGCTGGCCATCGTGAAGACGACGAGACATTAAGAATTGAAGAGTTGTAGAATTTAAAAAGATAAAGTTATTATGGAAAAGAAATTAGTGCGCTCTACCGACAGAGTATTAGCAGGAGTTTGTGGCGGACTGGCCGAGTATTTCGACTTTGATCCCGTATTGGTTCGTGTGGCTTATGCTTTCCTGACACTTTTCACGGCTTTCAGCGGTCTGTTGCTGTATATCGTGCTGTGGATTGTGATGCCCGAGAAGCGGTTCTAAGTGGTGATATAAGAGGTTGTGGGACGGCTCAACGATATTACGCTTGCTACTCAGGTGGCCATGTTTGGCAACAAGCGCGCTTTCGATCAGATAGTGCGTGAGTACCAGTCACCAGTACGCAGGTTCTTCCTGAACCAGACGTTGGGCGACGAGATGCTGAGCGACGACCTCGCACAGGAGACATTCCTAAAAGCCTATACCCACATCGGACAGTATCGTGGAACATCTAGCCTGTTGACGTGGCTCACACGAATAGCGTATAACGTGTTCTACGACTACCGAAGAAGCGAAAAGGTGAAAGTGAACAGCGAAACGCCTGTTGAAGGTACGGCGGTAGCAAGTGCTTCACTTTACACACTTAACTCTTCACTTCATCAGGACATCTATCAGGCCTTGAGCCTGTTGAAGGAGGATGAACGAACGTGTATCACGCTGCAACTCATCGACGGCTATGCCATCGATGAGATTGCCGATATTACAAAGATGCCTGCGGGAACGGTGAAATCTCACCTAAAGCGCGGCAAGGACAAAATGGCTAACTACTTAAGACAGAACGGATATGACAGATAACGAACTATTAGAGAAACTGTTCAAGGAGGCGCGCCAGATGGAGGTGGCCGACAATGGATTTACCCAGCGGGTGATGCAGCAACTGCCACAGGCGGAGGCCTACCATCCGTTACTCCGCTCGCGTCTGGCGCTGAGTCGTCTGTGGACAGGTTTCTGCATCACGGTGGCAGTTGTGCTCTTCGTGCTGATGCGTGGCTGGGAATTGATTGGCTACGGACTGTTGATGCTGATGAACAACTCTCAGGCGTTGAAAGACAATTTGGTGCTTTTCGTGGCGCTGGCCGTAGTAGGAGGGTCAGCGTGCATCTACGAGACGGTGCGTCGAGAACGCTACAGCGTCATTTAGAACCAATCATCGTCATCGTCCGACTTTTGGGCATCGTCCGTCGTGGCTTTGGGCTGCGGCGGATTTTTCAGTTTGCCCTCTTCGTCAAACATGCCGTAGGTAGTGCGTAGCACGGTGAACTCCGTTCGGCGGTTCAGCTGGTTGCAGCTGTCTTGTTGTGCCTCATCCTTCAGGGCGGTGATAAACTCCTCGGTCAGCACGTCGCCTTCTTTCAGGAACGGATATTTCTCGGCCACCTTACGCTTGATAGTCTTAGGTTTGCCCTCGCCGTAGCCCTTCGGCGTCAGTCGGTCGGCTGCAATACCATGTTCTATCAGATAGTTCACCACACTCTCGGCTCTTCGCTGCGACAGCCTCTCATTATACTGGTCCGAACCCTTGAAGTCGGTGTGTGCTGATAGTTCGATGGTCACGTTCGGGTTGTCGTTCAGCAGTTTCACTAACTGATCGAGCGCTGTCTCCGATTCAGGTCGCAGCGTCGCCTTGTCGAAGTCGTAGAAAATGTTGTCTATCAGTACTGGTGCCGAGATATTGGCCAGCGGGAACTGTAGTACATATTCGTTTGATACCGTTGCTGTGTCTACGCGCAGCTCCTCCTTGTGGTTCAGGAATCCTTTGCAGGTACCCAGGAATACGTAGTCCACACCCGTCTGGATTTCCTGGGTGAACGAGCCGTCGCCCTTTACGTTCAGTCGCAGGTTTGTGCCGTCGTTGCCTACCATGTATACCTGTCCAGCCGGCAGTTCGTAGCCGTCCATCTCGTAGACCCAGCCTTTCACTGTCAGCAACACCTCTGCCTTTTCAAACGAGAAGATATGGTCCCATCCGCGGGCGTCGCCGCGATTCGACGAGAAGAAACCTCGGTTGTGCAGTCCGTCAAACGTCATGCCGAAGTCGTCACCCTGAGAGTTCAGGGGAAATCCTGGGTGCTCTAAGACATAATGGTCGTTGGTGGAAATGCCTTCTGATTTCTTCTGACTTCCTCTGACTTCCTCTGACTTCTGTTGGGGTTTCGCTATGAAGATATCCAGTCCACCAAGCCCCGGATGTCCGTCGCTCGAAAAATACAGGTCACCGTTAGGCCGGAACGTAGGGAACATCTCGTTGCCCGCCGTGTTAATCGGCTCGCCCAGATTCTCGATGATGCCCAGCCCATTGCCCGTCAGCTCCATACGCCAGATGTCGTAGCCGCCCATGCCGCCAGGCATGTCGCTCACGAAGTAGAGCCACTGGTCGTCGGGAGACACAGCGGGGTGGGCAAATGTGGTCAGCGTGTCGCGGCTAATAGCCAGCTCCGTGGGCTTGCCCCATGAGGCGTCGCTGCGTTGCGACTTCATAATCGTGGCATAGCGCGGATAGTCGGGGTCGGTTTTACACACCGTCAGGTACATTGTCCGCCCGTCGGAGCTAAAACAGCAGGCACCTTCGTCGAATGCCGAGTTCAGCTCCGAGTCGATGGTCTGAGGCTTGCCCCACTTTCCCTTATCGTCCTTCTGTGAGAAGAAAATGTCACCATTCTTTGTACCCGTGATGCCGCTCAGCTCGTCGCCCTGCGCCTGATTACGCGTCGAGGTGAAGAATAGCTGGTCGTTGTTGTCGCCACAAAGCATTGGCGAGTATTCTGCGCGTCGAGAATTAAACAGTTCCTCGCGCTTTACCGTGTATTTTGAGTCCTTCTTTTTCAGCTCTGGAGCCGCCTTGGCTGCCTTCTGTCCCTCCTCGGCCAGTGCCAGGTAGGGACTTTCTGTCAGCGCCAGACTGTCGATAGCCGCCAGGAACGCCTTTTCGGCACCGCGATAGTCGCCGTTCTTCATCAGCAACAGTCCTAAGTAGTATTGTGTCAGCGAGTCCTGTTGCTTGTAGCGTACGGCGTTGTTGTAGGCCGCTATGGCCCGTTGCGTGTTGTTGATGCGGCGGTAGCAGTCGGCCATTTTCATTGCCCGTTCTCCGCGCAACTTACGTTCTTTCGCCGCTGTCTGTGCATACGCCTTCTTGTATTGTGTCGCTGCGTCGTAGTATTCGCCCAGCGCATAGAATTTGTCACCCTTCTTCATAGCCGAGTCGGCGCCGCACCCCACAAGAAGTACAGCCACCACTACTACGTATAATATGGTGTAAAGTCGTTGCATACCTCATAATAACGCAAATCCCTGCTGTTTATTGCCTTTTATGGGGATTTATCTTTCACCAGGCCTTCACCAAGCCCATTCTTTTTTTTCAAAAAAATGTTGTTAATTCTTGTGCGATTCAAAAAAAATAGTTATCTTTGCAACTGTCTTTGCTTCCGAAACTGGAAAATTGATAAGCCAAGTAGAGGGGGACGCTAAAACAATAATGATATGGTAGGAAGAATGATTATTTGCTGTTTGCTGTTCGCTTTAAATGCAGCAGGACAAGAAACTATAGACAGTGTAAGTACGCAGGAAAAAACGGATAGTACCACTTCCCTGGTGAAACGGCTTTATCAAGTGCAGCAATTCCTCGATACAAAAGCCAAAAAGAAGGTAGACCCAAACTACATTGAGGTGCCCGACAAGCCTTGGCGAGTCATCATGCGCTATAAGGAAAATGCTGTCGACGTCGACTTTAGCAATACCTTGGAATCCCTCGACCCAGGGGATCATTCCTATCTCGACTGGAGACTGTGCTTCGAACCTCCCGTGGCTGCCTCCATCGGCTTCTGGGTGGGCTACCGCGGTACCGGCATCTCCTTCTCTAAGTCGCTTGCCAAGAATGCAGGCCGCTATTTCTCCATCAGCACCACAGGCGCAAAGTACGGTTTCAACTTCCGGCTCCGTCGCTTCAGCACAAGCGCAGTAAAATTAGAAACCGATACTTACATCGAGGGTGAGGGAGTCACAGAATACGACGAGGAAGACAATATGCTTTCACCTGTATGGATACGTTCGGCCTATCTCAACGGCTACTACGTGTTCAACGGGCGCCGCTACTCCCAGGCTGCCGCCTACAACCAGGCGGTCATCCAGCGCCGCTCCGCAGGATCGTTCCTTCTCGGCGCCACCTGGTATCAGTCGTCGTTCGACTACTCGGATGTCGAAAACTCCATCTTCATGGAACTTGCCCGATCCGTAGGCCGCATAAAGGTGCATCAGGCCAACATCGGTATCGGCTACGGCTACAACTTCGTGCCCTTCCGCGGCTTTGTAATCAACGCCATGGCCATGCCTACTTTCAGCGTCTACAACCGCGTGAAAATCTATAAGTACGACTTCAACTACACCCTTTTCCTTGACGAAAATGAGACCGACAACTATGGCGAATGGAACTCCGAGACGAAGACCTGGGCCAACGGGAAAACTCACAAAGCCTTGGAAATAGTTAACAATACAGTAGTATATCCTGACGACGCCGAATCTTGGGAAGTCGACTCCGAAACAGAGTACAGCTGGCTTCATGTCAACCTCGACCTCCGTCTCGGCATTGCCTACAACTGGCGCAACTATTTCATTGGCCTTCAGGGACAGTACAACAATTTCCACTATAAGAAGGACATCAGCAAAGTCAATATCTTTGATGCCTATGCCCGTCTTTCTTTGGGTGTGAGGTTATAATTCACGAAAGAATAGGAAAGCCGGTTCAGATTGTTACTGACAATTTGAACCAGCAAAAGCTCTACAACTATGTTATAGGATGACGCCAGGTGCAGCCTTCCTTCCAACGGGAACAGCCGTAGGCGGTCCTGCCCTTGATGACGTGGCCTTGACCGCAGAGAGGACAAATGGCGCCTTCGGTGAGTGGTTCAGCCCCCATCACTGCCCCTTCCCCTTCAGAAGTGGTGAGCGGTTGCGTAGCATTCTTGCGTGTCGCTTTGGGTTTACGAGGTTGTTCTGCCTTTTGTGATTTCACTTTTTTCAGTTCAGCATCGGTGAGCACGGTGACGCGGCGGTTGGAGGAGTCGGACATGACCTCGCTGACAATCTCGGACACCTGCTGCTTGAGTTCCTCGATAAACTGCTGGGCATCGTACTTCTGGTGCTCGATGTCGCGCAGCTTCTTTTCCCAGATACCCGTCAGCTCACAGCTCTTAAGCAGTTCCTCGCGGATGAGGTCGATGAGCTCGATGCCCGTAGGAGTAGCAATCAGTCGCTTGCGATCACGCTTGATGTAGTGGCGTTTGAAGAGGGTCTCGATGATACCTGCACGCGACGAAGGACGACCGATGCCGTTCTCCTTCATGGCAGCACGCAGTGTCTCGTCTTCAACAAACTTGCCGGCGGTCTCCATGGCACGCAGCAGCGAGGCTTCATTATAATAAGGTGGGGGCGTGGTCCACTTCTCGGTGAGTGTGGGTTTGTGGTCGCCCGACTCACCTCTGACGAAGGTAGGCAGGGTGCGCTCTTCATCCGACGATGGGTGCTCACTGTCGTCTTCCTTCTTCTCCTCGTCACTCTCTTCCTTCTTATTTTTCACGTCTTCCCTCACGATTCTCCATCCCGGCTCCAGTATCTCCTTACCTGTAACCTTGAACTCCACCTTGTCAACCTCGCCGAGGACAGTAGTGGTAGAGAACTTGCAGTCGGGCAGGAAGACACCGATGAAGCGGCGTGCAACGAGGTCGAAAACCTTTTGCTCGGCATCGCTCAGGTTCTGGGGGATGACACCTGTGGGGATGATGGCGTGGTGGTCGGTCACCTTCGAGGTGTCGAACACACGCTTGGTCTTCTTCAGGGGCTTGCCGCCGATGGGCTTGATGAACTCGGCATAGGGTGACACGCCGCCGAACTTTGTCTGATACAGGCCGTTGAGGGTCTGCGGGCACTTGGGGTAAATGTCGTCTGAGAGGTATTGGGTATCGACACGCGGATAGGTGGTGAACTTCTTCTCATAGAGACTTTGGATGAGATTCAGCGTCATCTCGGCCGAATAACCGAACTTGCGGTTGCAATCAACCTGCAGCGAGGTGAGGTCGTAGAGCTGGGGTGGCTGTTCTTTGCCTTCCTTTTTCTCGACCTTGGTCACGGTGAAAGGCTTGCCCTCGATGGTAGCAAAGGCTTCCTCGCCCTCCTCCTTCGAAGTGAACTTACCCTTGGTGGCTGTGAACGTAGTGTCGCGATACACCGTTGCCAGCACCCAGTAAGGCTCGGGTTTGAAGTTCTCGATCTCTTTCTGGCGATTGACGATAAGGGCGAGGGTAGGGGTCTGCACACGGCCGATGGAGAGCACCTGACGGTTCTGTCCGTACTTGAGGGTGTAGAGGCGGGTGGCATTCATGCCGAGGAGCCAGTCGCCGATGGCGCGGCTGAGTCCTGCCATGTAGAGCGGCTGGTAGTCCTGCTGGTCCTTGAGGTTGGCAAAGCCCTCGCGGATGGCTTCGTCAGTCATCGATGATATCCACAATCGCTTGACGGGACATTTGGCCTGTGCTTTCTGCATGACCCAACGCTGGATGAGCTCACCTTCCTGTCCAGCGTCGCCGCAGTTGACGATGCCGTCGGCGGCCTGCATGAGGCGTTCGATGATGGCAAACTGCTTCTCTATGCCGCGGTCGGGAATGAGCTTGATGCCGAAGCGAGGCGGCACCATGGGCAGCTGTGTCAGTGCCCACGACTTCCATGCAGGGGTGTAGTCGCCCGGTTCCTTCAACGTACACAGGTGTCCGAACGTCCATGTCACCTGGTAGCCGTTACCTTCCATATATCCGTCGTGCGAGGCGGTAGCCCCGATAATACGGGCAATGTCGCGCGCCACGCTGGGTTTCTCTGCTATGCAAACAATCATCTTATCTCTTTGTGATACGGCCTGCAAAGGTACGAATAAGTGAGCGAAAAACCAAATTTATTTGAGTTTTTCCAAACGAAAGTACTTTCGGAAGAGATGGGCAAAGGTGTAATAAAATGTTGAAGCCTGCAAAGAAATAGGAAAAAAATGCTTATCTTTGCAGCCGCTATGAGAATTAGACTTTTGATGATTGGAGTGGCGCTTTTAGTGCATAACTCTCTGTTGGCGCAGAACTTGCCTACCGACGGACCACTGACCATACGTCCGCTGTTGCAGCAGTTGGGCGAACGGCTGTTGAAAGGGAAGACGGGCAGCATTGTGGCGATTAACCCTGCCAACGGTGAGATTCTCTGTCTGGCCACGAACACACCACAGGGTAGTGACGTACGTCAGGCTATCGGTAAGCCCCAGGCTCCTGGTTCGACGTTCAAGACGGCTCAGGCGCTGACCCTGCTGTCGGAGGGTATTGTCGACCTGCAGACAGCGGTGGAGTGCAAAGAAGGTATCACAGACGGAAATATCAAGGTGGGATGCCATAAGCACCGTTCGCCGCTGACGCTGAAAGACGCCTTGGCACAGTCGTGCAACACGTGGTTCCTAATGACTTTTGCCTCGATGATTAACGATGACTTCATGTACGAAACCCGTGACGAGGCCATCACCACGTGGCGCTCGTATATGCAGTCGATGGGGCTGGGTGGTCCCATGCACATCGATATTGAAGGCGAGCAGGGCGGGTTGTTGGCAGGTGCCGACTATTTGAACCGTCGTTATAAGGAAGGATGGGACGGCAAGACCATTTGGTGGGCAGGAATGGGACAGGGCGATGTTACCTGTACGCCTTTGCAACTTTGCAATCTGGCTGTGACCATAGCCAATCGCGGTTGGTACTATGTGCCTCACGTGCATAAAGAAACCAAGAACCAGCGTTACCTGACGCGTCGCCAGACGAAGGTGGTCTCCGAAGCATATCCGCCTGTCGTCGAGGGTATGCAGATGGCCGTTGAAAAAGGAACGGCCGTAGGCATCAAAACCACATACCCCATCTGCGGCAAAACGGGCACCATCGAGAATCCTGGTCGCGACCATTCGGCCTTCATCGGCTTTGCACCAATGGCTGAGCCGAAAATCGCTGTCAGCGTCTATGTGGAGCATGGCGGCTTCGGTGCCGACATGGCCGCCCCCATGGCAGGACTCATCATCGAACAATACCTAAAAGGAAAACTTAGCACCAAGTCGGAGACCAGTGCTAAGCGAATTGCGGGAATTAAGTTGTAGAATGACAGGTTGTTTTCCTGTCAATACAGTTGGTATTATCGTGACAGTTGTTTCTTGACCGTGCTTAAGAGAGTTTTTGAGGGCTGGGGCCCTTCCTTGACGGGTACCAGGTACCAGCGCACTGTCCAGCTAAGTTGCTCACCAGGGGCCAGCGTGGTATAGGCTCCTTGACTCTCGAGTTCGATATACGACTTGCCGCGATTGACATACACCTGAATCTCAGCCTCACCGGGGGCGGGGGCTTCGGCATTGAGGTCCTCGAACTGCTTGATGAGCAGCAGACCATCGGCGCTGTAGGCCAGCCATCCCTTGCCGTCGGCATTGATCTTGCGGTTCTGTGGAGCCTCGTCTGTCTTATACCAGGCAGCACCGTTGGCGGCTTTGAAGTCCATCAGTCCGGCAGGAGTGATACCCTCCAGTGGAGCATCGAAGAAGATGATACCGTCGGCATTGGGCACGCGGGTAATTTCCCAGGGAGCCACCTTGCGGGTTTCGTCGGCCTCGTTCTTGATGGTATAGGTGATGACGATGGCCCCCGTCTTCTTGTCGGTGGTGAACTCCTTGCCAATCTGGTACTTTAGACGTTCAGATACCTGGCTCTTAATGACCAGTTTATTGTCACCTTTCTCCACGACGGTGTAGGGGCTCTTGTCGTACTCGGGTACGGGCGGCCAGTTCCACTCCTTCTGCGGACTGGTCCAGAATGTACTTCCGAAGGACTCAGGGAAGCGCGATTGCGAGATTACCTCGGCATCCTTGTGCTTGAGTGACAGAATTTTGCCGCCCTTGCTGATGTCGATGGTCATGGTCAGGTCGCCCGTCTTTAGTAGATACTGGTTTTCATCTTCAGCGGCTCTTGCCGTGGTGGCCATGCAGCCAGTGAGGGCAACCGCAAATAACATTCTTGTTAATTTCCTCATGTTTGGTTTGTCTTTTTGGTTGATAATAAGCATAATAGCAAATCAGTAAGCATGGTCGGTACGTATCTCCTCCTTGTCGAGTTTTTTCTTGTCGATAGCTCGCCAGCAGTAGACGATGTAGGCCAGAACGAAGGGCACGAGCAAAGATACGTAGAACATGGTGCGCAGGGTGAACTCGCTTGAGCATGAATTCTGCAACGTCAGCGACGACTGCAGCTCGGCGGTAGAGGGGTAGTAGGCAGTGCCGTTCCAAGCCGAACAGAGTAGCAAGGCCAGCACGGTGAGTACGGTGCCGATGCCGGCAGGCCAGATGCCGCCAAAGTACTGCTTGTCGGCAATGGTCTTGCCAATGCCGAAGAGCACCAGCGCCACACCTATTAATAATAAGATGAGCAGGTACCACATCTCCATAAAGTTGTTCAAGTATTTGTAGGGCTCCATAAAGACGATACCCTCAGCGTTGTAGGCATAGCCTTCCTTCAGTAACAGGTGGACGAGATAGGCCACGAACAGAATGAGGAATGGCACGGCATTGGTCAGCAGACTGTGACGTCCACGGTCACGGATCTCGTCATCGTTGACATTATTCATGACATAGAGGCATCCAAGGATACGAGCCAGGAACACTACGGCAAATCCAAAGACGAGCACCCAGGGATTGAGCAGGGCGTCGAGGCCATGCGAGGCGTTGGCCCAGCGACTGATGATGGGTGTTATGGCACCAGTGTCAATCATGTTGCCTTTTTCGATGATGAAGTTCGAGCCTTCGAAGAATGTGGCTACCGCGCCGCCAAGCAACAGCGGACCCACAATGCCGTTGAGTACCAGGAAAAACTGGAACGTACGGGGACCGAGGATGTTTCCTATCTTGTTCTGGAACTCATAGCTGACGGCCTGTAGGACGAAAGTGAACAGGATAATCATCCACAACCAATAGGCACCGCCGAACGATGTAGAATAGAACAGGGGGAACGAGGCGAAGAACGCACCGCCGAAGGTGACCAGCGTCGTGAACGTGAACTCCCACTTGCGGCCTGTCGAGTTGATGACCAGTCGGCGCCCCTCTTCGGTGACGCCCAGCGAGCGCACCAGCGAGTTGGCTCCCTGCACAAAAAGCAGGAAAACTAATAATGCACCAAGCAGTGATACGATGAAACACCAATAGTGCTGTAAGAATTCGTATGTCATAGTTCGGGTCCTTTCTTAATTTGTTTGAGCATGATGTTGATTTCCACGGCAAGCATGGTGGTAAAGAGAATAAGGAAGAGGACGAACGTCAGCATGACGCTTCCCGACTGTAGGTCGCTGACTGCCACCCAGGTGGGCAGCATGTCCTGAATAGTCCACGGTTGACGTCCAAACTCGGCGACCAACCAGCCACTCTCCGAGGCGAGGTAGGCCAACGGAATCAAAGCGATGGCGAACCAATAGTGCCAGGCGGGCAGGTTGGTGATTTCATAGCCGTCGGCCTCGGTCTCAGGTATGAGTCCCAAGGCGGCTAACAGTCGGCGGGTGAACACCGTCAGGAACGGAATCTTATGGGTAATCACCAGCAGCAGGGCAAAATAAAGAATCAACAAGCAGCCTACGCCTACCATGATACGGAATGCCCAGAAGTTGACAGCGATGGGCGGCACCACCTGCGACTTGTCCTTGATATAGCCGTAGCCGAAGTACTTCATGTTAGAGGCGAGAAGTGAGAGGTGAGCGTTAAGCGTGGTTTCGTCGGCACCCTCTTGCTTAGCCTTACGGTAGGCTGCAAGTGCTTCGATGGCCTGCTTTCCCATTTCTATCTTCTCGTCGACTGAGGGCTCCTTGGTGCCGTCGGGGCGGGTATAGCCGTTGAGGATGTCGTTGATGCCAGGCACATAGCCGTGCAAGTCGTTGGTGGCCATGAACGACAGGGCATAAGGCATCTCAATCTTCAGCGGTGCCGATTCCTCGTTTTCGTAGTCGGGCTGGCTTAAGGGGTTTACCCAGGCTACCGCCGTCAGTCCTACGTCCGTGCCGCCATTGTATAGTGCCTCCATAGCCGCCAGTTTCATGGGCTGCACCTCGGCTACGTCCTGTGCCGACTTGTGGCCTGTGGCTGCAGCCAATACTGAGGCTACCAAGCCCACGGCTGCACCAATCTTCAGGCTTTCAAGCGCCATCTTCGTCTCGCGCTTCTTCATGAGGTACCAGCAGCTGACGCCTACGCAAAAGACACCGCCGATGATCCAGGCTGACGTCACCGTGTGACAGAACTTAGAGACGGCAAAGGGCGACAGCGCTACCTCGGCGAACGAGACCATCTCGTTGCGCATCGTGTCGGGATTGAACTCACAGCCAACAGGATACTGCATCCATGCGTTGGCCACCAGAATCCACCAGGCTGAAATGGTGGCACCAAGTCCTGTCAGCCATGTTGAGGCTAAGTGGAAACCGCGCGACACCTTATTCCAGCCGAAGAACATGACGGCAACGAACGTCGACTCCATGAAGAAGGCCACGATGCCCTCGACAGCCAGCGGCGCGCCGAAGATGTCGCCTACGAACCACGAGTAGTTCGACCAGTTGGTGCCGAACTCAAACTCCAAGATGATACCCGTGGCCACGCCCATGGCGAAGTTGATGCCGAAGAGTTTCTGCCAGAACTGGGCGGTTTTCTTCCAGAACATGGCTGCACTCTTATCGTCTCTTTTCTGGGTACGATAGTAAATGGTCTCCATGATACCCATGATGACGGCCAGACCGAGTGTCAAGGGCACAAAAAGCCAGTGGTAAATTGCCGTGAGCGCAAATTGGGCTCTTGACCAGTCTATGGTTCCGGCGTCAATGTTTAGTAATAGGTTAGTCATATCGTTACGGATTTAAGATTTGAGTTGCTACATATCCAGCCTCGTCGCCATTAGCATGCTCCTTGAGATAATTGGGGAAAAAGAACACTTTGAGTACGGCGAAGATGATGATGAGTTTAATAAGAATGACAGCCCAAAGCGTTCGTCCTAAACGCATATTCCGGAATCCCTCATAATAGAGGTCGAACACCCGGTAGGCAAAGCTGTCTTTCTTCATAGGCTTTGGTATGTTGGTTTCAGAGTGCAAATATAGGGAAAAAGAATATAACTGCCAAGCGAAAAGGCAAAAAAATGTTTAAAGTTTTGTTATTTCACCGATATTATTATTATCTTTGCAGCCGTTAATTAACAAAAAAGATGAATAAAAAAGTATTGATACCGCTTTTAGTGGTCATATTGGCGTTGCTTGGCGGAGTGGCCTACCTCTTTATGAACTTGCAGGAACAGAGACAGGTGAATGAGGATATGCAGGAGTTGGCGGCTCTTGACAAGCAGGAAATGGAGAATGAATACGAGCGTTTTACCTTGCAGTACAGTGAGATGATGACAAAGATCAACAACGACTCCATCATCGAGCAACTGACACAGGAGCAGATGCGTACCCAGCAGTTGTTGGAGGAACTGAAGAAGACAAAGGCTGAAGATGCTCGTGAGATTACCCGATTGAAGAAGGAACTGGCAACGGTGCGTGCCGTGTTGCGCGACTATGTGATGCAGATTGACTCCTTGAATCGACAGAATGAGCTCCTGAGGGCTGAAAACTCGCAGGTGAAGGAGCAGTTGGCTGAGCGCAATACCCAGATTGCCGGCTTGAGCAATGAGAAAGCGTCATTATCGGAGAAGGTGGCTATCGCCTCACAGCTCGACGCTACGAACATTCAGTTAAAAGCGCTGAAGAAGAACGACAAGGAGGTCAAGAAGATCAAGGACTGCAAGACCATGCAGGTGAGTTTCACGATTACTCGTAACGTGACAGCCGCGAACGGCAACCGTACCGTCTACGTGCGCATCCAGAACCCTGGCGGCAACACGCTGAACGGCGGTGGCACTTTTGCTTACGAGAACCGTAACCTGCAGTATACGATGAAGAAGAACATTGAGTACACGGGTGAGGAAACAAGCTTGACGCTCTTTTGGCAGGTGACACAGATGCTGGAGGCTGGCGATTATCGCGTTAGCATTTTTGTCGATGGAAACATGATTGGAAGCAGAACCTTTAGCTTTAACTAAAAGAAAAAGTGAAAAAGGTACTGCGAGCCTGTTCGTCTGAGCACCAACGGAGCACAAGAAAAAGGTAAGAAAAGTAAAAAGGTTGAAATATGGTGCATTGGAAAAAGAATGGGAAGGCGAAAAGGAAGGTAAAATGGCTTTTACCTTTTTACTTTTTTACCTTTTTACCTTTACCAGTGGTAGCGCAACGGGTGCTGACACTCGACAGTTGTCGGGCGTTGGCATTGCGTAACAACAAACAGCTGAGTGTGTCGAAGGTGAAGCAGGAGATTGCGGCCAACCTCCGGCGTTCGGCCCGCACGAAGTATCTGCCCCATGTCAATGCATTGGGCAGTTACATGCACACCACGGAATCTGTGCAGTTGCTGAGCAATGACCAGCAGAGCACGTTGTCGAATCTGGGCACTGGCGTGGTCAACAGTCCTAATTTCCAGCAGGGTGTTGGTGCCGTGCAGGAGGTTTTGGGTGGACTGGGAAAGGCTGCTTCGATATTGGGCATGTTGGGCATTAATGCGGAACAGTTGCAAGCATTATCGGGGATGCTTCAGCAGTCACCAGAGAAGATTGAAGGCACGCTGAATGCCTTCGGTCAGAAGATTGTCGATGCTTTTGAAACTGATACTCGTAACCTCTGGGCTGGTAGCATCATGCTGACGCAGCCGGTGTTCATGGGTGGTAGCATCGTGGCACTGAACCGTCTGGCTGACATCAATGAAAAAATGGCTCAGAACAGCATCGATGCCAAGGAGCAGGCTACCATCTATGCTACCGACAAAGCTTACTGGCAGGTAGTTTCGCTGCGTCACAAACAGCGTCTTGCTCAGGCCTACCTCGACCTGGTGAAGAAGCTCGATGAGAATGTCCAAAAAATGATTGACGAGGGTGTGGCCACCCGCAGCGACGGCTTGAGTGTCGACGTGAAAGTGAACGAGGCTGAGATGACGCTAACGAAGGTGAACGACGGCCTGGTGCTATCGCGTATGCTGCTTTGTCAGACCATTGGACTACCTGTAAACGAGCAGATTATCTTGCCCGAGGAAGAGGCCGAGAACGTAGCCACTGTGGCACCGACGCCGCAGCTGGATATTGCCATGGCCATGGAGAACCGTCCTGAATTGAAGCAACTTGAGAATATGGCTGATATGTCGCTTCAGGCCACGAACATTCTGAAGGCAGGCAATCTGCCGATGGTGGCGTTGGCTGGCGGCTACTCCATTTCGAACCCCAACGTGCTAAACGGCTTCCAAAAAAACTTCCGTGGATTCTGGAATGTGGGTGTTGTGGTGCGCATCCCTGTATGGAACTGGGGTGACGTTATGTATAAGGTACGCGCGTCGAAGGGTGCCACTACCATCCTGAGGCTGGAACTGGAAGAGGCTCGCGAGAAAATCGAACTACAGGCCACGCAGACAGCATACCAGATGGAGGAGGCTTACAAGCGCCTGACGATGGCTCAGACCAGTGTGAAGCGTGCCGACGAGAATCTCCGCACCGCCAATCTTGGTTTCAGTGAGGGTGTTATCACGCCTACCACGGTGATGGAGGCGCAGACGGCCTGGCTACAGGCCAAGTCGCAGAAGATTGACGCCGAAATTGACGTCCGTCTCAGTCAGGTGAACCTGAAGAAGGCCATGGGCGCACTCACGGCTGAATAAACTTCGAAATGCCAAAACTTCGAAATGTCGAAATAACGAAATAACTCAAAAAGAATATGAGCGCAAAAACACAACATAACAACATCCTGCTTGCCATTGTAGGCTTTGCAGCAGTGATTATCATCGTTGCCTTGATAGGCTTCTTTACGCTGGGACGCGACCCGGAAATCATGCAGGGACAAGTAGAATGCTCCGAGTATAGGGTGTCAAGTAAGGTGCCTGGACGAATTTTGGAAATCCGCGTGAAGGAGGGCGACTATGTGAAGGCTGGCGACACGCTGGCCATTCTCGATGCCCCAGAAGTGCGTGCTAAGATGGAGCAAGCCCGTGGAGCCGAGGATGCTGCCTCGGCTATCGAGTTGAAAGCCCAGAATGGTGCCCGCGAGGAGCAGATTAGAGGTGCTTTCCAGGTGCTTCAGCAGGCCAAGGCTGGTCTTGAGATTGCCGAAAAGTCATACCATCGCGTTCAGCGACTCTTCGACGAGGGCGTCATGTCTGCCCAGAAACGCGATGAGGTCTATGCCCAGTACAAGGCAATGGAGGCACAGTGCATGGCTGCTCAGAGCCAGTATGATATGGCTGTCAATGGTGCCCGCCGCGAGGATAAACTGGCTGCTCAGGCTCAAGTCAATCGTGCCCGTGGTGCTGTTCAGGAAGTTCGTTCTTATATCAACGAGACCGTGCAGACTGCTCAGATGGAGGGCGAGGTCAGTTCTATCTATCCCAAGGTTGGTGAACTGGTGGGAACAGGTTCACCCATCATGACCATTTCCATGATGAACGACATGTGGGGCACCTTCAACGTGCGTGAAGACCAGCTGAACGGTATGCAAGTAGGGACGGAGTTTACGGCTTTTGTTCCCGCATTTAACAAGGATATCAAGATGAAGGTCTACTACTTAAAGGATCAGGGTTCATACGCTGTGTGGAAAGCTACGAAGGCCAATGGTCAGTACGACCTGAAGACGTTCGAGGTAAAAGCCCGTCCTGTTGAGCAGTTAGAGGGACTACGTCCTGGTATGTCATTGGTGGTGAAGTAAGTGGAAAGTGAAAAGTCTGCGCGACATCTGGAGCATTGCACTCCGTGAGTTGCGGATTCTCTGGAAGAATCCCATCTACGGTTTCTGCATGGTGGTTTTCCCCATTGCAGTATTGCTGTTTTTCACTTCGATGATGAGCCAGGGCATGCCTGAGCGGCTACCCATTGGTCTTGTCGATGCCGACAATACATCGACCACACGCGCCCTTACCCATCGTCTTGACGCATTCCAAAGCACTGAAGTAGTGGAACGCTACGCTACAGTGACTGAAGCTCGTCACGCCATTCAGCAGGGTGAGATATACGGATTCCTCTATTTCCCCAAGGGTACTACTGAAGATCTGCTGTCTGCCCGCCAGCCCAAGATTTCGTATTTCTACAGCTTGTCGGCAAAGTTGCCCGGCTCGTTGACAATGAAAGACTTGAAGACCATCTCCACCCTTGGCTCTGCAGCCGTTGGTCAGGCTACCATGCGGGCCCGTGGTGCTACCGATGCCCAGATACAGGCCATGCTGCAGCCCATTGCCGTCGACCTGCACATGGTGGCCAACCCCTGGTCTAACTACAATGTCTACCTCTCTACAGTCTTTGTGCCGGGCATCATCATGCTCTTCATCTTCCTCATAACGGCCTATAGTATTGGCACTGAGCTGAAGTTTAGCCGCTCGAAGGAGTGGATTGCGATGGCCGACGGCAACATGCTGGTAGCCATCTTGGGCAAGTTCCTACCACAGGCTATTATCTGGTTGGCCATCTTCTTCAGTTATGAATACTACATCTATGGCGTGCTCCATTTCCCGCATGAGGGAGGATCGTGGGCCATCATTCGCCTCGGCCTCATGGGCGTATTCTCATCAATGGGCTTTGGCATCTTTGCCTTCGGACTGTTGCCCTCGCTGCGCATGTCGATGAGTATCTGCTCCCTTTGGGCTGTGCTCTCGCTGTCGATGGCAGGTTCTGCCTTTCCCGTCATGGCAATGGACGGCCCTCTGCAATCGCTGTCGTGGCTCTTTCCTCTGCGTCATTATTTCATGATTTACCAGATTACGGTGTTCAACGGCTTCCCCCTGCTCGAGTCGTGGTTCCATTTCGCTGCCCTTGCAGCTTTCATGCTGTTGCCTTGGCTCGTCATTGGTAAGATAAAAAACGCAATGCTCAATTATGTCTATATTCCATAACATAGCCGATGCCATCAGCGATACCGCCTTCATCTGGCGACAGGAGATGCGCCAGGTCCTGCGTGACGAGGGTGTGCTCATCTTCTTTATCATCGTGCCGCTGGTCTATCCGCTGCTTTATTCATGGATTTATAATAACGAGGTGGTTCGCGACGTGCCTGTAGTGGTGGTCGATGACAACAACTCCTCGCTCTCACGACAGTTTACCCGCATGGCCGATGCGTCTGCCGACGTCAAGGTGTTGTGCCACGCAGCCGATATTGACGAGGCGAAGTCGTTAGTGAGCCGCCAGCTGGCTAAGGGCATCTATTATATCCCCTCCGATTTCGACAGCAACATCTATGGCATGCGTCAGGCTACTATCAGCGTCTACTGCGACATGAGCCTCATGCTTACCTATCAGGCCATCTATCAGACGGCTGTGAGCGTCACTCAGACCATGGGGGCTGGCATTCAGGTAAGCCGCACAAACCCCGTCACTAAGCGTGAAGCCGAAATCAGCGTACAGCCGCTGGCTGTCAGCGAGGTCCCCATTTTCAATCCTGCCGGGGGCTATGGTTCCTCGATACTCTTAGCTGTGCTCATGCTTATTCTCCAGCAAACGCTCGTGCTTGGCATTGGGCTTTCTGCTGGCACTGCCCGTGAGAACAACCGCTACCACGAGCTGATTCCTATCGATGGGCACTATCAGGGCATATTCAGAATCATTGGCGGCAAGTTCTTCTGTTATTTCATGATCTATGCCGTCATGGGGGCTTATCTCACGATGGCTGTTCCACACTTTTTCTCCTTTCCGCAGTTAGCTCAATGGAAAGACTTGCTACTCTTGATGCTGCCCTACGTGCTGGCCTGCATCTTCTTCGGCATGATTGTCTCCTGTGTCGTGCGTTACCGCGAGAACGTCATGCTTCTGATGGTCTTCGTCTCTGTACCCCTGCTGTTCCTCACTGGCATCAGCTGGCCACACCAGAGCATTCCTCCCTTCTGGCAGAGCATTTCCTGGCTCTTTCCTTCTACCTTCGGGGTACGGGCCTATGTACGTATGAACACCATGGGTGCTACTCTTTCCGATGTCATGTTTGAGTATCGCCTGATATGGTTGCAGGCCCTACTTTATTTTCTCGTTGCCTGCATCGTCTACCGTCATCAGATACTGCTCTCTCGACGCCATGCCCTCGAGCAGCTCGACCGCATCGGACGTAAGATAGAGGTGGTGGCGCAAATCAGGAAGCGAAAGAAAAACAGAAACCTTGGTATTTGAGCTAACGCGAACAATCGTTTGGGCTAACGCGAATAATCGTTTGCGTATACGCGAACAATCTTTCGGGCGTACGCAAACGATAATAAACTGGCACTAAACTCTCAGTAAGGCGGGGGTTTTATACGAATTTGGGCACGTTCAATGGTTGCTCATCCCTACGATTTTCGTGGCGGGCTGTTCCTTGTTGCGGCGGTTGACGACGGTGACAACGGCCTGGGCAAGGTTGATGAAGGCCAGGCCAGTGGCCGTTTCGCTGTTGAGGGCGGCGGGAGTGCCCTGATCGCCACTGTCGCAGATGCTCTGTACGAGGGGAATCTGTGCCAGTAGGGGCACCTGCATTTCCTCGGCAAGCTGCTTGCAACCCTCGCGCCCGAAGATGTAGTAACGGTTCTCAGGTAGCTCGGCAGGCGTGAACCACGCCATATTTTCGATGAGTCCGAGGATGGGCACGTTGACCTTCTCGTTGCGGTACATGTCGATACCCTTGCGGGCATCGGCCAGCGCTACCTGCTGTGGCGTCGAGACGATGACTGCCCCCGTGATGGGCAACGTCTGGAGCAGGGTCAGGTGAATGTCGCTGGTGCCTGGCGGTGTGTCGAGGATGAAGTAGTCGAGCTCGCCCCAGTCGGCATCGGCAATAAGTTGTTTCAGGGCGCTGGTGGCCATGCCGCCGCGCCACAGCGTAGCCGTGGAGGGTGAGACGAAGAAACCGATGGAGAGCATCTTCACGCCGTACTGCTCAATGGGGCAGATGAGGTCGCGGCCGTCGACTTTGACGGCGTATGGGCGCTCGTCCTCGACGTTGAACATCTTGGGCATCGAGGGGCCGAAGATGTCGCAGTCGAGCAGTCCCACCCTGTAGCCTAAACGGGCCAGCGCAATAGCGAGGTTGGCTGAGACGGTGCTCTTGCCGACGCCGCCCTTGCCTGAGCTGACGGCGATGATGTTTTTTACGCCAGGCAGCAATTGTCCCACTTCGGGGCGGGGCTTGGTCTTGAATTCGGTTTCGACAGTGACCACTACATCCTGGCCACAGTGGTACTTAATGGCGGCCTCTGCGGCCTTGACCGTCGACTTGAGGAAGGGGTCGGTGTCGCGTGGAAATTCGAGCACTACCTTCACCTTCCACGGCTCACCTTCGCTCTGGGGGGCACTGACGGCAGGTGTGTCAGCCACCATGCCGCTTTCTATCAGGTTCTTCTTCGTGCCGGCATACGTCACCGTGGCCAGCGCGTCCATAATCAGTTTGGGATATAATGTCATCGATTAACTCTTAATTCTTAACGCTCTACAATCTGGGGTATCTTCATCCACTGCTTGTCTCTCATGTATGAGGTTCTGCAGCCCTTGGGGACATAGAACTTGCAGGCACCGAGTACGACGTCCTTGAATGTCGACTTCGAAATCTTCGGGGGCAGTGGGGCGTTGATGTTCACCTCGCGTAGACTTACGCACTTGGAAAAGGCACCACCGCCAATCTCCTTCAGACTCACCGAGAGGGTGGCTGTGGCCAGCAGGCTGCACTCGCGGAAGGCGTCGCTGCCAATCTCCTTCACGGCTGCGGGAATGGTGATGTTTTGCAGGGCGACACACTTCTCGAAGGCACTGCTGCCAATGCTCAGCAGCGTGATGGGCAGGGTGATCGACTGCAGTGCGGAGCATTCCTGGAAGGCCTTCGATTCGATTTTCTTGATAGAGACGGGCAGGGTGATTGACTTTAGGTTGTGACAGCCACGGAAGGCGTCGCTCTCAATCTCCTCGACGAATCCCTTGATGTCGACGCTGTCGAGCGACGAGCAATTCTCGAAGACACTGGAGCCCATGTCTTTCACTGACGTGGGAACGAGGATATACTTCAGGCTTGAACAGTTCTCGAACACGTGGTCGTTAATCTTCGTCAGGGCACTGGGCAGTTTAATTTCGCTGATGCTCTTGCAGTTCTCGAATGCGCGGCTTTCAATCTTCTTGATGCCGTCGGGCAGGTTGATTTCGCTTAGGTTCTTGCAGTCGGCAAACGTCTTGATGCCAATCTCGTCGAGGCTGCCTTGAATGTCGACCGTCGTTAGGTTACCACAGTTCTCGAAGGCACCATTGCCAATCTTCTTGACCCCCTCGAACTCGATGGACTGCAGGCTGGAACACTCCTCGAAAGCGTTGGAGCCAATTTTCCCCACCTTGTTGACGCCGATGCGATCCAAGGAGATGCACTCCTCGAAGGCCGAGTTGCCAATCTCGTCGAGATCGTCGCGCAGGGTGATGGATTTCAGGTTCTTGCAGCCTTTGAACAAGTTGCTTTCGATTGTACGCACGTTCTCTGGAATGTCGATGGCCGAGAGTTTGGTGCAGCCCTCGAAGGCGTCGTGCTCAATCTTGGTGACGGCCTTTGGCAGCCGGATGGTGCTCAGGCTCGTACAGTCGCTGAAGGCATTGGAGCCAATTGTGGTCACCGTCTCGGGGATGGATACCTCGGCCAGTTCTGAGCAGCCGTCAAAGCAGTTACGACTGACGTTGACAGCCGTATTGGGCAGAATGGCCTTCACCAGGTTCTTGGCACCAGAGAAGAGACTGCTGGGCAGTGTGTTGTCTTCGATGACTGCTTCGCTTAGGTCGATGCTGCTGACCAGACACTCGCCAACTATCTTCTTATTCACCTTTGTACGCGTTACAATCTGCGTGAGCAGTTTCAGGTCGGCGCTGTTCAGCGGACCGCTCACCTTTAGGTCTGCCACCTTGAAGCGGACGCTGTCGGGCAGCTGCTTGGCTAATTTGCCGACAGAGTCGACACTGACGTTCATTGACTGTGCCATTGCCATGAAAGGCATTAGGGCAAATAGTAGTGTTAAATACTTCTTCTTCATGACCATTTATTTTTTTGTATTAGCTTCTTGCTCTTATTTCGCTTTATCTAATGAGCTACGCTTCGTGCGGTGATAGGAACGGTACTCGTCGAGTTCGATTTCCACGTCGGGCTCTTCCAGTGCAGTGGAGTGGGGCAGGTGCCAGCGCATGTACTTGATGTTCAGGCCGCGGGCTATCCACATCTGCTCGTAGTAGGTCTGCACGGACAGTGTTGCCGGCTCGACGTTCTGCGCTGACAGCTCGTCGTGGTAGAGGTCTTCAGTGCGGAAATCGACGGGCAGCTGGTTCTTCTCGACCATGTAGGTGGTATAGGTAAACAGGAAGTTGGAGTCGGTCTTCAGGTGTATCGTACCGCCGTTGGTTAGGAAGCGACGGTAGCGCTCCATGAAGTAGGTCGACGTCAGACGCTTCCTCGGGTTCTTCATCTGCGGGTCGCTGAATGTGAGCCAGATTTCCTGCACTTCGTCGGCAGCAAAGAAACGGTCGATAATCTCGATGTTCGTACGTAGGAATGCCACGTTCTGCAGACCCTCTTTCAGGGCTTGCGTAGCCCCCGTCCACATACGGGCACCCTTGATGTCGACGCCGATGAAGTTCTTCTCAGGGTAGTTGCGTGCCAACTCTACGGCGTATTCTCCCTTGCCGCAGCCCAGCTCCAGTACGATGGGGTTGTCGTTCTTGAAATACTGCTCGCGCCACCGTCCCTGCATCTCGAAGGGATGCTCCTCGTAGGTGGAAAACGGATATTGGAAGACGTTATCGTACGTCTCCATGTCTGCAAACTTAGCTAACTTACCTTTGCCCATAACGGCTGCAAAGATACGAATTTTTTGGGAATCTCCAAACTAATGGGGGAATAATTGCAGTTTTGCGAGCCTATTTCTCAGTACAAAAATAAGAATGATTCCCAGAATGGTAGTCAACAGCAGAATGACAAACGGCACGATGAGCGGTTTGAAGATGTTCTGTTTGGTTACGACGACAGCTACCATCCAGTCAACGTGCTCTATCGGCGCAAAATAGACGGTAGATGCGACACCGTTAACCTTCGTGTCGATGGAGCCGCTTTTCTTGAGCATCAGGCTGTTGTTCATCTGCTCCTTGGTCAGCAACAAACGCTTCCCCTCAGGATAGGCGATGCAGCTGCCGTCGTTGTTGATGACCACCATGAAGTGGTCGTCGTGCCCAAACAGAGAGTACCGACTTCGCAGGTCGTCGTTCTTGCTATCGTCATCAATGCGCTGCAGTTCCTTGGTCAGCCACTCAAAGGTCATGTCGGCACCGCAGACGCAGACCAGACGCCCTGTCTTGTCGTAGATTGGTTTGACAAACGTCGTGTAGCGGCCGCTGATGTTTGTCCCGTCAAAATAGTAGTATGGGTCGGACCAGAAACTGTTAGTCGATTTCTTGGCACGAACGTACCAGTCGGACCGATGGTAGTCGTGGCGGGGTGACCCTACCTGTCGGATCACGAATTCGCCGCTGTCGACATGGTGTATGTAAGGCTCGAACCATATACCCTCCTGTGGGAAATAGTTGGGTTCGAAAGCGGCGAAATAGCCTCTGACCTCGGGGTTCAGATCGACCTTGCTCTTTAGTGCGGCAATCACCGACTCGGGCGAGTCGAGGTGCTTTTCAACCTCGTCGAACTCGTTCATGGCGTTCATTTCCATGCCTTTGACAGTCTTTTCTATCTTCACGGAGGCTACGTGTGCGATGCCGACGTGCCGTGCGTGTACTTCAGCATTGACTGCCTCGTAGCATGTTAAAAGGGATACTACAAGAAAGATGATGATGATTGCCAGTAGGGTAATCAGAATAAAGCGCGTCTGCCTATGGGCAGTGGTTTCTGATGTATGTTCCATCGTATGAATGCTTCGTTGAAAAGATTTGCACTGCAAATATACGGGTTTCTTTCCAAAAATATTCATCATCCCCGTTAAACTTATGATAATTTAACAGTGTTGCATGAAAGTGGATAGTTGCCATTGGATAATCGACGAACAGTCGCATGAAGGCTGGGCGAAGCAAACTGTCTGTGTCATAGATGAAAAAGTAGCCCGGAAGGGCTTCTCGTAGAAGGCACCTTCCGGGCTACTTATTTGGATGTTTTGGAGTTTACTCAATGACGACAGTCGTCCAGCCGTGCTTGTCCTCAATCTCGCCGTACTGAATGCCGCGCAGTGTGTCGAATAGTTTCTTCGACATGGGGCCGGGCTTCTCGCCGAACGAGTAGCGCTTGCCAGTGTCGAGGTCGTCGATATACGAAATAGGTGAAATGACTGCAGCCGTTCCGCAGGCACCAGCCTCCTCGAAGGTCTCGAGTTCCTCTTCAGGAATGGGGCGGCGTTCCACCTTCATGCCCAGATCCTCAGCCACCTGCATCAACGACTTGTTAGTGATAGAGGGCAGGATAGAGGTTGATTTCGGGGTGACGTAGGTGTTGTCCTTGATGCCGAAGAAGTTGGCGGCACCACACTCGTCCATGTATTTCTTCTCCTTGGCGTCGAGGTAGAACTCGCAGGCGTAGCCCTTCTCGTGGGCCAGATTGTTGGCAAACAGTGAAGCTGCATAGTTACCACCCACCTTATACTTACCAGTTCCAAGGGGAGCCGAGCGGTCGTAGTCACGGATGATCACGTAGGGGTTAGCGGCAAAGCCACCCTTGAAGTACGGGCCTACAGGCGTTACGAAGATTAGGAAGCAGTACTCCTTCGAGGGGTGTACACCCACCTGTGCGCTCGTTCCAATCAGCAACGGGCGGATATACAGCGTGGCACCACTCTCGTAGGTGGGAATCCACTCCTGGTTCAGGCGTACCACCTTCTTCACCATCTCGGTGAACAGCTCTGTGCTGACCTCAGGCATCATGATACCGCGGCAGGTAGACTGCAGGCGGGCAGCGTTCTCGTCGACACGGAAGATACGCACCTTGCCGTCAGGACAACGGTAGGCCTTCAGACCCTCGAAAGCCTCCTGGCCGTAGTGCAGACACGTAGCAGCCATGTGCAGGTTCAGGTACTCGTCGGAGCAGACTTCAATCTCGCCCCATTTTCCGTCGCGATAGTAGCAACGCACATTGTAGTCGGTCTTCATGTAGCCGAACGACAGACTACCCCAATCTAAATCTTTCATTTCCTATTACTAAGCTAAAATTGTTTCTAAACTGCTTGCAAAAGTACTCATTTTATTTGAAACCGATGCAAGAATGCCTGTATTTTTTGCATTTTGTCGGCAAAAGGAGCCTATTTGCTGCATATTAATGCAATTCGAGGACAAAGCGTGTACCCTTGGTGTATTGAGGGTCAATGTCGAGGTCGCCGTTCATCTTCAGCGCCATCTGCTTGCAAATGGGCAGTCCCAGACCGTCGCCCTTGGTGAGATCCCTGATTTCGAGGAAGGGTTTGAACACGTCTTCGTGCTTCTCCTCGGGAATGCGGTCGCCAGTGTTCGACACGAGGAACTGGAAGGTGCGGGGACCGCGTTTCTTGAATTCCAAATTGATGGTGCCGCCCTCGGGGGTGAAGTTGGCTGCGTTGTTTAGCAGGTGCGATAGGATATGCGACACATACTCCTTGTTGATGTCGACATTCATCTTGGTGGCGGTTACCGTCAGGTTGACGCCTGGCTTCACCTTGTTGCGAATCTCGTCCATGAGTGCTTCGCAGAAAGGAGGTATCAGCGTGTTCTGGCGCTCTACCTCTTCACCCTTTGTGTTCTCCAGGTCTGAAAGTGTTTGGATGTGGCTCGAGAAGTCGAGCAACGCCTTCACCTCAGGCGTGCGGTTGTCGAGTTTCTTGAGCGTCGGCTCCAGCTGTGCCGAGATGTTGCTGATGAACTTTGCCTTCAGTGCATTGCTCTCGTCAGCCAGGTGGATGGTCTTCTTCTGTTTGCGAGTCAAGACAATGTAGCGTAGCAGGATGATGGCTCCCACCACTAGTGCTGCAGCCAGTGCTGCGGCCAGGATGCCAAGGCCGATGATGATGACTTGGCGTGTGGTAAGTGAGCTGTCCTTCTCGGCGATGGATGCTTCGTTGTCGGCTATCTGCTGCTTCAGGGCGTTAATCTCGTCAGCATGCTTCAGGGCACTGGCAGAGTCCTTCCAGGCAATGTAGTTGCTGTACGACTGTGCCACCATGTTGGCATTGCCCGACTTGCGTCCGCTGGCAATAAGCGTCTGGTATACCTCGTCCACCTTGTCGTATTCCTTGCTCGCAGTCAGCTTGTTGGCCATCTCCTTGAATACGGCATTGCCTTGTGTGTTCATGCCGAAGGTGTAGTAGTAGACGGCCTTGGTGTAGAGCAGGTCGTTCTTCACGTCCTCGTCGTTGGAACGGGCGGCCAGCGTCTCAATGGTGTTCAGCAGGCTCTTAGCACTTTCAGTCTTCCTAAGCTTGATGTACATCTGTAGGCGCTCTTTGTTCACCTGATAGAACAGGGCGGCTTTTCCCGCTTCTTTCTCTGAACTGCTCAGAATAATCTGGTCGGCACGACGCAGCAGGTCGAAGGCCTCCTTGTAGAAGTTCTCTTTGTAGTAGAGGGCCGCTGCCTTCACGGCGCACTCCACACCCAGCTTCGCCTGTCCTTGATTGGCATAGTCGTTGAAGGCGTGAATATACGTTGAACGCGCTTGGGCAATGTTCTTTTTGGCGTCGATAGACTCGGCGCGCTGGTGTAAACTACTCTTTGTCGTCTCTTGTGCTGTAGCAACGGCACAGCAGAACAGCACATTAATAATCAGGAATAATAACTTCTTGTTCATTGCGTAAATAGTTTCGATTCTGTGTGCAAAAGTACGAAAAGTTTTTTGATAAAACCAAAAAAGTCCGAAAATATTATTCAAAATCCTCTTTTTTCGTCTCTTTTACTGGACAGGATGAGCAGCCATAGGGCCAAGCGAGGCTTTTGCGTAGAAACCTTTGGTTGCACCTCGGCTATTTCGAACAGACTCGATGGCGCTTGGTTTGCACAAGGCTTTGGTAGCTGACGATAGTGTATATAAATAAGGTACGCGAACCATGTGATAGTAGCCCAAATCTCCTTGGGGGCCTACGACCAGTAGTGCCCCCATGCCTCCTTGGCCCAGAGGGCACCGAAGAGCATGCTCCTGCGTCAGTGCCCTCTTTCATTGTCCAAGGTTTAGTCCATACGGTTCTCTTCGCTGTGCGGCTTTGTACCTACATTACTTGCTGATAAGTCTGTAGCGCTTTATTTCGCCTCGCCCTCGCCATAGATGAAACTGAAGGCTCCGCTGGTATAGTCAAAAATCTCCTCGTCGCGGAAGAAACGCTTCAACTCAATCTCGGCATTCGACGTTGAGTCGCTGGCATG
>Ga0265298_10001164_pt1 | contig 38810 bp, 26 predicted proteins | sample AusTroGonzalo_MG_3_FD_193486 | JGI IMG/M metagenome (GOLD analysis project Ga0265298, IMG submission 193486) | Bovine rumen microbial communities from tropical cattle in Woodstock, Queensland, Australia - Gonzalo_01 | ecosystem: Host-associated > Mammals > Digestive system > Stomach > Rumen ...
GGAGATAAGGTCGCGTTTAGGGCGTTCGCTCCCTTGCGCGGCTCGAAAACCAACAGCGGAATAAGCATGTAGAAAGCATGGGGGTTCCTTGTTTGGACGAGGGTTCGACTCCCTCCACTTCCACAGAACGGAAACGAGCCGCTGAGATTTTCGGTGGCTTTTTCTTTTGCCCATACAGATGGCAATAATGATGATGCGATGGGGAAAACTTGGGAAAGCGTAGATTTTTTTCATGCTATTTTTCTTGAAATGCCAAACATTTTGAGATTTTTGACATTTTCAGGGTAAAACATTTTGAGATTTTTGACATTTTCAGGGTAAAACATTTTGAGATTTTTGACAAAATGCATATTTTTGCAGCGCAAAAGCGACAATGGAAATGGCAAATCGAATATTCAAACGGAAAATTTACGACAAATTGCTCAAATGGAAAGCCGAACGAGCTGGCAAAACTGCCATCCTTATCCAAGGGGCAAGACGTGTGGGAAAATCAACGGTGGTTGAAGAGTTTGCAAAGCGAGAATACCTGTCATATATCTTGATAGACTTTTCCTCATGCGCGAAGGAAGTCTTCGACTTGTTCAATGATATCTCTGACCTAAACCACATTTTTGTGCGCCTCCAACTGGCCTATGGTGTTAGCTTGCACGAGCGGCAATCGGTGATTGTTTTCGATGAAGTGCAGAAACAGCCTTTGGCGCGTCAAGCCATCAAGCATTTGGTGGCCGATGGACGTTATGATTACATCGAGACTGGATCTTTGATTTCTATCCGTAGAAACGTTAAAGACATCATCATCCCCAGCGAGGAAACCCGTATCAACATGTATCCAATGGATTATGAGGAGTTTCGTTGGGCATTGGACGACACAACGACAATCCCGTTGCTGCGTTCCATTATGGAGAAGCCACAGCCTCTAGGAGCTGCCCATAGGAAACTGATGCGAGATTTCCGGCTTTATATGTTGGTTGGTGGAATGCCCCAAGCCGTAAACGAATATCTTGAGACCAACAATCTTTCCAATGTTGATGCTGTCAAACGCGACATCCTTGCATTATACGAAAGCGACTTTTATAAGATTGACGACTCGGGAACGCTGTCGATGCTCTTCAATGCCATTCCTTCCGAACTCAACAAAAATGCTTCACGCTATCAGGTCTCAAGTGTCATAGAGAGTGGTAGGACGGAGCGCTTGATTGAACATATCGCCGACCTGAAAGAGTCGATGACGGTCAATATGGCCTATTCCGTGACCGATCCAAATGCGGGCATGTCATTTTACAAAGACCTCAATCGTTATAAGATGTTTCTTGCTGACACGGGTCTTTTTGTCACACTGGCTTTCCGTGACAAGGACTTCACTGAGAATGTCATCTATCAAAAGCTGTGGAACGACAAGTTGAGCACCAATCTTGGCTATTTGTATGAGAATGTAGTGGCGCAAATGTTGAAAGCGGAGGGCAATGAGTTGTATTATCACACTTTCCCTTCTGAATCGGGCAAGCATAACTATGAAATCGATTTCCTCCTTTCGAGGCAAAACAAAATTTGTCCGATAGAGGTAAAATCGTCGGGTTACAAGTCTCATTCTTCACTTGATGCCTTTTGTGCAAAATACTCCAATCGCATCCTCACCCCTTATCTTATCTATTCCAAGGACATGTTAAAAGAGAGAAACGTCCAATATTTACCATTTTATATGACAATGTTCCTGTAATCCCAAGCAGCCAACTGGCGACATTGTATTACACCTTTCATTCTTTAAAGTATGGAGGCCTTGTTTGGACGAGGGTTCGACTCCCTCCACTTCCACAGAACGGAAACAAGCCGCCGAGATTTTCGGCGGCTTTTTCTTTTTTAGCCCAAAAACCAACCAACCAACCAAAATTTTCCGTACCTTTGCAGATTAATTAAAATCTAACTGCAATGGCACTTGATAACGAAAAAATCATTGGTGAAGGTCTGACCTACGACGACGTCCTGCTGGTCCCTTCCTATAGCAATGTCCTCCCGCGTGAAACGAGCTTGAAAACCAAGTTCTCACGCCATATCGACCTCAACATCCCTGTGGTTTCCGCCGGCATGGACACCGTGACGGAAAGTCGCATGGCCATCGCCATCGCACAGGAAGGCGGTATCGGTGTGCTGCACAAGAACATGACCATTGGGAAGCAGGCCGCCGAGGTGCGCAAGGTGAAACGCGCCGAAAACGGCATGATCAGCGACCCCGTGACCATCCATGTGGACGCCACCGTGAAAGACGCCCTCGACCTGATGGGCGAATACCACATCGGAGGCATTCCCGTGGTGGACAGCAGCAATGTGCTGGTCGGCATTGTCACCAACCGCGACCTGCGCTTCGAGCGCGGCTTGGAACGGCCCATCGCCGAAGTGATGACGAGCAAGGACCTCATCACCACGACGGAAGTCTCTTTCGAGAAGGCCGCCGACATCCTGCAAGAGCACAAAATCGAGAAACTGCCCGTGGTCGATAAGGACAATCATCTCATTGGGCTTATCACTTATAAGGATATTATCAAGGTGAAAGCGCGCCCCAACGCCTGCAAGGACTCACGCGGTCGTCTGCGTGTGGCCGCCGCCGTCGGCATTGCCGCCAACACCCTTGAACGTGCCGCCGCCTTGGTTGACGCGGGCGTAGATGCCTTGGTCGTTGATACGGCCCACGGTCATTCGCAAGGTGTCATTGACATGGTGCGCAACTTGAAGAACAACTACCCTGAAATAGACATCGTGGCTGGCAACATCGCCACCGCTGAGGCCGCCAAAGCCCTCGCCGAGGCAGGTGCCGACGCCATCAAGGTGGGCATTGGCCCCGGTTCCATCTGCACGACGCGCGTGGTGGCTGGCATCGGCGTGCCGCAACTCACCGCCGTCATGGAGGTATGCAAAGCCTTGGAAGGCACAGGCATCCCCGTTATTGCCGATGGCGGCATCCGCTACACGGGCGACATCGTGAAGGCTTTGGCCGCAGGTGCCTCGTCCATTATGGCAGGTTCGCTCTTCGCTGGCGTGGATGAATCGCCGGGCGACACGATTATTTATGAAGGCCGTAAGTTCAAGACCTACAGAGGTATGGGTTCACTCGAAGCCATGCAGCAAGGCTCAAAGGACCGCTATTTCCAAGACAACGTGGAAGACGTGAAGAAACTCGTCCCGGAAGGCATCGCGGGCCGCGTTCCCTACAAGGGCACCCTTTCTGAAGTTGTTTATCAGATGGTTGGCGGACTGCGTTCCGGCATGGGCTACACCGGCTCACGCACCATCGACGACCTCAAGAAGGCCAAATTCATACGAATCACCAACTCGGGCATCCTTGAAAGCCATCCGCACGACGTGACCATCACGCAGGAAGCCCCAAACTATAGCAAAAGAAGTTGATATGAAAGCATCCATCTCTTTCCCCGAACTGCAAAACATCATCGTCGAGAAAGCCAAGCAACCCGTTTCTTTAGCTTTCGTCGACAGCAAAACCGTCCGCGTGACTTACCCGCTCAATTTGGGCTTCATCAAGAAGGAAATCTCAGTCAACCTGATTATCAAAGAATTGATTGGCAGCAACTTGCTCGTCCAACTCTCGGCTGGTCTTGGCACCGACACTATGCTCACCACCCTCCTCGGCCTGCTGAAAGACAAGATTCCGGAGGGATTAATAGAAAAGCGGCCCGAAAGCCACCTGTTGCTGCATTTGGGCGAAATCGAGCAGATGAAGTCCGTTTTCGAGAAAATCGACGTAAGGGACTTGCACGTAATAGCTGAAGGCCTCGAAGTGGAAGGCGCATTGAAATAATCACCGACAATCCGCGTTAATAGAATAACAAGCAAACTAAAATATCAAAATGAAGAATTGCAACTTTTTGAAAATGTTTTTGTTGGCATCATTCATCATGCCAACTGTTTTTGCCACTGCCCAGTCGAAACTCGACAAGCAAGTGCTGATGACCATCGGCGACCAAGACATCACCGTGAAGGAATTCACCGATGTGTATTACAAGAACAACCTCAAGAGCGATGTCATTGAAAAGAAAACCGTCGACGAATACCTCGACCTTTTCACGACCTTCCGCATGAAGGTGATGGAAGCCGAACGCCAGCAATTGGACACCAGCGCCAAGTTCCAGAAGGAACTGGCCGGCTACCGCAAGCAGTTGGCCAAACCTTTCATGAGCAGCGACGACATCAGCGATGAACTGCTTCAGGAAGCCTACCAGCGCCAACTGAAAGACATCCGCGCCTCGCATATCCTTATCCGCTGCGACAAGAACGCCTTGCCGTCAGACACCTTGAAGGCTTACAACAAGGCGATGGACATCCGCAAGAAAGCCGTAAAGGGTGAGGATTTCGGCGATCTGGCCGTGCGTTTCTCCGAAGACCCGTCGGCACGCGACTCCAAGGCCACCGAGCAAGCCCCTGCCCGTCAGGGCAACCGTGGCGACCTCGGCTATTTCACGGTGTTCAACATGGTTTATCCGTTTGAGACGGGAGCCTACAACACCAAGGAAGGCGAAATCTCAATGCCCGTGCGCAGCGATTTCGGCTACCACATCATCAAGGTCGTGAGCGTGACCGATGCCATGGGCAGCATCCAAGCCGCCCACATCTTCCTGCAACTGCCTTTTGACGCACCCGAGGAAGACGTCACCGCCATGAAGAAGAAAGCTGACAACATCTACAAGGAACTGAAGGCCCAAGACGGCAAGAACTGGAACGAGATGGTGAAACAATACTCCGACGACAAAGGCACCGTCACCCGCAACGGCACCTTGAGCAACTTCACCGTGAACCGCATCGTGCCTGAGTTCATCGAGGCCTGCAAGTCGATTGAAGTGAACGAAATCGCCAAGCCCGTCCGCACCAGCTACGGTTTCCATATCATCAAACTGTTGGGCAAGTCGGGCGTCGGTTCCTTCGAGAAAGAGTCCAAGGCCCTGTCGGAACGCATCGAAAAGGACATGCGTTCGAAGAAATCGGAAGAAGCCGTGCTCAAGCAAGTGCGCAGCGAATACCACTTCAAGCAAAACGACAAGAACTTGGAAGCCTTCATGGCTACAATCGACAGCTCGATTCTGAACAAGACCTACGAGCCTGCCGCCAATGTCGACATGAACGCCGTCCTGTTCACTTTGGACAACACCCCGACCAAGGTCAGCGACTTTGTTGGTTACATCAAAGGGAAGATGACGGAACAGAAATACGTCACGCCGGCCACCTACGCCTCGCAACTCTACGAGACCTTCTCCAACGAGACGGTGATGAACTACGCCGATGCCCATCTTGAGGACAAGTATCCCGAGTTCAAGACTTTGGTGCAAGAATACAAGGACGGCATCCTGCTCTTCGACCTCATGGACAAGGAAGTTTGGACCAAGGCTATAAAAGACACGCTCGGCCTGCAAGAGTTCCATGCCCGCAACGCCTCCAAATACATGTGGGATGACCGCGTCCAAGCCACCATCATCACTGTGACCAAGCCCGAATCGCTGCCCAAAGTGAACGCCCTTTTAGACAACGGCACGAACTTGGACAGCCTGAAAAATGTCATCCAACGCGACTCCATCAGCTATGTCTACGTCCGCCACGGCTTCTACCAAAAAGGTGACAACCAATACGTTGACCAAACCGAATGGAAGGTCGGCGAGAGAAACCTCATCCCCTCCACGGTGGACCAAACCAATGTCATCGTGTGCATCAGGGATGTGCGCAAGCCCGAAGAGAAGACCTTGAAAGAAGCTCGCGGCCTTGTCACTTCCGACTATCAGGTGGAACTGGAACAAAAGTGGGTGCAGTCGCTGAAAGAAAAGTATCCCGTGACCATCAACGAGAAAGTGCTGAGCAAAGTCAGAGACCTCTATAAATGATGAAGAAGCCAAGCGTAATCATCGGTATTGTTTTCCTCCTGCTGTTGGCCGGCTGCGACTACTTCCAGAAAAACTCAAAGGAAGTGGTGGTGGCTGAGTGCTACGGCAAATATCTCTACGAGTCGGACCTCAAGGGCATCGTGCCCGAAAACACGTCCACTTTGGACAGCATCCAGCGCGTCAGCAATTTCATCGACTCGTGGATTATGAGGCAAGTGCTTGTCCATCAAGCTGAAAACAACTTGAGCAAGGAAGCCCTCGACCTCAAGAAACAGTTGGAGGAATACCGAAATTCGCTTGTCATCTATGCCTACGAAAGCCAACTCATCAACCAGAAGTTGGACACCGTCGTCAGCGAGGACGAAATCACAGAATACTACGAACAGAACAAGGAAGACTTCCAGCTTCGCAACACGATGGTGAGGGCGGCTTACGTCATCCTCGACGAAGAATGCAAGCAAAAGGACAACTTCCTGAAACTGATGAGCGACCCCGATACGCTGCTGCTGCAAAACCTCGACGTGCTGGCTACCTATTACGCCGTCAAGAGCCACGTCGACGTGGACCAGTGGCTGCGCTTGGACGAGTTGACCAACATCATCCCCATCGAAATCTTCAATGCGGAGAGTTTCCTGAAAAAGAACAAGTTCGTCTGTTTCGACATGAACGAATACACCTACATGGTGCGTTTCAGGGATTATCTGTTGGAAGAAAGCATCTCGCCTATGGAGATGGAACGGAACAACATCAAGAGCATCATCCTCGCCCACCGCAAGCAGGCTTTGCTCGACCAGATGAAAGTCGCACTCTACGAAAAAGCCAAACGGAGCAACGCCTTCAAGGTTTATGTAGGCTCGCCCTCGTTAGACAATGCAGATTAAACAAAACGGCGTTTCGACAGGCTCAACGGCCTCGGTCACTGAGCTTGTCGATGTACCGATAAAATAGTGAAATCTTGAAATAAGAAACTTTGAATAATGAAAAGAACTTGGATTATCATAGCACTCATATTCCTGACCTTGCCCATGATGGCGCAAAACCGTCAGCCTCAGGTGGTTGACAAGGTGGTGGCCGTGGTCGGAAAGAACATCATTCTACAGTCGGACATCGAGAACCAGTACACACAGTACCGCCTGCAAGGCATGACCGAAGGCACGGGAATGGAGATAAGAAGCCGTATCTTGGAAGACCTCCTGCTCCAAAAGCTGATGCTCAACCAAGCCGAAATGGACAGTATCACCGTCACCGACGACCAAGTTGAAGCCGAGCTGAACCGTAGAATCCAGTGGTTTGTGAGCCGCTACGGTTCGCAGGAAAAGTTGGAATCCCTGTTCGGCAAAACCATGGCCGAAATCAAGGACGAAGTGCGTCAGGCCTCGAGAGACAACATGCTGCAAGAACAAGTGCAGGCCAAAATCATGGAGAACGTGACCGTGACGCCCAAAGAGGTGAAAGACTTCTTCAACGACATCCCGAAAGACAGCCTCCCAACCGTCAGCCCCGACTACGAAATCGTGCAAATCGTGAAGCGTCCGCCCGTCAGCATTGATGAGAAGTTGCAGGTGAAAGACCGCCTTTACCAAATCCGCAAGCGCATCCTTGAAGGCGAGAGCAGTTTCTCCACCATGGCCGTGCTCTATTCCGAAGACCCAGGTTCGGCCCGTCAAGGTGGCGAGCTTGGCCTCAAGGGCAGGGGTGAGTTTGTCACGGAATTCGAGAATGTAGCCTTCAACCTGCGCGATGGCGAAATCTCCGATGTGGTAGAGACCGAATTTGGTTTCCACATCCTCCAACTCATTGAGAAAACGGACAATATGGTCAACTGCCGCCATATCCTGCTCATCCCCAAAGTGCCTGTTGAAGCCTTGGAAAAGGTGCAGACCCAACTCGACTCCGTCGCCCAACTCATCCGAAACGGTGACATGAGCTTCGAAGACGCCTGCAAGAAATTCAGCGACGACGACTCGAAGAGCAACGGCGGCTACCTCACCAACGCTGGAACAGGAGGCAACTGGCTCAGCATAAAAGACTTGCAAGAGTTGGAGCAGAATTATCCCGAATACAAAAACCTCGCATTCGTCATCAGCAGGCTCGAAGTCGGCGAAGTCAGCGACCCCATCCCCATGACCACCAACGAGAACAAGGACGCCTTCCGCATCATCAAGATTCAACGCAAGACGGAAGCCCATCAGGCCAACCTCAAGGAGGACTACAACCTGATCCAGAACTGGGCCTTGAACCAAAAACGCCAAGAGGCCATCGGCAAATGGGTGCGCGAAAAAGCCGCCAAAGCATACATCCGCTTAGACGACACCTACAAGAACTGCGACTTTTATTACGATTGGAATTTTCAATGACAAACACTTTCACATCTGATGTCGACGGTGCCAAGGCATTAGTCGAAAAATACGAAACCCTCCGCAAGGAAATCGGGAAAGTCATCGTCGGACAACACGACATCATCCACGACACCCTTTTGTCCATCTTCAGCCAAGGCCACGTGCTGCTCGTCGGCGTGCCCGGCTTGGCCAAAACCTTGTTGGTGAACACCATAGGCAAGGCTCTTGGACTGAGTTTCAGCCGCATCCAGTTCACCCCCGACCTCATGCCCTCCGACATCGTGGGCACTGAGATTTTGGACGAGGCGCGGCAATTCAAGTTCATCAAGGGACCCGTTTTTGCCAATATCGTCCTCGCCGACGAAATCAACCGCACGCCGCCCAAGACGCAGGCCGCCTTATTAGAAGCCATGCAGGAAAAGAGCATCACCGTGTCGGGCAAGACCTACAAGTTGCAGGAGCCGTTTTTCGTGCTGGCCACGCAAAACCCCATCGAGCAGGAAGGCACCTATCCCCTGCCTGAGGCGCAGTTGGACCGTTTCATGTTCAACCTCATGCTCGACTATCCCTCCTACGACGAGGAAATCGACATCGTGAAAAGCACCACCATCGGCAAGGCGAACGAGGTGGAGGCCGTGCTCTCGCCCGACGAAATCCTTTACTTCCAGCAGTTGGTGCGCCGTGTGCCCGTGCCCGACAACGTGTATGAATATGCGGTGAACATGGTCGCCAAAACCCGCCCCCACACAGAGAAAGCCCACGATTGGGCCAACCGTTACTTGAGTTGGGGCGCAGGTCCGCGTGCCTCGCAATACCTCATCATCGGGGCCAAGGCCAACGCCCTGCTGACGGGCAAATATTCGCCTGACATCGAGGATGTGCAGCGCGTGGCCGTCCCGATTTTGCGGCATCGCATCATCCGCAACTATACTGCTGAAGCTGAAGGCATTTCTATTGAGGCGATTATCAAACAGTTACAGTAAAGGCCCCTGAGCCTGTCGAAGGGCCGTCCCGAACAACAACAAATACAACAAAAACGGCGTTTCGACAAGCTCAACGACCTGCAAAACCCAAGGCCCCTGAGCCTGTCGAAGGGCCGTCCCAAACAACAACAAATACAACAAAAACGGCGTTTCGACAAGCTCAACGACCTGCAAAACCCAAGGCCCCTGAGCCTGACGAAGGGCCGACCCGAACAACAACAAATACAACAAAGACGGCGTTTCGACAAGCTCAACGACCTGCAAAACCTAAGGCCCCTGAGCCTGTCGAAGGGCCGACCCAAACAACAACAAATACAACAAAAACGGCGTTTCGACAAGCTCAACGACCTGCAAAACCTAAGGCCCCTGAGCCTGTCGAAGGGCCGTCCCGAACAAATAAACTTATCATGTGTTACATGTACATATTAGAATGCTCCAACGGCCAATACTATGTCGGTAGCACTTATGATATTGACACACGCTTAAAGCAACACCAAGCAGGCGAAGGTTCCAACTTCACCAAGAAGCATCTACCTGTAACACTTGTTTATTACGAAAAGTTCCAAAAGATAGAAGATGCTTTCAACAGAGAGCACCAAGTTAAAGGTTGGAACCGTAAGAAAAAAGAGGCACTAATCAACGGCCACGCTGAGTTGTTACCAGAACTGTCGAAATCTAAGGAACAAAACGATTTGTAAACCGGCCCTTCGACAGGCTCAGGGACCTTGGTCTTTTAGTTCTCTTCCCTGCCCCCAATAAACTTGAAGCCCCAATTGTGCTTCTCCAACAACTCAGGGACGGTGTTGCCAGCCAACCTCACCTTGCGCTTGACAGTCATCCGCGACGAAAACACGCCATAGCCGCCGTCGATGAGCGTAAACTCATTGTCGCCCGGCGTAAAGCCATTGGCAAGGTCGTTGAAATAAATGTACTGCTGCAGCTTCTCGCCACCCGCGGCAATGGTGATTTCCACAGGATAGTCGGTGATGTAGCGATTCAAGCCCGCGATGGCGGTATCACCCCCGATGAAGTCGCGGAGCATCTCGTAGAACGGCTCGGGGCGGTAATAGAAGACGTAACAATCGCCGTCCATGTGGGTGGAGAGGTCGTATTCGTCCCAATAGCCCAAATCCCAGTACATGGTACGCGGCACCGAATCGCTATGGGGCGTGCGCTGCTCCAAGAAAGTGAATGCCATGCTCACCTGATAGAAGCCCGCGTTGAAGGCGGGATGGAACAGGAAAGGCCGGCGCGTGCCAAAATACTCCTTCGAGAAATTCACGCCAAGGCTTTGGACATCAAAGCTGCTGTTGCCCACCAACTTGGCCTCGGTGACGATGGTCTGATGAGGAAGAACGGCCGTAAGCTGATAGCTGTAGCGTTTGGCCTTGCTGTTCAGGCTCAGCGGCTCAGTGGTATAATACAATTTCTGCGACGGAGCATAAAAAGTGCCCGGCTGCTTGTTGCGGATGGTGATGGTGTCGAAGACCATCTCACGGATGGAATCGCCGTTGCAGTATTCCACCATGCGCACATCCAGTTTTCCGGGATAGTTGCTCGAATCGGGGTTGGCGGCCACTTGGAAAGCATCACCTTCAACACTCATGAGGCGGGTGATTTTGATGAAATTCGTGTCGGCATGGGCATCGAGCAGGGCATAAATGACAGGCACTTCCTTATAGTCGGCGTAAAGGTCGACATCGGTGGAACAGGCGGAAAGCAAGGCCAAGCCAAACACGCAAAACGAGAGTAAACAAATCTTCATGGTATTCACTTTTTCGGAGCAAATATACAAAGAAAATCAATTCAAGTTTTGGCGAATGCACGAGGTGCATCCGCCAAAACCTGACGCTGTCACTCCTTCACCACCTTGTCAGAATACGTCTTTCCATCTTCCAACACAACGCGCATCATGTAGGCGCCTGCGGGCAGGTCTGCCATGTTGAGGCTTTCCAAACCTTTGGTTTGTTTGCTCACGAGGCGGCCTTGCAGGTCGTAAAGCTCGATTTGCTTGGGCTGCGCCTCGGGCGAGAATTGCAGGTGGAGTTGGTCTTGGGCGGGGTTGGGCCAACAGGTGTAAGGGCGAAGTTCGGCCTCTTTCACGGAAGCAGAAGTGTTTTCGTCGTTAATGACAAGGACAAAAACCTCGTTATTGATTCCACCAGAAGCTTGGAATCCTCCGATGGCTAATCCGCCATGAGTCAGTGTCTTCATCTTATTGCTATAGCATGTCCCTGTGTTTGGCATATCATCATAAACGCACTCCCAAAGGATGTTTAAATCCTCGTCAAACTTCACCACTTTGAGGTATTCTTCCCAAAAAGCCAAGTAAAACGCTCCGTCGCTCGACCTATCCATTCCGACTATCCACTGACCAATAGGATGTTCCTGCTTGAAATTGAGTCTCTTTACGTTCTCGTGTGTTGCCTTGTCCCGTTTCAACACCGTAATTCCGTCGTAAAACGCTGTGTAATGGGTGGCCACAAGATAGGTCTCGTCGTCCACATTTACCACGTCGTTGTCCTTGTTGGAAAAGAGTCCTTCATACGGTTTGAATGCTGCACTATCAATGACGTTGAGCGTCGAATCCAATATCCAGTAAGCGAACCTTCCCTGCCCTGTTCCGCACAACAGATACTCCGTTCCCGCTTCATTCCACACTTTCAGCCTTCCATCCATGAACTTGCTGATGGGACAAACCGAATCGTGGTAAAACACCTTGTTCTTCAGCTCACCGTCGAAACCGTAGCGCGAGAATACCATACCCCCAAGGCCTACGGCACCATACGCCACGATGAAATCGTTGTTGCCCTGACAAAAACGAGTCTGATAACTGACGGTTTCATCCAATGGAATAGACACATCGGCCGCTACAGGGGCAAACGACTCGTCGTATCGGCTGATACGGAGACTATCTCCATGGGTGGCATCGCGTACAAACCGGACGAAAACATAGTCGTCGTCATGACGATTAGGTTCAAAGAGCAGGCTCCTGTACTCGATGTTGTTGTCTTCGACGACGATGGAATCCAACACTTGGGCATCGTCTCTCGACACTTTTAGATGGCAGTAGCCATAGTCGCCTTGTCCGGCTGAATTGCTCAGCACGACGTTAGCCATTAGCTGTCCGTCGTGCATCTCGGTCAGGTTCTCGAAACCGACATAATAACCACCCATATAATGATGGTCAAGAAGATTGAAGCTCTGGGCCTTGAGGCCGGTTGTCGCCAGCATGAAGGCGACAACAAATAATAATGTCCTTTTCATGATTGTAAATTTTTTAGATGATTAAATGTGTTTAAAGTTCGCTGCAAATATACGAAAAAATTTCATTCATCCAAATTTTTTCCGCATTAATTTGTATTTTTTCCGTTTTAGTCTTACTATTTCATACTATAACAAGGTACGGTTCTCCCGTTGCGCCCGTTGCAGTGGTGATTTCCACCTCCACTTGGCCGAGGTTTTCAGTGAAGACCACGGTGAGCGAGTGGCCGTCAATGGAGGCTTGGATGGTGGTGCCTTGGGGAATTTGATAAGCTCCACCTTGTTGAATAGTAATGCCACTGTAACCATCTACGATGTTATGGTCACTTGCATCACACCATGCTGTTGGCATCAAGAGGCCAAGCAGCAGAATCAATTGTTTTAAATTTTTGAACTTTTGCATAATGATTTGTTTTTAAAATTCACGATGCAAAAGTAGACCACTACCACTACCTTTGTCAAGGATTTGATGGTACGGAAAGGTACGGGTTTTTTATTAACGTCTTGTAAATCAATATTGTGCAGTCCCGTTTGCAAAGTTGAAAATCGAGGCGGAAAGCGAATCTTCTTTGTCGAAAAGGGTTTTCAGCTTGCGGCTGCGGTCTGAAACCGTCGAATATGCTTTTTGCATCAAGGCGGCGATGTCGGCATCAGTAAGGCCGAGCAGATAGAGGCAGCAATAATCAAGGTCGCCTTTGGTGAGTTCGGGATAGGTTTTCTTCAAGCGCGTAGTAAACTGCCCAAAGTGGCGGTCGGCTGCCATGCGCAAATCCAAGAGTTGCTGCTTGTCCAAGGCATACTCCTTGTAATACACATAATCCATTTTCGACTTGAACAGCCCTTCGTTCACCCGTTGCATGATGAGTTGGCAAATAGGCTCTTCGGTAAACGAAGCGGCTTGCCCTGTTGCAGCTACATCTTCCCGTTGTTTGAGTTGGTCTTTCAGCTCGCGCAAGGCCTCATTGCTCCGTTTCAGGCGGCCCGATATGGCGGCCTGTTCCATGCGGTGAGCCTGATGCGCCGCTTCCAAGGCTTCCTCATGGCGTTTGCTCTCCGTCGCCAACTTTTGTTGGGCTTCAGCATTTTGCTCAATCAATTTCTTCTTGTTCCCTCTTCTGATTATTACAATAACAACGGCAGCCACCAAAAACGCTATCGGAACAAGAACCTTGACGGTTCTCAAGACCGCATCACGTTTTTCCTGAGCAGCTTCCTTTTCTTGTTTTTGGCTTATGTGGCTTTGGAACAAATTATCAAGTTGGGAGACCAAAGCCTTGTTTTGGCTTTCGGCTTTTATTTGATTGGCCAAAAACCGCACACATTCATCCGATTTCTCTTTGTTATCAAGACTATCATAAATAATCCGTAAATAATCAGCCGCTTGTATTTGAATAATCACGTTTTCCTTGTTTTCAAACACAGGTGCTAAATAGAGCAAAGCGGAATCATACATCATCTCCTTGAAAAAGATGCCGCCGATAATCAAACTACGCAGCAAGTACTCATTTTCGCTATCTACTTGTGCTTGAACTTGTCTTAATGTATTCAGTGACTGTTCAACCTCGTTTCCTAACTGATAGTCACAAAGTGCCTTTGTCGAGACCAGATCTCTGAACAAAAGCCCGTTGTTATTCGGCAATTCACGTATGGCACTCTCGTAATAGTCACTTGCCTTAGCTTTTTCTCCGATTTTGTCATATTGTTTCCCTAACCGATAAAGTATATTGGAAACACCTTTTGGCGAGGTAGGCTCTATTCTGCAAAAGACAAGGGCGTTTTCGTAACAATTAATGGAAGGTTCCATCATAAACTGTTCGGAAAACAAATCTCCAAGACGGTTATAGGTATAAGCCATAAATCTTGCCTTGTGCCTCACCAATTCCTCCTCCTCAAAACAGCCCTCCATCACCTCCAAGGCTTTCAGATATTCCTTGCAGGCCTCCACAACGCTGTCGCGTTCGTAATAGCCCACACCATTAATATAATGGGCGCGGGCATCCAAAAACGCCCTGTTTTGGGCCGTCGCACGCCGCGCGTCCCTGCGGCGGCGGGGCTGTAGGGACACACCGCGTGTGTCCGCACCATCCGCCACCACCAGCAACGAATCGAAATACCCCACCGCCCGCAACAATGCCGCGCGGTTGGTTTGGGCGTAATCGTTCTTGTAGAGCAATTCGGCCAACAGGAGGTTGGCGTAATGGTCGTCAAACCTTGTTGTAGAGACGCATTGAATGCGTCTCAAACCGGAATCAACGGTGTCGGGAGACGCAATCATTGCGTCTCTGCGGGCCAACAGGCATTGCAGCGCGCTATCGGGGTGTTGCCACATTAGGCTGTCGATGGCGGATAATTCTGGGGTCGGCCCTTCGACAGGCTCAGGGACCGGCGTTTCGACAGGCTTATGAACCGGCGTTTCGACAGGCTCAACGTCCTTGGGCGATGGGGTGCAGGCGGCCAAGGCTGCCAACAAAACAAAACATACTATGGAATGGCGTGCGCTCATGCTTGCCTCAACAGCCTATCAATTTCTCATTCCTCATCCACCAGAAACACCGCCACCTGACGGACACCACTCGCGCCGATGACCAAGGTCTGCTCGATGTCGGTGCTGCGGCTCGGCCCCGTGATGATGGTCATTTGCGAAGGCTTTTCGTTCGCGTATTTCTTCTTCATCATCTTGAAAGCTGCCCGCATCCCGGGCATGATTTGTTCGGTGGTGGCATACACCAAGAGGATGTCGGGCAAGGCGTAGGCTTCGCGGGTTTTCGTCAAGGCATCGGAGAGGATGATGCTGCCCGTTTGCGCCACAAGGCACTCGCAATCCACCAAACTGACGAGTTTCTGCTTGGGTTCGCGCTCCTTGCTTTCCGTATAGGACATGCCGTATTTGGCCAGCAGGCTTTGCATCGCCGAACTCGTGCACCACAAAGGCTCCCATTCATTTTCGGGTGCCAGTTGCTTGAGACATTCGGCAAACTCGGCTTCGCTTTCAAGGTAGATGAAGATGCCGCCATGCTCCTTGAAGTTCTGCACGAAGGTGATGGCCGTGCCGTCTTCCTCCTTGATGGGCACCCACGTGTCGGTGCGCTGGTCGATGTCCTTAAACAAGGCCTCCTGCCGCTCGATGAGGGCGTTGCGCACCTTGGCGAGCATCTGCTCCTTGAAGGTGGCATCGGTGTTTTCTCCTTTGTTGTCCCAAGCCATGGCGATTATGCGTTTTCGGATTCGTTATTAGTATTGTTTTCGGTTTGGTTTTCAGGCTCTTTCTCGGCAGCTTTCAGGGCGGCGTTCTTCAATTTCTCATCCTCAGAATTGCCCCACGGGCGTTTGCCGAAGATACGCTCCAAGTCCTCGCCAAAGATGACCTCCTCCTCGATGAGTTTGTTGGCCAACTGCGACAAGCCGTCGCGGTGCTCGGTGAGGATGGCTATGGCATCTTTGTAAGCCTTCTCGACGATGTAGCTCACGCGCTGGTCGATAGTTTCGGCTGTCTTTTCACTGAAGGGTTTTGTCAGGCTGTAGTCTTGCTGACCTGTTGAGTCATAATAACTTAGGTTACCGATTTCCTCGTCCAAGCCGTAATAGGTCACCATGGCGAAAGCCTGTTTGGTCACCTTCTCAAGGTCGGACAAGGCACCCGTCGAGATTTGTCCGAAAACGACCTGCTCAGCAGCACGACCGCCCAAGGTGGCTATCATCTCGTGATACATCTGTTCCTTGGTCGTAATTTGCCGCTCTTCAGGCAGATACCAAGCCGCACCCAACGAATTGCCACGCGGCACAATGGTCACTTTGACCAAAGGATGCGCATATTGCAGCAGCCAACTTGTGGTGGCGTGACCCGCCTCGTGGAAGGCGATGACCTTCTTCTCTTCGACAGTGATAATCTTGTTCTTCTTCTCCAAACCTCCGATGATGCGGTCGACGGCATCCAAAAAGTCCTGCTTGTCGATTTCCTCCTTTCCCTTGCGGGCGGCCATCAGCGCGGCCTCGTTGCACACGTTGGCGATGTCGGCACCCGAGAAACCCGGTGTCTGTTTGGCCAAAAACTCCTTATCCACGTCGTTGCCAAGCTTCAGGCCACGCATGTGCACCTCGAAGATTTCCTTACGACCCACAATATCAGGCAGTTCCACATAAATTTGACGGTCGAAACGGCCTGCACGAAGCAGAGCTTTATCCAAAATATCGGCACGGTTGGTGGCGGCCAACACGATGACACCTGAGTTGGTACCGAAGCCGTCCATCTCGGTAAGCAATTGGTTCAGTGTGCTTTCGCGCTCGTCGTTGCCACCCGTGATGGCGTTCTTGCCACGGGCGCGACCGATGGCATCAATCTCATCGATGAAAATGATGCACGGCGACTTCGATTTGGCATTGTTGAACAGGTCGCGGACGCGCGAAGCACCCACACCGACAAACATCTCCACGAAATCAGAACCCGAAAGGCTGAAGAAAGGCACATTGGCCTCGCCAGCCACGCTCTTGGCCAACAAGGTCTTACCCGTGCCGGGAGGGCCTACGAGCAGCACACCCTTCGGAATCTTGCCGCCCAATTTGGTGTATTTCTCCGGATTCTTCAGGAAATCAACGACTTCCATGATTTCCACCTTAGCCTCTTCCAAGCCTGCCACATCCTTGAAAGTCACGTTGACATTCGTGTTCTTGTCATACAATTGCGCCCTTGACTTGCCGATATTGAAAATCGAGCCGGCTCCACCACTGCCCATGCCACGGCCCATAATGCGCATGATGACAACCCAAAACACGACCAGCAAAAGCAGCGGCATCACCCAGCCCAACAAATCCGAAACCCAGTATTTGCGGTTCACATTGTCGATATAGACGGGATTCTCGATGCCAGCCTGCGATTCCTCCACCATCTCCTCAAAACGGTCCAAAGAACCAATCTTATAGATGTAATTCGGTGCTATCGTCATGCCTTCCGATTGCGCCTTCACCTCAGGGAAATGCAGGGAAAGTCCCTTCTCATTGAGGTAAATCTCGGCATCCTCGCGGTTGACAAGCTCAATCTTGCTCACCTCCTGATTCTGCAATAGTTCTATCAACTTGCCTTGGTTGATTTCTTCCTTTGGCGTCACGTTGTCCTTTCCCCAAAACTGTACGGCAATCAGGCCTATTGCCAAAATGGCATACACCCAATAGATGACGGAAGCCCTTTTCTTTCCGTTGGGCTTTTGGTTCGGCTGGTTTGGCTGATTCGGCTGTCCGGGCTGGTTCGGAACGTTGTGCTGCCCTTGAGTCTCTTTATTTTCCATATAAACCTTTGAATTTGAGAAGATTATTCATCGATTTCCTTCACAATTCTTTCGGCATCGGCCCAAAGTTCCTCCAATTTATAGAAACTCCGCTTCGATTCCAAGAATACATGAACGACGACATCGACGAAATCAATCAAAATCCATTCCGTATTGTCGCGGCCTTCCACATGGTAGGGCTTGTTGTGCGTTTTTTCGAAAACCAATTCTTCAACCTTGTCGGCGATGGCATCCACCTGCGTTTTTGAGGCGGCATGGCAGATGACAAAATAATCCGTCACGGCGGTGGTGATTTCCCGCAGGTCGAGGGTGACGATTTCCTTGCCTTTCACGGCTTCCATGGCCTCAATCGTCGCGGCCACAATTGCTTCTACATTATCCGTTTGATGTCTGACTCTCATAATTTCAAAAATAGGGTGCAAATTTACGCTTTTTTGCAGAAATGCGTGGCATTTTCCGAAATTTAACTTCGTCGAATCAAAGATTTCATTACTTTTGCCTCAAATACGAAAGGAAATGAGCGACTTAGAACAACTTCTCAAACCCATTACGACCTTCGTCTTCGATTATGACGGCGTGATGACCGACGGCACCGTTTTCAGCAGCCCCAACGGGGAGCCGTGGCGAGCCACCAACGTGAAAGACGGCTATGCCCTGCAACTGGCCGTCAAATTGGACTACAAGGTGGCCGTCATTTCGGGCGCGATTTGCCCTTCGATGGAAGTCAGGATGAACAGCCTCGGCGTGACCGATGTGTTCACCGGCGTACCGAACAAGGTGCTGAAACTCAAGGAGTACATGCACCGAAAAGGCATTGATGCCAACCAAATCATCTTCATGGGCGACGACATCCCCGACATTCAAGTGATGAAGGAAGTGGGCGTGCCCGCCTGCCCCGCCGATGCCGTACCCGAAGTGAAGGAAATCAGCAAGTTCGTCAGCGAAAGACCCGGCGGCAAAGGTGCCGTCCGCGACATCATCGAACAAACCTTGAAAGTTCAGGGCAAATGGATGACGGCTGAGGCTTATTCGTGGTAAACTGCGGTCCCTGAGCCTGTCGAAGGGCCGCTGCTATTGCACCACAATTTTCCGATTTAACTCCACCCCATCCTCATCCACACAACGGAGGCGATAAGTGCCTTTTTCCACATCAATGGGCATTTGGTGGTTGAGGCGGGTTTGACCAAGGAACTGGTCGTTTAAGGTCCAATAAATTGTTTTTTGCGGGTTGCGGTGCGCGATTTCAAAAATGACCTGCTGGCGGTCGCCACGGATGCCGATGGGAATGGTGACTTTGGCATCGCTCTTGGGATAAACAAAAGCCATCACCTCATCAGGATGGGCGGTGCCACAGCCCGGATAGAAAGCCGGCAACGGACGGAACATCGGCGAGTGCTTTTTGTAGAACCACTCCATCACCGGCGGAAGGACATAAAACACATCGTAACATTTCTGGTCAACGGGATAGCATTCGGGACGCACTTGATACTGGCGCGACGCATCCAAAAACACCTTTTTATGATAAGGGCACACGCCCGTCTTGTTCTCCACATTGCAGACGCGAATCTTCTTCGTGTGTTGACAAAACTCCGACTTCGGATAACCCGACTCCGCACAAACCTCAATTTCAACGCTTTCCGAGGTGTTTTCGGGATAGCGATAACTGTCATTCAACTTGCTGACCACATCAAACAAAATCGGCGCGGCCACGCCCACACCCGTCAGTCCCGGACGACCCTCACCATCGGAATTGCCCGCCCAAACACCCACGGCGTAACGGTCGGTGAGGCCCACCGCCCAAGCGTCCTTGAAGCCGAAACTGGTGCCCGTTTTCCACGCCACCTGCGCCGAAGAAGAAAAACCGCCCCACCCAATCTGGCTCGTGGGTCGCGTGAGGCCGAGCATCACATGGAAGGTTTCGGCGATGGCTTCAGCGGAAAAAGGAGAAACCCCTTCATCCACCTGAGCATCAAACTGTTCGTTGACATGCGCCGCCAACTTGCGCCCCATTTTCGCGTATGCATTGGTGATGTCATAAAGCGAAGCCTCTGCCCCGCCCACGATGAGCGACAGGCCATAATGCTCCGCATCGAAGACGATGCCTTTCAGCGGCAGTTGTTTCAACAAGGCATGAAACCGCTGCTGGCCGTATTCGCGCAACAGGTGAACAAACGGCGCGTTGAGGGAGTTCTGCAAAGCCTTGTCGGCAGGCACCGCGCCCCAATACTCGCCGCTGTAGTTTTTCGGCGTGAAACCCGAAAGGCTCATGGGGATGTCGGGCAAAACCATCTCGGGCAACAAAGTGCCCTCATCAAGCATGGCGGCAAAGAGGAACGGCTTCAAAATGCTGCCCGTGGAGCGGTGCGCCTTCACCATGTCGACCATAGCGGCATCGGAGGCGTTCATGTTGTTTCCAACGTATGCGATGATTTCATCATTCAGGTAATCAACCACATACACGGCAGCATTGTCGATATTGTTCATTACATTGGTCTCGTGGTGGCGGTTCATGATTTCCATCACGGACTGCTGCAAACGGTAGTCGAGGGTTGAGGTGATTTGTTCCCCGTGGTGTTGTTTGTCTTGGTCGCTGAGGTAATGGTAGGCCAGCATCGGCATCTCGAAAGGCTTGTCGGGAATGTTTTCCATCATGGCCAATTCACAATCCTCCTCGGAAAGTTCAGGAACACAAAACCGCTTGGGAATGAATGTCTTGGAATGTGGTAGGCGTTGCAGCAACTCATCACGCTTCTGCTGCAAACGCTCACGGGAGCGGCCGGGATGAATCAAAGCCGGCGCGTTGGGCAGCACCGCAAGGGTGGCCGCTTCCGCCCATGAAAGTTCATCGGGCGTAGTGTGGAAATAACGCCACGCCGCCGCATCGATGCCCACCACATTGCCCCCGAAGGGCGCGTTGGCGGCATACATATTGAGGATGGACTTTTTGGAATAGCGCAGTTCGAGGCGCATGGCCAAAATCACTTCCCAAAACTTCTCGCCGTATGTCCGTGGCGGGTTGTCGCGCGACATTCTCACCACCTGCATTGAAATCGTGCTTCCGCCTCTGACCACCTCGCCTGCCTTCACATTGTCGATGAACGACTTCACGAACGCCACAGGGTTGAAGCCCGGATGAAAGAAAAACCATCGGTCCTCATACTCCAGCAGGCAGGCAACGTATTTCGGGGAATAGTTGTCAGTGGCCGGAAAACGCCATTGGCCATCGTCAGCGATTTTCGCCCCGAGCAGTTCGCCGTTTTTGGCCGTCAAGACCGTGGAATAAGGCTTGTCGAAGCGCGGCGCGGGGATGCACAGGAAGGCTATGAAAAGGCCGACCAAAACCAGCAATACTATTTTGAGTTTTTTATGTTTTTTGAATGGTTGCATTGGAGAACAATCACATCAACTTCCTAAGTTCGTCTGGGTCTGGCAGGATGCCACGGTATTCACGAGGTAATTCCGAAGAAGTCTTATAGGAGGCTACTCCCATCGGTTTGTTGATGTCGCGAAAGGCGAATTCCACCGTCTTTGAGTTTTTGTCTTTGCATAGAATAATACCAATTGATGGATTTTCGTTTGGCAATTTTACATATTCGTCCAATGCAGAAAGATAGAAATTCAACTTACCGGCATATTCCGGCTTAAAATCGCCTCGTTTCAATTCTATAGCCACTAACGATTGCAAACGTCGGCTAAAGAAAAGCAAGTCAATGAAATATTCCTTTTCATCCACCACGAGCCGATATTGATTGCCAACAAACGAGAAATCCCTTCCCAAAGCCATAATGAAATTTTTGATATTGTGGACAATTTGCTGCTCCAACACCCGCTCGTCCATTTCGTCAGGATCCTCAATATTGACAAAATCGAGAAAATACTCGTCTTTGAAAGAGTTCAATGCCCGTTGCCTTAATTCTGGATTGGTGATGGTCAATGCGAAGTTGTTGGGCATTGTTCCTTGTTGCCCAAAAAGTCCATCTTTGAGGTAATATCTCAGTTTTTCTTTGCTCCAAAACTCCGTGGCACATTTTCTGATATAATACAATCTCTCATTTAGTTCTTTTGCCTTTGCAAGGATTTCGGAATGATGGGTGAATCCAACAGAAAGAAACGCTTCCATATCCTCACGAGACAATTCGTCCGCCGACAGCGGACGAATCATAATTTGAATCGTATCGCCCATAGGGATAATCACGTCCGTTAATTCGTCCGCTACTGGCGGACGATTTTCAAACAGCCCTCTCCATTCCTCGTAAAAAATCCGCATTCGCTTGATGTTCGTTTCCGAAAAGCCGCGCAATCCTGGCAGTTCTTGCTGCAACAATTCGGAAATGACCCCGATGGCATTGGTGCCCCATTGGGCTGTCCTACTTCTAAAAGAAATAAAGCCTCCGATGGCATAATAAAGGGCAAGCACCTCCTTGTTCACCAATCTGGCTGCCCTATAACGGCTCTCCAAAATGGCTTGTTTGATCGCTTTTACTGCCTGAATATATTCCTTTGTTATTTGAGATTGTTCCATATTTCTACTTTGTTGTCTTTTTATCTCGAAACGGTAAGCATCAGGTTTATCCTACTATTTTTCATTTGTTGTTTCCCTATTACAAATTCTTATACTCACTGCGGGCGAATTGCAAATTCGCACGAATAGGGTTATTAAGGTATTTCTTTCAACTTCGCACCCATCACCTGAACATCCAAAGCATCAGACCCATATTTCAAAATGTATTTCTTTCCCAAAGATGTGTTATAGACATTCACGGCATCGTGGCTTGTAACATAACTATTATTCTTAATATAATCCATCACACCAAATAGTTTAAGCTCCAACTCCCTAAATGGAATAAATTCGCATCGACCATTAATCAATCTATAAGAGTTAGTAATCCTATTGATATAAAGATTATTCCTCTCCCAACTGAAAGGATGAATTACAACAAGATAATCCCTCGCTCGGCTGATAGCAACATTATATATATACTGCTTGAACATCAAACATCTTTCCCTCATCTTGCCATTCATGTTACCTAATGCATAGCTATTAGGATTACAGACGAAAAAAACTATATCACATTCTCCGCCTTGGAATCCATGAACAGTATCAGAAACAACTCTAAGTTTTGATGAAAAGCCATAAGATGAAACCAGCTTATCCATTAAGATTGCTTGCGCCTTATATGGAGAAATCAATCCAATGCTCCATTCTTGATTCTGGCCTTTGCTGTTTTCCGCATCAAACCGTTTTAGCATCTCCATTACCATAATTGCGGAATAAAAATGGTAACTGCTTCCATGCAGTTTGAAAATGCGGTATGCGTCAACAGTCTTGACCAAGGGCATGTCAATAAAAGTCACCGCTGTCTTCATAATTGACTGGAATGCCATCGGTAATTCTTTCTCTGGCTTTTCCGGCCTAAAATGCTTAAGCAATGAAGAATACGACAAATCGCTATACAGTTGTCCTATCGACGGCACACTTCTGCGCTGCATGTTAAGATTCTCAACTTCATCCTTGCTTCTGATTTGACTGGCAGTATTCTCAAAACTCGACACACCCATCATCTTGTAGATGTTCTCATCTTGAATGCTGAAATTTTCAATTTCATCATCAGTTATTTCAACAATAGGTGGAATTTGCATCGGGTCGCCTGCAACTACAAACCTGGCTCTTTTATTTACTTTGTATATAGCCATAATTGCAAACACAATGTAATGCAATCCTATCATTGATGATTCATCAAATACAACATAATCCCAAGGATATTGGAACAACTTACAGTTATCATTATCCTCATCCCCTTGCAACTCAAAATAGGGTAATCTATGAATAGTTGAAGCAACCACGGGAATTTGTTCCAATTCAGTCATGCTCAAACTATCAAAATAAACTCCCCCCATCTCTTGAAGTTCAATGTTAGTCGCCTTACTTAATCGAACAGCATTCACTTTTCTTTCACCATCCCTTAACTTCTTACACACTTCGTCAGCAGCTGTATTAGTTGGCGTAAGCACAAGTATATGAGCTTTATTTCCTTCGGTTATTGTCTCTATCTTTTTTCCTATTGTCCAAGTCTTTCCCGTTCCTGGAGGACCATAAATGTAACGAATTGATGGCAAAGCCTCTTTGATGTCATCCCACTTATCAACAAAATACGGATTTGCAAAAGCAACCTGTAATCGATTAAGCAAATTGACAACCGGTGTGTAATTAAAATCAATCCGCGTAACACTCGACATTTTTCCTATTACCAAGTCAGAGACCTCGTTTTTCGTCAAAATTTGTATCTTTTGTCCAATTCTTGAAACGCCCTCAACATCTATTATATCTGACGCAGAGCCGTCACTATACATCAATTGGATACTGACACCTTCAGCCTCTGTAATTCCTTCAGGAATATACCTACCAGAGCCGTCCAAAATGAAAAAGCGTTTGTTGTTTTTTTCAGGCGTAATGGACGCAAAGGAAAGCGAAGCTTTATTGTCTTGTGAAAGCTTTTCAGAATAAGTTGCCATCAACTTAATATAATTCCATAACCAGTCATGTGAGTATTTCTTACTGTTGTTTATGGAATCCACCAGCGACTTGCGGTCTTGTTTCTTCTTCGCATCTTCTTCTAATCGTTTTCTGATCTCTTCCTCAATCTTTTTGGGGTCAAGCTCCATCGATAGACCTGAATCTTCATTGTCTCCTTCATTATTCTCATTTGGCTCATTACCTTCCTCCGCTTCTTGAAGTTCTTGTCGCTTTATATCATACGCATTATCTATCTGAGCGTTATCTTCCTCTTCTCCTTTCTTTTCAGCCGCCCTCGTTGCTTCTTCTAATAGTTTTACGATGGCATCCTCATCAAGTATAGTCCTCGCCTTTGTCAAGGCCTCATCAATCGAAGCCTTCTTGACATTAAACGGCAATAATCCACACAATAGTTTTGCTGATTTGCTTATTAAATCATATTGCCCATCCAAATCTGATAAAAGAATATCAGCTGGCTTGCAAACCCTTCCTTCTTTATCAAACAACCAAGCCTTGTTTTTTATCATCCACAACAAATAGGAATCAAATTTGTCTGTTTTATAAGCAAAGACATGCCGACCCTGCAATAACTCTGAAACATTTTGAACATTTTCGATTTCATAAAGAACTGCTTTCCATATTTCCAAAGACTTGACTTTTGTCAAATTGTCCAAATTATCTTCAAAAAGCGGAAAATAGTAATCTATAATATTTTTACTTCTTACGGTAATATTCTTATGCCATTCCAACCAATATAGATACGATGAATCACAACCAACATCAATATAACGTCTCTCCATTTTCCGCAAATAACGCCTTACCCCAAGTTTCTCCATAAACTCTTGAACGTTTTCCTTACCAAATTCATTATACAAATCTTCAAACGATTCCTCATCCAAAAACCACACCGTTTCACTGGACCCTAAAAAATACTCTTTCAATCCTTCTGAACCAAAATAAACTTCTATTGGTTTATTTCTAAACACATCTTCCTCTGAAGGCGATTCGATTCTACAATCATAAGAATTAATAAATTCTTTATCCCTAATCATGTCAAGAAAAGAACCCATATTCTCTTTGGGGCATATCTTATAATACTCATAGAACTTTCTAAAATGAGAAGATGTATCTATTTCTTGATTTCCAACATACATTGGAAGAATATCATTATAAATCTCATCTCTAAGATTTGGCTTGCCTATTCCAAACTCTTTAATAAACTCTCTTGTGGTTTCATTTTCCAAAAGTTCAGGAAGCAGCGTTGGTAAGTTTGAACCTTCAACCGTATCTATAAACAATGTCCTTTCATAAAACTTGCTTGAACGATCATACTTAAATGCGGCAACAGCTTTCTTGTTCGTATTCAAGAAAATCGGCTTTGTCTTGACCTCTTTCCTTGACGATTCTACTTCAAGCAAGTATTTGTATAACAAATGTAGCCATGACAAAGGCTGAGCCTCGATAAAAAAAGAATCAAACATGGTGAAAATTGCAGATTCATCCAGTCGATGCTTTCTGTCTCTGCCAACCAACTTATATGTGTTATCAACGTACAGCAATTCTGTTTTTTCGTCTTTAATTATTCGGTCAAGATATGCTGCCAAATCTCTATTGGCTGGTGCCATAGTCTTATAGTTATTCTTTACAAAAACCCATCGCGCTTCCTTGTCTTTAACCAGTGCCCTCAATTGCTCCTGTGGTAAAAATTCAGTCACTGTTTTAGATGATGGCCAATAAGCGTGTCCAGCAGTCACATATTCACCATCTTGACACGGAATAACAGGTTGTGACTTCATGACTTTTTCAAACTCAACATAAAAATCATGTTCAAAACTAAAAGCAGAGTTTGAACGATAAGGCACAATATCAAAAATATTATCATGCACAAGGTGCAAACTGCATAGTGGTAACAAGCTTTCTGCCGCTAATTCCGCCAGCTTTTTAATCAAGCCTTTGTTCCACGTATTATCGTTCAATCCTTCTCTGTTGTCAATAAGCTGGAAAGGTGCATGAACGATGAAATTGAGTCCACTACTCTTTGCCGTAGGGAAATAACACATAACAGGCACTAGCATGGGTATAATTGAATCCTCTTCATCATTCAACATGAATCCCGCGCTATACTTCAGACTTTTTGTTTCCTCGACCCTTGAGAATAGGATTAGCTTTTCAATTCTTGACTTACCTGGCACACTGGATGTAAACAGCTGTTTAACTTTTCTAACTTCAGCGTCAAACCCGTCAAGCGTTTCTTCTTTTTGGTTATATTCACCATTCAATCCTTCAACCGACCAATACAGGTTTTTCAGATGGTTAAGAAACAGCAGTGGAAATTGAAGATTTTGCAGTTTTTCAGAAATCTCATTGTATGCTTGTTCTGCGCTCATACCATCCTTGTTGAAAGGGAAGTAAAACAAGGTTTCTCCTTGTTTCCTTTTATCATCGTCAAAATCAAGCATTACAGGCACAATCAAATCCTTGATGTAGAAGGAAAAGTTGTCGTCATATATATAAGGCGTAGAGGTATATTGAAACACCGCCTTAAATCCAACACCAAATTTTCCAATTTTATACTCTTGTGTACCACCTTTTGCTGAGTTTCCAATAGCCACAATAGCATTGATATGGCCATTAGGCCCAGTATAGTTTTCATCATTCTCCAGCGAAGGCGAAATGATAGAGAAATGCACACTTCCATTATGCCAAAAGCGCAACCCGTCTCTATGTAACTCAAAATGCACCTCTGTTGCATTGCAGTCATCCGCATTTTGCAGAAGTTCATAAATGAAATGCGCTTTCTCACTATACTTTTGAACGACAGATTTTTCTACCCCCCTCATACTTCTTTTCTTGATAGCGCGAGAACTTTCCTCTCTGTCTTTAATTAGTTCATTAAAAATGTCTTTTTCTTGCTGATTCATTTCATTTTGTTTTATTGTTAGCTCTTAAGCATATTCCTTGTGTTATCAATGCTCATCAAAACTCTACCATACAACAATCACATTTTCTGCAACAACCCATCCGTCCCAATCTCCATCCGCCCAAACGCGAACCATTTCTTCCCCAAAATCTTGATGTCACAATCTGTGATTTCAAGTAAGTCAATTCAACTCTGCAAAAATAACAAAAAAACCCTATCACCCCGGAAAATCCTTCAGCTTCTCCTCAATCTCCTTGATGGTGGGTATCGTGCCTTCCAGCTTTTCAGGATAGAACTTTTCCAACTCGTATTCTGAAATGCCAAGAGGCTGGCTGCTCGATTCCAAGGCATATTGGGCTTGAATACGGTCCTTCTCCTTGCAGATGAGCAAGCCAATGGTGGGATTGTCGCGCCCCTCCTTGCGGAGAATATGATTGCACGAAACGACATAGCCACCCAATTGCCCCACATCGGCAAACTCGAATTTCCCGATTTTCACCTCAACCACCACATAACAGGACAGATTCAGGTTATAGAACAACAAATCTATAAACTGCTCCCGCTCGCCCACTTGCAAACGATATTCCTTGCCAACGTATGCAAATCCCGTCCCAAGTTCCACCAAGAATCGGGTAATGTTGTCCAACAAGGCATCCTTCAACAAACGCTCGTTGTAACGCCCGGTAATCCCCGTGAAAGCGAAATCGTATGGGTCTTTGGTCAGTTCTTGCGCCAAGTCGCTTGTTTCCTCAGGTAGTGTCCTATTGAAATTGGTCAGAGCCTTGCCCTGCCGTTCATATAAATCCGTGCCAAGGAAATTGAGCAACATGTTTCTGCTCCAGCCGTTTTCAATGGTTTGACGGATAAAGAAAAGGGCTTTTTCGGGATTGTCAGAGAATTTGTCGATGATGTATTTATGATGTCCCCAAGGTACAGAAAAAATATCTGACATGATTTTTTCAACAACTTGCTGAACAATTCCCGAATCGTCCGCAATGTTTAGATGTTTATCTGATTTTGCCACAAGTTGTGGCAAAAATTCATTTTCAGAAAAATCTCCTATTTGTCCCTCAAGTTGGGGGACATTTCTACTTTGTCCCTCAAGTTGGGGGACAATTTTTCCATCAACTTGTTGGACAATTTTAATCTCCTGTGAATAAAGCAAATAGAACTTCTTAATATAGTAGAGATTTGTCCGGGAAAAGCAATGGGCATCGGGTATTTCGCGCTGCAAATCCGCAGACAAAGTCTTTATGACTTTTTCTCCCCATCGCTCCTCGATACGCATTTCCACAATATCCCGTCCCAATTCCCAATAGAACCGCAGCATCTCTTCGTTCACCTTCACCGCCGCCTTGATCTGGCTTCTGCGGTAACGGCTGCTCAACTCCTTAATCCACTGGATATAATCCTTGTCCAAAATGTTTATCGACTTGCTCATAACAAAAACACTAAAAAGCCCGCAAGCACAAGAAAGGCTACTGTGGCTTTCTGTGTCTTGCGGGCTTTTTCAAAGGGGATGATTAAAATGACCTCACGGCGCGAACAATTCTTCGGCCATCTTTGGTGCCGTTGTAGGTAACGTCTTTGCAGTGCATCTTGCCGTTCGAGTCCATAAACCATGAACTGCTGCTGGAATACTCGCTGGAAGACCAAAACTCGTTGCCATCCTCGGTTGATATGACCGTTCCGCCTACAGCACTGAGGCCAGCGTTCACCTTATCAAGATTGCTATACAGCTTCTTCAACTGGCCTACAGCTGGCAAATACCAGCCATCGGAGAAATCCAAAGCTTCAAAAGCCGGATAGTGAATACTTGCCGGATTATTAAGAGAAAGAATCTTCTGAGTATTGGCATAACCGTTTACGTCAGCCAATGCCCCCTCTAAGCTTGTGCGGTTTGGCACTGGAGTACTCACCCAATTGGGACCCCAAGACAAGTTACCTTCATCGTTCAGAGCCACAGCCCAACCATGCTGCTTGGTGCCGTCAACATAAAACACCACACCAATGGCTTTGCCACCTGACTCACCCTTACTGTTGTCCTCGTACAGGATGTCGCCCACATGGACTTGGGCCTTCGCCAAAGGCAGTGCAACAACTATGAAAAGCACCGTCATCAATTGTCTCAATACATTTTTACACATCTTTACTATAATTTGGATGTTACATTATTTAAATTGTGGCAAAAATACACATTTTTTTGTTTTCACAAGGAAAAAGTGATTTTTGTATACAAACAACGCTTATTTCACCACACACCCTCGCGCCGGAACACTATAGAAAATCTCATTATTATACATGTCCTCGCAGCGGACGGCGGGAATCATGTAATTGCCCTCGTAGGTGGCGTTGGCCTTGAGGGTGAAGGTCTTCTTCATCTTCGGCATGAGGTCGAAGTAGATGTAGGCGCGGTCGTCGCGGAGGTCGATGTGCTTGGCACCTTCGTTGCCGGTCATGTCGCCGTTCAGGCGTTCGTTGACCAATTCCCAGCCCGAAGGCAGGTAGTACGACAGGGCCAACTCCGTGACTTGCCATTCGCTTGGATTGTTCACCGTCATCTGAACCTTGAGGTCGGTGCCAGCGGCCAAATTGTTCAAGTTGACTGGATTGCCGTTCTTATCGAAATAGTTCACCGTCATCGTGATGAAGTTGCCGCTTTCGTTCATGTCGTACTCAGCGACGGCGGTCTTGGTGAACAGGTTGGCCACCATCTTCTCATTGGTGTTGTTCTTGATTTCGATGGTGTTGTCGCCCAACTTCGGCGCGAAGCCGAAGCCCGCTGAAGCCATGTTGGTGTTCAGGGTGTGCTCCTCACCGTTCACTTTCACGGTGGCGGAGAGGTTGGTCTTGTTGAGGCCCATCTTCTCGGCATACTTGCCAAGGACGAAGAGCGAGAATGCCGTGGTCTGGGTGTCCATCCAGCGGTCGCTGCCCACCATGCCGCACACCGAATTGATGTTGTTCTGCACGATTCGCGAGTCAACATCACAAAGCATTTGGACGTAGGTGTAGAAAGCCAAGTCGCGAGTGCGGGAGCCGAATGAGGTGTAGTAATCGGACATCCTTTCGCCCTCCCCAACATTCGGCAACAGGTTCTGCGCAATGGTCGTCTTGCCTGTCTGGGCGAAGGCACCAGCCGCCAATGCCTTGGTTAGGCTGTAGTTCATTTCCAACTCCTTGAAGCGGTTCATGGCACCCATCTCGGCCTTACCCGCCAATGCCAACACGAAGAGACGATAAGCTTGGATGGTCTCACCTTGTTTATAATCGGGGTTGTTCTTCCACTGCTTGGCGCGGTTGCCCTGATAATGCAGCAGGCCATCAATGAAGTATTGCGGCACATTGAAACCTTGCTTCTGGGCTTCCACCAAGAAGTGCAGGGCGTAAATTTCCGTCCACGGGTCGGTGTAGGTGCCACCAATCCAGTTGGTCATCGAGTTGTCGGACTTTTGGTAGGCTTTCAGGTTAGTGATGGTCGCCTCAATGTTGCTGCGCATCGCTTCCTTTTCCTTGTCGTCGAGTTGGACGAAATAGTTCAGGTAGAGTTGCGGGAAAGCCTTGGAAGTCACCTGTTCGAGGCAACCATGCGGATAGTCCATCAGATAATCCATGCGGCCAAAGAGGTCGACGGGCAGCAATGATGAAACAGTGATGTTGCCCTGTTGCGTGCCAACCATACCAGCCAAATTGAACGGAATCGTCACCGTTTGCCCTGCCATGATTTCCTTCGTGATGGTGCTGCGACGCTCGGCGTATGGCATACGGATGGGCATCTCGATTGTGGATCGGGCAATGTAGCCGTCGCCCATCACCGAAACATCGAGTACGGAATTACCTATGGTCTTGGGGATGTTGGTCTTGACAACAATCAAACCCTCGCCATTGCCATCAATTTCCACTGTTTTCACTGTGGTAGGCAATGGATCTATAGATTCGAGATTCTTATTGCCGAACTTCACCTCTAACGTCTTGTTCTTCATCGTGGGAGCCTGCACCTGCACTTTGAGATTCAGTTCATCGCCGGGAGCCACCACACGCGGTGCCGACGGATAGAGTGTAATCGGGTTAACGACCTTCATCTGCTTTTCAGCCGAACCGAAAGCCTTGCCTTTACCCTTGCCTACCACCATAACACGCAGGGCACCAGAGCATTGCGGCACTTCAAAACTATGGGTATTGGCTTGACCTGCCTGCAACTCGAAAGGTCCCAAAGTGACAGCGTATGCCTTGAAGCGGTTGTCCAAGGTGATTTCTTGATTGAGGATACCGTCACCACCGATGGCGTAAACGGAACCCAACTCGCCACTGAAGGCATCGACGATATTGGCGTAGTTGTCCCAAGTGCGGACACTCAACGCCTGCTTGCTGTTGAAGTAGCCGTAAGGATTCGGGGTATTGAAATTAGTGAGGCCGAGGATGCCTTCATCAACGATGGCCAAAGTATATGTCATGGCTTGCTTGTTGGCCTCGATCACCTTCACCTCGATTTTCTTGTTTGTGTTGGTCGTTTCGGGCATTTGGATGTTGGGCTGCAACTGCAATTCCCTGTTTTCCACCTTCACCGGCACTACACCATAGAGGCGAATCGGCATGTCATTGGCGGCATCATGCGGCTGAATCAGAGCAACATAGACATACACATTCGGAATCATCTCGTCCGTGGCAGTGATTTCCACCTTGCCCTCCTGACCGAGATTCTCAACCCTCATCGTCTGCAAAACCTTGTCGTTGGCCTCAACGGTCACCAAAGCCTTGGCCTTTTCGTTGGCGGGGAACGTCACCACAATCTTTTCGCCCACTTGATAGCTCTCAGCAGTAGCCTTCATGGCCAATTGCGCGGGCGCGCCCGAAGCCGAAGAAGAATGGCCATAGCCCCAATCGAAATTGATGACCTTGGCGAACATGTTGCCGCCCTGCTTGTCGTTGACGACAAAGAGGTAACTGCCCCATTTCTCGTTCGGGATGTTGAAAGTGACTGAAGTCGTACCGTTGCAGGTCAAAGTGCCGTTCTCCACGGGAGCCTTGTAAGTGCCTGAGGCATAGCGCTGCAAGGAGTATTGGTCCTCGCTCGACCACCACCAATAGGAATCCAACTTATAAAGCGCATACTCCAACGCGACCGCCGACTGATAGGCCGTTCCGTCCTCACTGACCATCGCGATATTGAACTTCCAATCCTTTTCCGTATCGTAGTAACTGCCGTATTTTGAGGTAGTTTCGGGCAAATCCACGCCCACATAACGCTGGTAAGGTGAAAGTTTTGTCTTAAATGAGGCAATGCTGAAATCGCCACCCTGCTCGAAAACCTTCACCGTGAAGATGCCGTTCATCATCTGCGAGGCGTAGACATCCTTCAACGGGCCAAAGCCCACATTGGCAACGCCTTCCGAATTAAGGTTGCCGCTGAACAGCGAAATCTCCTGTGGCTCAAAACGTTGCGTCTCGTTAACGAACGTATAATTGGCGAAGTTTTTGAAAGCGGTTTCGCCGCCGCGCAACTTCACATCTACCTCGGCCTTCAAACCGTTGGCTTTCATGCCGTTGAGCCATCTTGAAGTGAGCGCGACACGCTCATTTTTGGAAAGGCTGACCACCTCGGGAAGGTTGAAGTTGATTTCCAAGCGGTTGGGTTTCACCGTTTCCACCCGGAGGTTCTTGGTGATGGTGCTCGTGCCCACCTTGAAACGGGCCATCCAAAGGCCAGTCTCGTCGCTGACATTGGTCGGGACGCGGAAGCAATAGATGTCGTTCACAGGCTTGGTGTTCACTTGCTTGGCATAAAGTCGGCCTGTCGCATCAATCACCTCAAGGACAACGGGATAATCATCCGGCACGCTCGATTCGAAGTCGTTCAGCATCAAATTAAGTTGCAACTCATCGCCCGGACGCCACACGCCACGGTTGCTGTAGGCAAAGCCCGAAACACCCTTTTCGACAGGCTCGCCAGCCACATCGAAACGGCTGTAAGAGAGCGCGTTGCCATCGCTCAACTTAATCACTGACTTGCTGCCTTTCTTATCCGCAACCATCACGAAAGCGGGACGGTTCTCGCATTTCAGTTGGGCGTGACCCTGAGCATCGGTGCTGCCTTTGACCAGTTCCTGTCTTTGGAAGTTGTAGGCCGTCACCTGCGCACCCGAAACCGGCGTGGCATCGGAAATCCTGTAGACAAAGACATCCACCGCGTCATTGCGGCCCATTTTGGCGGTCACGGCCAAATCGCTGACGACAATGTTCTTCTTCTCCTCCACATAGTTATAATAACAGAAGCCATTCGGGTCGCCCCACTCGCCATCATAGCGATATTCCCTGTAGTCGAAAGCATCGCCGTCCCAATAGGAAGCCTCAAGTGCCTGATTTTCAGTCACTGCATTACGCATCTCTTCCGAGGCAAAGGTATAGTCGGCAGGGCCGAAATTGAGGCTCAACTGGTACATCGCACCCGGCTCCACCTTGATATAATCGGAGAGCACGATGGGGAACGTCTTCCACTGGTTGGCGTAGGGGTTGTCAATAGCCAAACGCACCTTTTTCTCCAAACGTCCCGCCTTGCGCACGCCGTAAGTTTCGGTGATTTCATTGTCCTGCAAGAAGGAAAGGATGTTGTCATCGAAAATACGCACAATCCTCAATGTCACCGAGTTAAGGCAGATAGCATCGAAATAGATGGTGGTTTCGTTCACATCGGGAATGATGACACCCTCGTCTGTCCAACGCACCTTGGGGAGGTTGTCGGTCAGGTCGAAATCATACTGATAATCGCTTTGCAAAAGCATTCCATTGGCGGCGCGAATGCCACTGCCCACGGTCATTTGGATTTCTCTCAATTGATTAGCACTGAAATTGGTTCTGTCGAAATAGAAATCAATTCTATTTTCTTTTATGTCAGCCTTATAGCCCAACTTCTGGCTGAAATTCACGAAGCCGTCAAGGTTCTGGTTTTCCTGCAACGGCTGCGAGAAAAACAACGTACCCTTGCTCCCCGACTTGTCCACATCGAACATCACCGGCTTGAAGACATCCTGAGCGTAAACGGTCAATTCGCGCTGCATCTTGGTCTTGCAATCAATGGCTTTACCGTCTAAAGTCACAGGCACCTGATAATCCGCATTTTGGCGTTTCAGACCTTGCACTTCGTAATCGAAAAGGTTGTTGCCCAAATAAATGGCCTGCACGGGATGGCTGTTGCGGAACGACTCATCGAACAATTTCACGGCGTCGTCTTGGTCGATGGGCGTGGCAAAGGCAACGCGCAAAAGGTAACTCATCTCCTCGTTGGACGAGCAAACGGGCTGCATCGTGACAAGGCTGAAGTTCTGGCGGCGCACACCAAAACCGAACTCAAGTTTTTGGTCGACAGGCACATTCACAAAGTCGGCCATATTGAACTGGCAGACATAGTTCTGCTCCTTGTCGATGTTGTCGTACTGGAACCCGACGGTGTTCTCATCAATCCAAACGGCCTTGCCCTTCAGGGCGGGCTTGAAATCGAAGGCCTTGGCGGGAATAGGCTCGCCGTACTTCACTTTCATCATCTCGGGATTGCTGAAACGCACCATGATAGGCTCGCCCGCCGCAATGACACCCGAAGTGTAACTGTCGAGCATGGCCAGCATGGCCTCATTCAAAGGCTGGATGCGCTCCACGAAGATTTCCGAACCTTTCGTTGTTCCCTTCTTGCCGCACGAAGTCAGCAAGCCCAGCAGCAACGCCGTGACAATCAAGCTGATGCCACCGATTTTTTTCAATTTTTTTATTGTACCCATAGTAATGATTTTTAAACAATTTCAATATCAATAACCCAAAATGAAACCACAAAAATAGAGAAAAATACAGAACAAATCACTTTTCACGGTTTTCTATAGTTAGCCCAATAGAATTGTCATAAAACCTATTGGAACTTATACTGCACCACCTACATCCACATTGTAATTGTTATAAAATTCAATTTGGTGCCTTAACAACACATTTACACGTTGACACAGGAAGAAACATCCGTAATCAAACGACGGTTTGTTTGAACCCAATTTAACAGGAGTTTCGAACTGCAATTTTGTTTTATAATAATTCACTAAAGTTCCATCGGCATCATCGTCTGCTGCAAACAAATAAAGATATTCACAGCCAACAAGATTGACCACTTCTTTTATCTTCTGAATCATCACCTCCCAAAAAATGGTGATTCCTCTACTATAAGGCAACTCCATAGATTCCCACTCTTCCTTTACACCGTCTGCTTCATTGTTGCAAAAGAGGGTTATTTCAACCGCAGAGAATGCTTTTGCCACTTGGTGGTTGTCTTTATTAGTATCTATAACGGCATCCCTATGCCTTCGTTTTGATTTTTTGAGATAGTAATCCGCCAATTCCTCAGTCCATCCCTCACGAAAGGCCGAAGACACCTGTATTAATATCTTGCGTTTTTCTTCCTCGTCCAATGAAGTGTTTCGGAGTTTATTTATATTTTGACGAAAACTTTTTGCCTCTTTAACCAATTCTTCATCAACATTCTGAAAAACCTCCCCACAGCGCAATGCAAAAAACGCTAAAATTGTTCCCGATTGCGATTTGACCAAATAATATGCCGTGATATTTCCCACATCTTCTTGCCAGGCTCTATTGGATTGCAAAAAATTCACCAAATTTGGGTTCCGGGTATTGACAACACCCATTATCAAAACTCTATTGTCGGGATTTGATGATAGTCTCTCGCATTGAAGAGAATCCAATACAGATTTCTGATTCGGCGTAATAGGGGTACTCATTATCTTCGCAAACTACTCAAACAGGACTCTGCGCAATTTGATACGTTCCGCATCTTTACGTATATCGTCCACCGCTATCATATTATGCCCGTTTTCTTCAGGGTCAAGTCCTTTACGGGCATTTTGCCATGAAAACTCACCATGTGTAAGGGTACTCAAACTCCAAGATGTTTTGTTCGCATAGCGTTTAAACACGGACTCAAAAACATCCTCGAATTGTTCCGCATCCGAATCCGATAGCATAGCATTAAGTTGTCCTTGCTTAAATGCATCCCTAACGCATAACATCACCGGCCCATATTTCCAAGCAACAAATTGCTCTTCAAACATAGGTTCCTTATTGATAATAATAGCCTCACGTTGAGCAAAATAAAGTAGTTTATGTAACTTCATTTCATCAATATTATCTCCATAATCTTGATAATATCTTCGGCTAATATAGGATGCGGCTTGTAATGCGGTTATCATTTTGTTATAAAACGAGAGGCTCTTAATAATTCCATTTGACTATTTCCTTGCTTTAGGCTGTTTGGATACCGAAGCCCCATACGGCATTCCTCACAACACGGTGCAAATATACGAGTTTTTTTTCTTTTTGACAATTATTTTGTACGTTTTTTATATTTTTGTATACATATATATTTGATTATCAATAAATTAAAACAAACATTTACAAGTATTGCCTCAAAAACATTCAATACTTCCCCTTAAAAGTCAAGCCAATATAAAACATGTCCACAGGTTCCTTCACCTGCAAGTCGTTGTCCATGCGGACGAAAGCGGAAAGATAATGCCTCCGCGTGAGTCGGTAATCCACCGAAGCCACGGTGCGGATGTTGTCGATGAAGCCTTTTTTTGGGTCGTTGGTGAGCCAAAACAACTCCGCAGAAAGGGCATACTTGAAGCGGCTATTGGGTTTTTGATAGGTGACTTTCAGGCGGTTGCGCCAATACAGCCTCGGATTGACGCGATGCTCGCTCGTGCGCTCGTCGAAAAAGGTGGCCAGCAACTTGCTCCGCCCTTGGAACTTGAAACGGCGCCATTCCTCCGTATAGGTCACCTGTAAACCCAAGCGGCCACGATTCTCGTAATAGCCTCGGTCGTTGTGACGGCGGATGTAGTCGCCCGTAAGGCCAATATTCATGCGGTTGTGCAGGCAGGTGTAGTCCACGCCTAAAGAATTGAGCCAGCGGTCGAATTGGGTGAAATTGTGGTCAATACGCAACTCCTCCTCCACCGACAGGCCGAAATTGCCGCCCAAGCCCACTTCCGCCTCAGCCGAAACTATGCCGCCGAAGTCGGTGGTACGCTCGCTTTGCGCGAAAGCCGCCACCGAAACCGTCATCAACGCTATGAACAACAGCCTTTTCATATTCTTTTTCGACTATGGCTTATGACTATGGCCAATGGCTTGCCTTCACGTAAGAGCAGCCATAGGCCATAAGCCATGAGCCATTGTCTATACATCAAAATCCTTCAGTTTAGTAATCGTATCAATCGTATTCACCTCGCCGTCAATGGGCTTGTAATACACTTTCACGAAGGCTACATCGCGCAGATAGTCGATATGCCCGACCTCCACTTTGCTGATTTCCAAGCCCGTGCGCTCGATTAGGTCGGCTTTCAGGTCTTCTTCCTTGCCGTGCTTGGTATTCTCGATACGGTCGTAGAGGATAATCTTCATCGCCGTGTGCTTCAATCCTTTGGTGCCATCCAAAAGCCAGATAATCAGCACCACAAGCAGGTTGACCAAAAGGAGTTCGGAATAACTCGTCGAGAGGGCCATGCCGTTGACGATGCTCAAACCCATCACCACGAAAAGATAGGTCATTTCGCGGATTTTGATGGTCTCCGTTCGGTATCGTATCATGCCGAAAATGGCGAACAAGCCGAGGGCATAGGCGATGTTCATCTTCATGTTCTCCATCAGCGAGATGATGAGGAAAATGACCACGGCGAACATGATGAAGGTGAAATAATAATCCTTGCGGTTGGCCTTCTTATAGTAGAAGCAATGGATGATGACCCAGCACACCAAGAAGTTGAAAACGAAGCGGATAAGCGTCGTCCAAAGGCTCTGGGCATCGAAGAGCGGCACGCCGAGGAAGTCCAATCCCGTGGCGCCGCCGCCAAATTCGCGGGCAATGTCAGGATCAAAGTCCTGCATGTTGATTTGTAAGAGGTTCATATCTGTTGTTTTGTTGATTGTTTAACTGTTTAATTGTGGTCGGCGTTTAACTTCGTTGAATCTTCGATTTCGACAAGCTCAACGACCTTAGCTTTTTCAGGTCCCTGAGCTTGTCGAAGGGCCGTCATGTGTTTCAATTTCTCAATTCTTCGTAACTTTTTCTTGAAGCGGTTCTGCTTCACCTCGGGACGGGTCATGCAGGTGCCGATGCAGTATTTGCTGACCTTGAACGGCCTGATTCTCAAGTCGAAAAGCACATCTTTCAAAAGGGATTTCGCCCTGCCGTCCTGTTTCAGTTCCATCACCACCAAAGGCGACATGGCGGCTGAGGCACCGTTGCGCAGGTTCTCGAAACGCAAATTGCAGTCGATGGTGAGGCGTTCGGTCTTGCCGTAATTCACCAAAGTAATCCTATCAAAAATAGTGATAAGGTGCGGACTCAGCGAACTAATCTCGTAGGGTTGTTTCTCGGCCAAAAACGCCGCCGCCTCGGGATTGTCGAGGATGTTGGGAATGGGTTCCACGGCGATGCGTTTCTTCTTCGTGCGACCCTTGTTGCTTTTGTGCTTCACCTCGCAGAAGGTCAGGTGGGAGTCGACGTAAGTACGCACACGCACCTTGTCGCGTACCAAGTGGCGGTCGTGGTGGATGAGGTACATCGTCAGTTCGGGCGTGTCGT
>Ga0265298_10001165_pt1 | contig 38806 bp, 35 predicted proteins | sample AusTroGonzalo_MG_3_FD_193486 | JGI IMG/M metagenome (GOLD analysis project Ga0265298, IMG submission 193486) | Bovine rumen microbial communities from tropical cattle in Woodstock, Queensland, Australia - Gonzalo_01 | ecosystem: Host-associated > Mammals > Digestive system > Stomach > Rumen ...
GCCAACAGTAGCAGAAACTGTTGAGAAGATATTGCCGGCGAGCTGCATACCGTCGCCTGAGTCTCCTGAGAAACGAACCACTACTTGTTCGAGTTCCTTGACTTCAATCTCATTAGCCATAAATAAGAATTTGTTAAGTGAAAACTAGTAGTCCCGCCGAGAATCGAACTCGGATCTAAGGTTTAGGAAACCTCCATTCTATCCATTGAACTACAGGACCATCAAATAAAGTGGGGCCATTAATAAGCCCCACCTTATTATATTATATAGGCATCAAGCCTTCACTTCTTCTTCCTTCTCTTGCTTCTTATCAGTCATTTTGATAATCTGATAAGCGATTGGAGATGCGATGAAGAGTGATGACATCGTACCGAAGATAACACCCAGAATCATAGCGAATGCGAAGCTGCGGATTGATTCACCACCAAGGATGAAGATACACAGCAACACAATCAGCGTACTGATAGAGGTGTTGATGGTACGTGCCAATGTAGAGTTCAGGGAATCGTTGAATACCTGCATCATGCCACGTTTGCGATACAACTTGGTGTATTCACGTACACGGTCAAAGATAACCACCTTATCGTTGATAGAGTAACCGATAGCAGTCAGCACTGCACCGATGAAGGTCTGGTCAATCTCCAATGAGAATGGCAGGATACCCCAGAACATTGAGTATGCACCCAGGATGATAGAGGTATCAAGAACCAATGCGCCCGTAGCACCAATTGAGTAAGCAATGTTATAGAAGCGGATGAGGATATAGATACCGATAGCAATCAGAGCCAGGATGACTGACCAGATAGCTGAATAAGTGATATCTTCCGCAATACTTGGACCCACCTTCTGAGAACTGATGATACTACCACCTGTGTAGTTGTCACGGTCGATGAAGGTATCCAATGTGATATTCTGTGTCAGCAAAGGCTTCACTGCTTCATACAGACGACTCTCAATCTCTGAATCCACGTTTTGGTTATCCTCATTGATGCGGTAGTTGGTACTGATACGAACGGTACGACCGTCGGTACCTACTGCAATCACGCTCACATTAGCATCTTCAAAGCTATTTGCTACCAATGCACGAACCTCCTCTGGCTCCACTGCATTCTCAAACTGCACATTGAAGTTACGGCCACCCGTAAAGTCGATGCTTCGGCTCAAACCACGAGTAAACATGAATCCCATGCAAATCAAGAATACAATACCACCGATTGACAACCAACGCATACGAGGACCCATGAAGTCGAAGTGAACATTGGTCATAAGGTTCTTAGAGATACCTGTAGTAAAGGTGAGGTTCAACAGCTTATCCTTGCCCATGAAGAATTCATATACCAGACGGGTCATGAACACTGCAGTGAAGAAGGAAATGCAGATACCGATGATCAAGGTGGTTGCGAAACCACGGATAGGACCTGTACCGAAGTTGAACAGGATAATACCAGTCAGCAATGAAGTGATGTTAGAGTCGAAGATGGCACTGAATGCATTCTTGTAACCAGCAGCCAAAGCATCTTTCGTACCCTTACCAGCACGCAACTCTTCCTTGGTACGCTCATATATCAACACGTTAGCATCCACTGCCATACCCAGTGTCAATACCATACCGGCAATACCTGACATGGTCAAAGCAGCCTGGAATGATGACAGGATACCCAGTGTGAAGAACAGGTTCATGATCAATGCACCGTTGGCAATCATACCAGGTACGAGGCCATACATTGAGCACATATAGATCATCAACAGAATCAATGCTACGATAAATGAAACAATACCTGCATTGATAGATGCCTGACCCAGTGATGGACCCACGATATCTTCCTGAACGATGTGTGCAGGAGCTGGCATCTTACCAGACTTCAGCACGTTGGCCAAGTCCTTAGACTGCTCAGGAGTGAAATTACCAGTAATTTCAGAGTTACCGCCAGTAATCTCACTGTTCACACGAGGTGCTGAATATACATAGTCATCCAATACGATAGCAATGCTCTTGCCAATGTTCTGCTTGGTCAGCTGAGCCCAACGACGAGCACCGTCGGTGTTCATGCTCATGTTTACAGCAGGTTTTCCGTACTGGTCAAACTTATCGCTGGCATCTACCACAACGTCTCCCTCGAGAGGAGCCTTGCCGTTGCGCTGGGTTGACTTAATAGCGTACAGTTCGTAGGTCTGCTTCTTAGGATCCAAGTCAGAAGGAGCTACACCCCACTTCAGTCGCAGGTCCTTAGGTAACTCAGCTTGTACCTCGGGCATTGCCAAGTAACGGTTCACCTCAGCGGTATCCCTTGCATTGGCATAAGCTACGATACTACCCTGACCAGCGAATACCTGCAGGATAGACAGCAACGGATGCTCACGCTTGAGTTGAGCCATATCTGCTGTATTAGCAGATTCACCACGAATAGCGGCAGCCAAACTGTCAGAAGCGCTAACTGGAGCAGCCTCAACAGGAGCTACATCATCAGTAGCATCAGAAGTTGTAAGTAAATTATGCAACTTCACATCTGCAGACTGTAAATAAGGAGCAACATCCTGTGCCTCGTAGGTCTCCCAGAACTCCAGATTAGCAGAGCCTTGCAGCAACTTACGTACACGAGCAGGTTCCTTGATACCTGGCAGCTCGACCATAATACGGCCCAGGCTACCGGTTAATGTCTGAATATTGGGTTGTACAACACCAAAACGGTCGATACGAGTGCGGAGCACGTTGAAAGAGTTGTCAACAGCTGCCTTCACCTCATCGCGCAACACACGCTCCACTTCTTGGTCGGTTGAACGCTGTGTCACCTTGTCCTTCAACTGCTGGGTAGCAAAGATCTGAGCAAGTGGCTGACCAGGAGCCAGATTATGATACTCCCTAATAAATAATGTAATAACATCATCCTGGCTGTTTACAGCTTCCTTCGCTGCATTGCTCAATGCTTCATTGAACGCAGCGTCAGTCTTGTTGTCAGACAGGACCTTGATAACGTCAGGAACTGACACTTCGAGGATGACGTTCATACCACCCTTCAAGTCCAGACCCAAACTGATACCCATCTCGCGGCAATCCTTCAATGTCCAGTTTCCGAAGTAAACCTTCTCATTGGCAAGAGAATCCAAGTAAGCCTGCTCTACAGCTGCATCTCCATTAGCAATCTGCTTAGCCTTGTTGTCGTAATAACGAACAACAGCAGAGAATGACAAATAGAACAGACAAACCAAAATCAGCAAGACGGAAATAATCTTAATAAATCCTTTGTTCTGCATCTTAGATTTGAGTTAATTTATTTATTTTTATTGTTTTCAACTTTACAAAGCCGCAAAGTTAGTTGTTTTTTTTTATTTAACCGCAAAACTAAGCCAAATATTTAATTTTTTTCTACATACGCCCATATTGGATAGTGGTCCGAGGCGTCTATTGAGGAATCAACAGTACAATTTGAAGCTTTTAGGGCTGGACTGACAAGAATGTTGTCTATTCTGAATAAAAACTTGTTTTTGTGATAGGAGATACCCAATCCTTGGCCTGACTCGGTAAAAGCATCGTTCAAAGTACGGGTAAGGGTATGATGTGTGTAAGAAATAGGGATATCGTTGAAGTCACCACACACCAATATATATTTATAAGAACGGCGAGCCAAATAGTTAGCTATAGAATCGGCTTGTGGTGCCCTAATGGCAGAAGCCTCAGCCAACTTCTTCACCAGCACCTTGGCACCAGCCTTCACTTGCTCTTTCTCATGCTTTTCTATCATCTGCTCGTACATCTCCTTATCTTCTAAGCTCAGCTTGTTGGATTCCAAGTGGCAATTTATCAGCAACAAAGTATCTTGTCCCCATTTCAAATGATAAGCCATCGCTCCGTTGCTGCTACTCTCCATAGCTATACGCTCTGTCTTCAACACGGGCAACTTTGAGAAAATTGCTATGTTCGACATAGGCATTTGTCCATTAGGCGTCTTACCGGCTCGATATGGATAGGCGGCAAGGGCCTTATCCACATCCTTTTGGGTAACATGACGATTGTTGCCACTTACTGTATACTCTTGCAGACAAATGATATCTGCCTCACTGGTTTGTAAATAGTCCAGTACAGCATTCTTCCCCTCCGATTTTTCCATTCTACTAAAGCTCATGGTATTGTAGGAGAGCACTTTCACTCCATTTTCTGGTTTACCAGCAACAGGTGAATTAATAGGGAAGTAGGTAAATAACTGAGCGTAACACAAGCCCAAAGCAGCCAAAGGCACTAAAGCAAACTTAAAACCCCTAAAAAGCAAGAAGATTAACAGCAGCAACAAATTAATGACCACCATTAGAGGAAAGACAAAACCTGCCAACGACAAGAAAGGATATTTTACGGGTTGGATAAGAGAGGGACTGAATGCCGAAAACAATAACAGCAAAGCCAACAACAGACAAACAGTCCATACAATGAGCGAAAGGAATTTGCCCAGGCTTTTCATCTCTTAACGAATACTTGAGTTAAACAAATCTTTTTTTTCTTCCTCCGTTAATCCCTGATAACCCGACTGCTTGATTTTCTCTCTAATCTCATTGATGCGAGCTTGATTGTCGGCTGACTGAGGTTCCTTTACTGTTTGCTGCTCTCGTTCTGTATAAGAGCTTTTCTTTTCACTAGCGGTATTCCCTACTTTTCCTCCATAATTAACCTTCATCTTTGGTTTTCGATGATTATAACAGAAAGCCGAGGTGTGACAGCAAAAGTCGAAGATTTTGTTAAGGTAACGAGTAAGGTCGGTACCCCTGTTTAAGTAATAGGCAAATAGTAAACCACCTAAGGCACCACCCAAATGGGCGATATGCCCCCCCGCATTGTCAGTTGTTACGAAAAGTAAATCCAAACAAATAACCACGAGGGCAAAATATTTCAACGGAATACTACCCAACAGAATCAGGTTTACATGGTAATCAGGTTCCCGATAGGCAACAGCAGCCACTATAGCCAAAACCGCTGCTGAAGCACCCACCATATAGGTGTAGTCGGCATAAGGCATAAAGAACGGGAATACGTTGTAGGCAAAAAGGTAGAGTAAACCACCACAGATTCCTCCCCAAATATACACCCCCCTAAGGTGTCGAGCAGAGTAAAAATACAAGAAAAGCTGACCAAACCAATATAACCATAACATATTGAACAACAGATGCATCACACCTGCATGCATAAACATATAAGTAATGATGGCCCAGGGCTGACTCAAGAATTGGGTCAGCAAAGCTGGCATTTCCAACCACTTAAGCCAATCGCCAATACTAATGTTGAACAACATTAGCGCAATCTGTACCAAAGTAAAAAATAGGAAAACTGCCACATTGATGAATATCAATCGGATGTGTAGTTCGCCCCTTCGAAATACCTCTTTCAGGTCATTGATAATAGTAGCCATTATTTTTGCGTTTGTTTCGCCAATATCTTATCAAAATATAGCCAAATACCATACCTCCAAGATGAGCAAAATGAGCCACGTTGTCAAATTGACTCAAACCCTCCAACAGCTCAATCACGGCATAGATGGCCACAAAATACTTGGCCTTAATGGGCACTGGTAGCGGAAATATGAATATCTTCTCTTCTGGGAAGGTCATGCCAAAGCCCAGCAAGATGCCATATACGGCACCCGAAGCCCCAACGGTTGTCAGCAGGTTGAGGTATTCATCCATGGATACTACAGCATATCCCATATTTACCTGAGTATAATGCGACAGTTCCACTGCGTACTGCACATATTGCACCACCTCCTGCACTAATCCAGCTCCTACTCCACATACCAAGTAGAAAAACAGAAAACGATCACTTCCCCACACCTGCTCCATAATGCGTCCAAACATCCAAACGGCAAACATGTTGAAGAACACATGCATAAAACTGCCATGCATGAACATATAAGTAAACAACTGCCACACCTTAAAATCACTCGCCATAAAGAAGTGCAAGCCAAGAAAGTCTGACAATTCTATTCCGAAGCGCGATTGTAGCACTACGGTAGCCAAATACATCAGTACGTTGATGATAAGCAGATGCTTGGTAATTTTCGGTAAGTTATTCATTCAATTTCAGTAAAAAACACTGCAAAAATAAAAATAAAATCCATGTAAAACTATAAAAAAGCTCCAGATTATGTTTTTTTTCATGTTAGGATGATTTTTTTTAGTGTATTATTTGAAAAAAAGAAAAATATGCTATACATTTGTTGTGTTAAAAACAAATTGAATATCATATAGAGTTTTTATTGTATTTTTATTAAATAGTATTATGAACAAATCAGAACTTGTAAGTGCAATTGCTGCTGAGTCAGGTCTGACCAAGGCTGACTCAAAGAAGGCGCTGGATGCTGCTGTTGCAGCTATCAGCAAAGCGTTAAAAGATGGTGACAAAGTTACGTTAGTTGGTTTTGGTACATTCGCTGTAGCTAAAAGAGCTGCTCGTCAGGGCATCAATCCTGCTACAAAGAAAGCTATCACAATTCCAGCAAAGAGCGTTGTTAAGTTTAAAGCTGGCTCTGAATTGGAGCTGTAATAACTCAGCATCAGTCAACACTCTAAACAAGAGGCGCCATCGGTTTATGGTGCCTTTTGTTTTACTATCTTATCATGCGAGTTCTTCTTATCAACACATCTGAACGAATAGGTGGCGCCGCTATCTCTTGCGGACGACTCATGGAGGCTTTGAAAAAGAATGGTATCAAAGTCAAGATGCTTGTGCGCGACAAGCAGACAAATGAGATTGCCGTTGTTCCCTTACCCCATAGTTGGAAACTACTTTGGGTATTCCTTTGGGAACGTCTCCGCATCTGGATGACTAATGGTTTCCATCGCCAAAACCTCTTCAAGGTGGACATTGCCAATTCTGGCAACGATATAACACAATTCCCTGAGTTCCAGCAAGCCGACATTATTCATCTGCACTGGATTAACCAAGGAATGCTGTCGTTGAAAGGCATCCGAAAGATTCTAGAGTCTGGTAAGCCCATCGTGTGGACCATGCACGATATGTGGCCTTGCACAGGCATTTGCCATCATGCTCGCGATTGCGAAGGCTATTGGCATGATTGCGGCAATTGTCCCTATCTGCTCAAGCCCAGCAAGCACGACCTTTCCTATAACGTTTACCAAAAGAAGAAAAAATACCTTTCTGGTCATCACATCAGCTATGTTGCATGCAGTCAGTGGATGGAACAACAAGCACGAAAGAGTTCTCTCTTGCTGGGTCAGTCCATTGTAAGCATTCCTAACCCAATAAACACCAGCATCTTCCGCCCAAACAATAAGCAGGAGGCTAGAGAACGTTGTATCCTACCACAAGACATGAAGCTTATCCTCTTCGGATCAGTGAAGATTACCGATAAGCGCAAGGGGGTGCTCTATTTCATCGATTCTTGCAGACTTTTGGCAGAACAACACCCCGAGCTCAAAGAGCAGATTGGCGTAGTGGTATTGGGCAATCGCTCAGAGTACATGGCAGACCAGTTGCCTTTTAAGGTTTTCCCACAAGAGTTCTTGATGGATGACCATATAATTGCAGATATATACAATAGTGTTGACCTCTATGCTACTCCATCTTTGGAAGAGAACCTACCTAACACCATTATGGAGGCAATGGCTTGCGGCGTGCCTTGTGTGGGATTCAATGTGGGTGGCATTCCTGAAATGATCGACCACCTGCACAATGGCTATATAGCAGATTATATGTCAACCGAGGACTTTACCAACGGCATCTATTGGATTCTCAACGCTCCCGACTATGAACGTATGTCGGCTGAGGCAGTACGTAAGGTACAGACTCATTATTCGAGCCGCGTTATCGCCCAGAAATATATACAAATCTACAACAAACTATTGGGATCTTATGATTGAGTCTGCTCCTACATTCAGTATTATCACGGTGACCTATAATGCCGAGGCCACCATAGAGGCCACTCTGTTAAGCGTACAACAACAGACCTATCGTCACATAGAACACCTCATCATAGATGGAGCATCAAACGACAATACCTTATTTATTATTAATAAGTATAAGGATGATAACACTAGAGTCATTAGCGAGCCAGACAAAGGTTTGTATGATGCCATGAACAAAGGCATCCAGTTGGCTACAGGCATCTACCTCTGCTTCCTCAATGCTGGTGATAGCTTTCACGAGAACGATACCTTAGAGAAAGTTGTCAACGGAGCAGGTTTAACCATCAATAACGAATCACCTGATATTTTGTACGGTCAAACAGCCATCGTTGACACCCAGCGCCATTATCTCCGTATGAGACACCATACGGCTCCCGAAGTATTGACTTGGAAGAGTTTCCAACATGGTATGTTGGTATGTCACCAAGCTTTCTTTGTAAAGCACACCTTGACAGAACCCTACGATTTAAAGTACAAGTTCTCGTCCGACTACGATTGGTGCATACGGATGATGAGAAAGGCGGATGTCATCAGCAACACTCACCTTATTATGATTGATTACCTCGACGAAGGAATGACAACGCGTCACAAAAAAGCGTCTCTTTTAGAGCGCCTTCAAATCATGGCAAAGCACTATGGTTGGGGCAAAGCCCTCCTCATGCACCTATGGTTCATTTTCCGCTTGCCATTCCGCAAATAGCTTGTTAATATTCAATCTACAACTTTCAATAACTCCTTCAGTTCCTTAACTCCCTCGGAAGCTCCCTTTCGAATCACATGGATATTTCGGAAAGAGTGAGTTTCCACTGGCTTAGGGTCAATCAAGTATATATCAGCATCCTGCGGTGCATAATGCAGTAATCCGGCAGCTGGATAAACATTCAGACTTGTACCAATGATTACCAAAATATCGGCCTTCTCCACATAGTGGATGGCTGTCTCTATCTCAGGCACAGCCTCACCGAACCAAACGATAAAGGGGCGTAATTGCGAACCATCGCCGGCCTTATCGCCTAGATGTATCTCCTCCCCAGGCTTTAATTCACGAATATAGCGAGGATCGTTGGGGTCACGCTCAGAGCAAGCTTTGATAAGTTCTCCATGCAAATGAACCACATGCGAACTACCTGCTCTCTCATGTAGGTTATCCACATTCTGCGTTACCACTGTCACGTTATAATCTTTCTCCAGCTCTGCCACCCCAATATGTCCGTTGTTGGGCTTTACATTATTCAACTCATTACGACGTTGGTTGTAAAAGTCGAGCACCAGCTTGGGATTGCGCCAATAACCTTCTATCGAAGCCACATCCTCTACCTTGAACTGCTCCCACAGTCCACCAGAATCCCTAAATGTGCTGATGCCGCTCTCAGCGCTCATGCCAGCACCTGTTAGAAACACCAAATTCTTCATACTTGTGCGTTTTATTTATCATTCAAAAGTATAAAAAACTATCAATAAAAGCAATGATAAGATAATTTAAATGCATAAATTTCTCAAGTTTCAATAAAAAGCGCTAACTTTGCACGCTTTAAAAATGAAAAAATGGATCAGAAACAAGTTAGCTATGCTTTAGGTCTGGGTATTGGCCAGAACCTGCTTGGCATGGGTGCCAAGGATATCGATATCGATGAGTTTGCTCACGGAGTGAAGGATATTTTGGAAGGCAAGAAGCCAGAGATGGATCACAAGACCGCTCAGATCATTGTCAGCCAGTATATCGACGACTTAGACAAGAAGATGACAGTTGCTCGCAAGGAAGCCAACAAGCAATTCCTCGATGAGAACAGAAAACGCGAGGGTGTGGTAGAATTGCCTAGCGGTTTGCAATATTATGTAATTAACAAAGGTAATGAAAATGGCAAACGTGCCAAAGAGACCGATCGTGTACAATGCCACTACGAAGGTCGTTTGTTGGATGGCAGTGTGTTCGACAGCTCATACCAGCGTGGCGAACCCGCTGTGTTTGGCGTGAATCAAGTAATAAAGGGTTGGATAGAAGCTCTTCAACTCATGCCCGAAGGTGCCAAGTGGACACTTTTTATCCCATCCGAATTAGCTTACGGAGCCCAGGGCGCTGGTCAGGTAATTCCTCCGCATAGTGCTCTGATTTTCGATATTGAATTACTGAAAATACTATAAATCAATAAAACAAAAAAGCAAAATGAAAAAATTATCAATTATCGTCGTGATGGCTATCACTGCATTAATGTCATCATGCACAGCACAGGGACAATATGGTAATCTAAAGTCCGACATCGACACATTATCGTACGCAATTGGCTTCTCACGAGTAGACGGTTTGTCTGATTACTTGCTCAGCCAAGGCGTTGACAGCACCTTGATGGTAGATTTCCTCAAAGGTTTCGATGAAGGTATGAATAATGTTGACGATAAAAAGTTTACTGCTCGCCGTGTAGGTATGCAGGTAGCCTATATGGTGAATGGCTGGGTACCAGGTCTCAACGAGACTATCTTTGGCTCAGATTCCACCTTGACACTTGACCGTGATATCATGATTAAAGGTTTCCTTGATGCCGTGGCTAATAAGACCGAAATGATGGATCTGGTAAAAGCTCAGGCTTATTCAAATGACAAGATGAAGGAAATCAAGGAACGTGTCATTGAGAAAAACTATGGTGAGAACCGCATTGCCAACGAGCAATTTATGGCCGAAAACAAGACCAAGGAAGGTGTGGTAACTACCGAAAGCGGACTGCAATATAAGGTAATCACCATGGGCAAAGGTGAGAAGCCTTCTGAAAACAATGAAGTAAAAGTGCACTATCGTGGTACTTTAATTGACGGTACTGAATTCGATAGCTCATACTCTCGCAACGAACCAACCACTTTCCGTGTAGGTCAAGTTATCGACGGTTGGAAAGAAGCATTACAGCTTATGCCTGTAGGTTCAAAATGGATGCTTTACATCCCACAAGAACTGGCTTACGGAAGCCGTGAGGCAGGAGATAAAATCAAGCCTTACTCTGCTCTTATCTTTGAAGTAGAACTGCTGGAGATTACCAAATAATATCCTCCGCATCCTCATAAAAAGCCACTCTTGTTCGTCAAGGGTGGCTTTTTTTTGCTTCTTCTGCATTTTTCTTGTCAAAATGATTGACAAGAATAAAAAAAGTCCTATATTTGCTCACAATAAATAACAACTTTCTAACTTTTTTGTAGATATTATGGAGAAAATTGACAAACTTGACAAGAAGATACTGACTATTATCTCGAAAAATGCCCGCATTCCTTTCAAGGATGTTGCAGCTCAGTGCGGCGTATCTCGTGCAGCTATCCACCAGCGTGTTCAACATATGGTTGATTTGGGCATCATCGTTGGTTCAGGCTACGAGGTAAACCCCAAATCATTGGGCTTTATGACTTGCACTTATGTGGGCATCACGTTGGAGAAAGGTTCTATGTATAAGACAGTGGTGACAGAACTCAACAAGATACCAGAGGTGGTAGAATGCCATTTTACCACAGGTCCTTACACCATGCTTGTAAAACTATTTGCTCGCGACAATGAGCACCTGATGGACTTACTAAACAACAAACTGCAAGAGATACAAGGTGTTAATGCCACTGAAACACTTATCTCATTGGATCAGAGTATCAAGAAAGAGGTGCCAATTGAGATTTAACATATAGTAGAGCAAACCTGTATGCAGTTTCTTACAGACTACCACCTGACAGGCTTGGTAATTGGCATCTGCACTTTCCTGATTATCGGGGTGTTTCATCCCGTTGTCATCAAGGCAGAATACTATTGGGGCACTCGTTGCTGGTGGATCTTCCTCTTCTTAGGTTTGGCAGGAACGACAGCTGCCATTTGGGTCGATAGCCTGTTTCTGTCGTCATTACTGGGTGTCTTCGCCTTCTCATGCTTTTGGAGCATCCACGAGGTTTTCGAACAAGAGGAGCGTGTGCGTAAGGGTTGGTTCCCCAAGAATCCCAAGCGTACCTATAAGTTTTGAAGCAAAACACTTGCATATTTCTTAGGAAAAGACTAATTTTGCAGTGCTTTCCAAAACAAAGGAAATGTAGGACTTGTAGCTCAGTTGGTTAGAGCAACAGACTCATAATCTGGAGGTCCCTGGTTCAAGCCCAGGCTGGTCCACATAGAGAAAAAGTGTAAATAGCGATAATTCAAGCTGTTTGCGCTTTTTTTGCTAATAATATACAATAAAAATGACAAATTATCCGCAAATAGACCTCAGTGAATGGACGCAGGTGGGCGAAGGCTATAATGGTCAGGCTTTCGTTTCTTCTGCTCACCCTGGTATGTTGTTGAAAATAGTGAGGACTGACTTGGGCTCTGCCGAGAAAGTGGAACAAGAGTTTTATGCCGCGCAAACAGCTTACAGAACAGGGTTGCCTACACCCAAGATGTACGAAATGGTAAGAGATGGCAATGACCACGGCTACCTGTGTGAAAAAATAGAAGGGAAAAAGTCATTTGCCAGACTTTGTGCTGACCATCCTGACCAGATTGCGGAGTATGCTACTAAAATGGCACAGTTAGGACACGAGCTGCATCAAATGACTATTGAGGAAAACGACTATGTAGTACCTATGAAACGGCTGTTGCTGACAGCATTAAAAACATCTCCCATAGTGTCTGAATCTCAGAGAAAGCTACTAATGGAGGTAGCAGAGTCCTTGCCAGAAACTAAAAACTGCTTGCATGGAGATTTCCAACCAGGCAATATCATCGTGGCCAACGGCCAGCACTATTGGATAGATTTGGGCTGGTTATCACAAGGCCACTGCATAATGGACTTGGCCCATTTGTATAAAATGATGGTAGAAGACAGTATTCTTATTCCTGTACAGAACCTTACCCACATGAGCCGTGAACAGATGCTGTATTTCTGGTGTGAATTTGCCAAAGCCTATACAGGTAACACCGATGTAGAGGCTTTGAACCAAGAGATACACCCTTATGCCGCTCTCGACTTGGTGCGTTCTTTCTACCTCCATCCCAGTGAGAATCCTGTTATTTTGGGATATATGAAAGCTCGTTTGGAGGATGAACTTCGTGACATAATATAAGTGCCAACAACTAATTGGTTGGCGGAGAACAAGACTACTTACTAAACTTCCTATGCCCATTGGCAAGGCTTGCTATCTCCATGACTAAAGTTTACTCTCTCAGAAAGGAAAACTTGCCACCACTGACCGCAGTATCTGCTATCACCCGTCGCAATATCTGCCATACCCCCATAGGAGATACTGCGATGAGTGAAAGGAAGCATTGCGACGACCCATAGTAAAGCCTCCAACAACCCATAGAAGGTATTGCCGTAAAAATGGTGAGATTTTTGTCTGTAAAACTATACCTTTCTATAACTTCCCTCGCTTTTATTCCATGTATAACAGATACTCTCTCCTGTCCTTTTTGAACTGTTCCACATCGGGTTGCCAACGGGCTTTGATCTCGTCAGCTGTGGCGCCCTGTTCAATCATTGTACGTACCCAAGAAACACCAATGAGTTTCTCAAAAAAGGAAGTAAAGAACTTATCGCCCATACCAAGGTCTCGATAGGCATCAATGAGGTAGCTGAGGTCAATACCTTTGGTGGCGAGGCTATCCACAGAGAGGGTGGTGAGGTCAACTCCCTGACATACTTTGCCGAGCTGTGGAGGGTCTTTGGCACCTACTCGGCTCTCGGGTACAAAAGTGAAGGTGCGGTGCTTCAATGCTGGATGGCCATAAATCTGGAAGGGATGGTTGGTGCCGCGACCTATACTGACAGGTGTGGCCTCGAAATAACACAACGAGGGATAGAGGTAGATGGCTCGTATATTGGGCAGGTTGGGCGAGGGTGGCACCTGAATGTCGGTAAGGGTGTGATGAGTGTAGCCCTCGCAGGGAATGACCAGCAACTGGCAGGGGGTCTTGGTGCCTAACCAGCCTTTGCCAACGGCCATTTGTGCCAACTCGCCCAAAGTCATGCCATGCATGACGGGGATGGGCAACCAACCAACACCGCTTTTATACTTCATATCCAAGATAGGGCCATCGACCAAATGACCATTCGGATTTGGACGATCAAGGATGATAACCTGCTTACCATAGTCAGCGCAAGCTGCCATCAAACGGCACATGGTAATATAATAGGTGTAGAAACGAAGACCTACGTCTTGGATATCAACCAACAGGATATCGAATTTGCTCATGGAGGTTGCCGAAGGACGATTGTTGCCACCATCGTACAACGAGAGTATAGGGATGCCTGTCTTGACATCAATACTACTGGACACATGCTCACCTGCGTCGGCAGTGCCACGGAAGCCATGTTCGGGGGAGAATACGGCGGTAATCTGCTGTCCATCACGTAACAATTTATCAACGAGGTGTTCTCCATCGGGCAGCAGGGCGGTATGGTTCCCAAAAAGAGCCACACGCTTGCCCTCCAAGATAGGATAGTACAACTCGGTACGGGCATCGCCAGTAATGACAACGCTGCCTTGGGCTGATACAGAAAATGTCTCTTGTGAAACACTCTCTAGGCGTGTGGTAGAGGCCTTACAACTGACACTACCAAACAAAACAAGAACGAGGCAGTAGTATGATATTGTCTTCATAACAAGATGGTGATTATTCGTATTGTTTGCAAATATATAAATATAAACTGAAAGAAGAAAGGAGAATGAGGGCCTCTTCTGAAAAATAGTTGAATGGGGAGCAAGATAAAGTAATGTGAGAAAACGATTGGGAACAAAACGTTCTCTCATGTTTATTATGGCTTTTTTAAATGTACTTTATACATTTTTAGTGAATTCTATATTGATAATATGAAAAAAAACACTACCTTTGCAAAAAACCATTTAGGGATTAATGAAGTTAATAATTGAAACTGGTTCTTTCGGTACAGAATGGGCTATCATAAGTGATAGAAAGGTAGTGGCTGAGGCGCAAACGGAGGTCATTAACCCTTACTTTCAGTCACGTAGAGAGATAAGCAGATTGGTAAGACTTAATCTGCCAACTAGTTTTTTTCATAAGAAATATGAAAAAGTATACTTCTACGGGTCGCGATGTGGCACGGAGGAGCGTAAAAAGAAGGTGGAGCAATCGCTTATATCTCAGTTTAAGGCGCATGTGATGGTGGACTCTACTTTGCTTGCCGCATCACGCGGAATATTTCATGAAGAACAAGGTATAGCTTGTGTGCTAGGCAACCACTCGGGATCGTGCCACTATGACGGGACAAAGATTACTGAAAAGGTGTTATCAGGTGGCTACCTGCTGGGGGATGAGGGTAGCTCTATCGTGCTGGGACGTATGTTCCTATCAGATATAGTGAAAAGTATGGGGCCTGCTGATCTCACAGTAGACTTCTATGAACATTTCATGGTGAGTCCCAACAAGCTGCAAGATATGGTGTATGAATTAAAAGAACCCGACTTGTTTTTGGCTGATGTGGCTATGTTCTTAAAAGAACACAAAAAGCATTCATACGTGAGGGCATTGGTAATGAGGAATTTCAAGGAGTTCTTTATTCGCTGCGTGATGCAGTATGATTATAAGAATTTACCTATTTGTGCAGTAGGACACATGGCACACGATTTCAAAGATATATTAGAGGAGGTTGCGATGATGTATGGTTCACATTTGGTGAAAGCAGTGGAGTTAACACCTATGCGTGGGCTACTTAAATATCATCTGGAACATCCTGAGGTATAAAAAAGGCTGCGTTTCGCAGCCTTTTTTAGTTAAAATGGTCAATTACTTATAGAGCTTGTTCTTTAATCAGGTACTCTGCGATTTGTACAGCATTGAGGGCAGCGCCTTTCTTAATCTGGTCGCCAACAATCCAGAAGGTGAGGCCATTATCGTTGGCAAGGTCCTTGCGGATGCGACCAATATAGACGGGATCCTTCCCTGCCAGAAAGAGTGGCATTGGGTATTTCTTTTCAGCAGGGTTGTCTTCAATAACCAAGCCATCAGCATTGGCAAAGGCTGATTTGGCTTCTTCTACTGACACTGGGCGCTCAGTCTCTACCCAAATTGCCTCGGAGTGTGAGCGCAACGATGGCACACGCACACAGGTGGCACTGACGCGTACATCACTGTGCATAATCTTGCGGGTCTCGTTGAACATCTTCATTTCTTCTTTGGTATAGTCATTCTCGGTGAATACATCAACTTGAGGGATAAGGTTGAACGCCAACTGATACTGGAAACGTTCAACGGTTACTGGCTCACCAGACAACACCTGACGGTACTGCTCGTAGAGCTCCTTCATGGCGGCTGCACCGGCACCACTGGCCGCCTGATAGGTGGAAACATGCACACGGGTAATATGTGACAGCTGTTCAATGGGCTTGAGAGCTACGACCATCTGGATGGTGGTGCAGTTAGGGTTGGCAATGATGCCTCGTGGACGTATCTTGGCATCGGGAGCATTGACCTCTGGCACTACCAGAGGCACATCAGCATCCATACGGAAAGCACTGGAGTTGTCAATCATCACAGCACCATACTTGGTGATGGTCTCGGCATATTCCTTAGAGGTGCCGGCACCTGCTGATGTAAAGGCAATGTCAACACCTTTGAAGTCGTCATTATGCTGCAGGAGCTTAACCTTTATCTCCTCACCTCTGAAAATGTAAGTACTACCCGCACTGCGAGGCGAACCAAACAACAGCAGTTCGTCGATGGGGAACTTTCTCTCTTCGAGTACACGTAGGAACTCTTGTCCTACAGCACCACTTGCTCCAACAATTGCTACTTTCATATCTTATTTGTTTAAATTCTGTGCAAAATTATAACAATTTGGTCAATAAATAATGCAAAGTGGGAAATTTTTCGTTATTTTGTAGGGAGAAAGGGTCTTCCCCACCCTACAAAGAACAGACAACATGGAGTGGTTGTACCAATATATCAGTTTTCCTATTACCGATCCCACATGGATATTCCTGTTGGTGCTGGTGATGATTCTATTTGCACCTATCGTTTTGGACAAACTTCGCGTACCGCATATTATTGGTATGATCATGGCGGGATTGCTGGTAGGTGAACATGGCTTCAATATCCTGGCGCGAGACAGTAGTTTTGAGTTGTTCGGCAAGGTGGGACTGTACTATATCATGTTCTTGGCTGGATTGGAAATGAACATGAACGACTTCAAGGAGAACAAGTATAAGGCTCTGACACTGGGTCTACTGTGCTTTTTCATCCCTATCACCATAGGCTTCGTAACTAACCTGAGCATACTACATTATAGCGTAGCGACAGCAGTGCTGCTGGCCAGTATGTATGCCTCGAACACACAGGTATCATACCCCATCGCTATTAAATATGGTATTTCTGGACAACGAGGAGTGAGCATTGCCGTAGGTGGCACAGCTGTGACGGACACGCTGACGCTGCTGGTGCTGGCAGTGGTGGCGGGCGTGCACCGTGGGGACACGGATGGAGGCTACTGGATATTGCTGGTGGGCAGGGTTATTGTGATTGGCACACTCATCATCGCGTTGTTCCCGCGTATAGCGCGTTGGTTCTTCCGTCGATACGAGGAGGTAGTAACACAGTATATCTTTGTTTTAGCTTTGGTGTTCTTGGCGGCGGCATTGATGGAGCTTGCAGGCATGGAGGGTATATTAGGAGCCTTCCTCACGGGCTTGGTGCTGAACAGGATGATACCGCATGTATCACCTCTGATGGGGCACCTGGAATTTGTGGGCAACGCGCTGTTCATTCCTTATTTCCTCATTGGCGTGGGTATGCTCATCAACCTACATGTACTGTTTGGCAGTCTGAACGCCCTAATTGTGGCGGCAGTGATGATAGGTGTGGCACTGACGGGCAAATGGATAGCATCGTTCCTAGTGCAGAAAATTTACGGACTTAAGAGTATAGAACGTCAACTGATTTACGGTCTGAGCACGGCACAGGCTGCAGCAACATTGGCAGCGGTGATGGTGGGATATAATATCATTTTGCCTGATGGCTCACGTCTGTTGAACGAAGATGTGCTAAACGGTACTATATTGCTTATTCTTGTAACGTGCATCGTGAGTTCATTGATGACAGATCATGCTGCACGTCAGATTGCCATAAACGAAACACAGCCTGACGAACACTTGCGCCGCTCGACGGAAAAGATTCTAATACCAGTGGCATATCTCGATACGATAGACTACCTGATGGAACTGGCGCTGATGATTAGGAGTACGACATTCGAGGACAATATTTTGGCGCTTCACGTAATGACGGATGCTGGAACGGAGCAGAGTGAGATGAAAGGACGTCTGTGTCTTGACAAGGCGGCCAAGGCGGCGGCGGGGGCGAACGTGAGACTGGTACAGCTGAGTCGTTATGACGTGAACATATCGTCTGGCATCATTCATACGGCGAAGGAGCAGGATGCATCATGCCTCGTAGTGGGCATGCACCGCAAAATGAACATCATGGACTCATTCTATGGCAAAGTGACGGAGGGCTTGCTGAAGAGCATTCACCGTGAGGTTATTGTAGCTAAGTTCTTGATGCCGCTGAGCACAATAAGGCGCATCGTGGTGGCAGTGCCACCTAAGGCGGAGTATGAAGCTGGCTTCCAGAAATGGTTGCGTAACGTGTGTCGCATGGGAGCTGTGATGGGTTGCCGTGTTCATTTCTTTGCCAATGAAAAGACCACGGGCTACATACAGAGTTTCTTGGCTACGAAATATAAGCAGACGCGCACGAACTTCTCGATCTTGGAGAAATGGGATGACTTGTTGTTGCTGACGGGATATGTGAACTACGACCATCTGCTGGTGATTGTGAGCGCTCGCAGGGGTTCTATATCGTATACCCCGCTGTTTGAGGAGCTGCCAAAGCAGATTGGCACGTACTTCAACAATAGTAGTCTGATGTTGGTATTCCCCGATCAGATAGGCGATGAGGTGAAGGAGACCATCACTTTCTCGAAACCACTTGGAAGCAACGATGTGCAGCTGTATGAAAAGATTGGGGCGTGGCTATATAAATGGTTTAAAAAACAATAGTGATGATTCATCTGGAAAATATAGTGAAGAGCTTTGGCTCGCTGCAAGTGTTGCGGAGCATAAGCTTAGACATCGAGCAGCATGAGGTGGTGAGTATTGTGGGCCCGAGTGGTGCTGGGAAGACGACCTTGCTACAAATCATGGGTACATTGGATATACCTGACGGGGGTAAGGTGCTGATCAACGGACAGGATGTGATGCAACTGAAGGAGCGGGCTTTGTCGGCGTTCAGAAACCAGCACATTGGTTTCGTTTTTCAATTTCACCAGCTGCTACCTGAGTTTACGGCTATTGAGAATGTAATGATGCCTGCACTGATAGCAGGGAAGGGTCATCAAACTGCGCGGCAGGAGGCGTTGGAACTGCTGACATTCATGGGGTTGCAGCAACGCACAGAACATAAACCGAATGAGTTGTCGGGGGGCGAGAAACAGCGGGTGGCGGTAGCGCGTGCTTTGGTGAATCATCCTGATGTGGTGCTAGCTGACGAACCTTCGGGCAGTCTTGACTCGCAGAACAAATTAGAACTGCATCAGTTGTTCTTTGACCTCCGTGACCGTTTTGGGCAGACATTTGTCATCGTGACTCATGATGAGACGCTGGCACAAATGACCGACAGGGTGATTCATCTGAAAGACGGATTAATCGAAGGATAAATAATGGGCTATTCGCTCTAAATCGGAGGCTGTGAATTCTTCGTAAAGGATGAAAGGTTTGAGGCTGGTAAGAGCGCCGTGCTTGCGACGATGCTCGACTATAGCCTTGGCTTGATAGAAATTGATGTAAGGATGACGACGGAGGAGGTCAACACTACTTTTATTGATAGCTAGTTTCCGGATATCAGTTTCGTCTATGCTAAACCATGACTGCAATTGACTGGTATCGAGATTGATGTCGCGAAGCTGCTCCACCTCAAAAAAGCCACCTAACTGAGAACGGTAAGTAACTATCATACGGGCAATGGCACTGCCAATGCCAGGAATCTTTTTTAACTCGGCGGTATCGGCCTTGTTCAAATCAACCACAGTGCCTATCTCATATTTCTCTATCTTCTTGTAAGTAGAATCCTTCAAAAGGCTCTCCCTAATTTGGTGAACAGAATCTTTTGATCTCGACGAAGCATCAGAAGAGGTTTGTGTATCTGCCTCTTGAATGACAATATAAGGCACCAACGCATCATACTCCTCCTCACTCAACCCATAAATTTTGCGAAAGTCGGATACTTGACGGAACACTCCTCCTTTGGCACGATAGCGTAACACATTGCTTACTACAAAAGGACGGAGTCCCAATTGTGACAATGACAACGTGTCGGCAGTATTAGGGTCGAAAGGATGCAAACGATACTGTACTACATCATCAACTGAGGCATTGACAAGGCTATTACCTTTCTGAATGAGAGAGTCGGCAAAGTTCTGCAAGGCGACATCCTTGAGTGAAAGGACGGGTTGATGGGTTCGCTCATACCAGAAAGAAACACCGATAGTGATAACAATGAGGGTAAGCAGTAGCACGATGGCACGCTTCTCTGAGGGGCTGTAGAAATGAAAATCTTTGAAAAAACGCCACATAGCAAACGTTTACAAGATGCCTAACTCGTTGATGAACACGAAGGCTATGCCGATAGGCGCCACCAGCCGTAAGATAAAGACTATGCCCTTATAAACAAACAAAGGAAGATGACCACCGCTGTTGAGTTCATCACGCAAAATCTTCTTATCAAGATACCACCCTGTGAAGATGGAGATGAAGAAGCCACCGAGTGGCAACATCAACTTGGCCGTGACGTAGTCGAAGATATCAAACAGGTTCATGCCAAAGAGGGTGTAGTCTTTGCCAACACCCATAGATAGGGCACAGAAAGCACCGATGATTCCGCATAACAAGGTGACCAGCCAAGCAGCTTTGCGACGGCTCATGCTGAACTCCTCGTGCATATAAACCGTTACTACTTCGTGCATGGAGATAGTGGAGGTGAGGGCAGCCAATGCCAACAAAAGATAGAAAGCTGTGCTGAGGATATAGGTAAGCCAAGGCAAACCAGCAAAAGCTTTCGTGAGCACATTAGGAAGAGTGATAAATACCAAACTGGGACCCGCATCGGGCTGTATACCCACCGAGAAAGCAGCGGGGAAGATGATAATGCCAGCAAGGATAGCCACCAGACTATCGATAGTTGCCACATTAATGGCTGTCTTGGTGAGATTGGTGTCGCTCTGGAAATATGAGGCGTAGGTGCAAAGACATCCCATGCCAAGACTTAACGAGTAGAATGTCTGTCCCATGGCAGAGAGCAGCACGCCTGAGTTGACTTTGTTGAAGTCGGGCATAAGCAAAAACTCCAGTCCGGAACCAGAGCCCGGCAGCATGACAGAGCAGATAGCCATGACGATGAGCAGCACAAACAGCACGGGCATGAGAATCTTGGCTGAACGCTCGATGCCTTGCTGAACACCCTTGACAATGACAAAATGGGTGGCAAACATGAAAAGTACCAACCACAACACTGGTCGCCACGGACTAGCCGTGAAGGTGGTGAAGGACTCTGTGAATTGTTCTGGAGTTTTGCCAATAAAACCATTGCCCGCAGCCTTCAAGAAATATTCGAGCGTCCACCCTGCCACCACTGCATAATAGCTGAGGATGAGGAACCCCGTGAGTACGCCCCAACGGCCTACCCACTTCCATTGCGTACCAGGGGCCAAAATCTGATAAGCCCTGGCCGTGTTAGAACGAGAATGCCGACCTATGGTAAACTCGGCAATCATGACAGGGATGCCAAAGCATAGGATGCAAACAATATAGATAAGGATGAACGCAGCACCTCCATCGTTGCCCGTCTGATATGGGAAACGCCAGATGTTACCTAAGCCAACGGCCGATCCTGCCGCTGCCAAGATGGCCCCTAACTTGCTTCCAAAGTTTGCCCTACTATCTTCACTCATAATGCCTATTTTATATCAATCTTTATTGATTTATTAGATTTTAGATGCAAAAATACAAATTATTGCGTATTTTTGCGTTAGTTTTATTTACTTTTTACACATGAAAGCTTTTATATTAAGATATCCTTTCTCTATTACCATCATTTTGTTGGTGACATTCCTTTCTTTTTTTAAGCCTCCAAAGACTGACATTGATGATGTGCCGGGCATCGACAAACTAGTGCACACGGCAATGTATTTCGTGATGGCTAGTTTGTTGTGGCTAGAATTCTACAAGGGACAAAAAAAAACAAACGCACCCATTTGGCATGCCTGGATTGGTGCATTCCTCTGTCCGCTGGTATATGGAGGCGTTGTGGAGCTGTTACAGCAATACTGCACCGAGTATCGTGGCGGTGAGTGGCTGGACTTTGCAGCGAACTCATTAGGTGTGATCCTTGCCGCCGTGGCTGCCTCATATTTATTGCCAAAACTAAAGAAAAAGGCAGGGTAAATTAACTATCTTACATGCTGGAAAAACATGATAGGGCAGATACATTTGTAGCTACAATAGTTCGGGCAAAGTAAATAGCTTTGTTCCGTTAGAACCCTTGATTAGGATGGTCTTATCCTGGGGCTGGTGGGCTTTCAATACTTCTGACAAAGCATTGACATCGCTAAAACAACGGAAAGCACCGCCTGTTTTTATGAACTCCTCACCCACTAACAACACATCCTGGAAACCATAGTCTTGTATGAGTTGCACAATGCGCTGGTGCTCTTGCTGGCTATCGGCGCCCAATTCACGCATCTCACCCAATATCAACATCTTGTTGTTAGCCTCCATGTGATAGAAATTGTCAAGGGCAGCTTTCATACTGGTTGGGTTGGCGTTGTAGGCATCCACTATCAAGGTGTTGTGTTCTGTCTTTGTTAGCTGCGAGCGGTTGTTGTGAGGCTCGTAAGAGCGTAACGCATCACAGATGTCTTCAGAGTCCACGCCAAAACGCACACCCACTGATATAGCAGCCAGCATATTGCTGAGATTGTAATCGCCGATAAGGTGGGTCTGAACGTCGTACCACTGACATACGCGCCCATTGCTCCGCGCTGACCTCGCTAAAATAGTGGGGGAAGTAGGAATAGCTGACCAACGGAAATGCAGGAAGGCCGAGTGTTCCACAATTTCACCACGGACGGAAAGTTTGTCTGCATCTTTCTCGCCATAAAAAAAGGTACGCTGATTACCGCTCAGCTCCCTTTCGTTAATCATTTCCTTCAGGTCGGTGCTGTCGGCGTTGACAATTACCTCGCCGTTGGTGGCCTTGAGAAAGTCGTAAAGCTCGCCCTTGGTACGCTTCACTCCTTCGAAAGAGCCGAATCCTAACAAATGAGCACGACCTACATTAGTAATTAATCCGATGTTGGGTTCACACACATCCACTAACTCTTTGATGTCACCAGGGTGACTGGCTCCCATCTCGATGATGGCTACCTCATGTTCAGGTTTCAAACGCAAGACCGTCATAGGCACACCAATGCTATTGTTAAGATTACCCTGTGTATAAAGTACATTGTATTTCTTGGAAAGAACGGCAGCAGTTAGTTCTTTTGTAGTGGTTTTACCATTGGTACCAGTAATGCCAATAAAAGGAATGCCCACATCAAGTGTCGTGGTGGGGATGGGTGTCCCCAGCATACGACGGTGATAGTTAGCCAAGCGTTGCAAGGTCTGTAGACAATTATCCACCAAGATATAGCGAGCGTCGCCTTCAGGAAGGTAGGCAGCCTCATCAATCACCACATACTTACATCCTGCCTCGAGAGCCTTAGCCGCAAAGGCATTGCCATTGAAATTTTCGCCCTTGAGGGCTATAAAAAGTGAATCCTGCGGGCAATTACGGCTATCGGTAGTAACACCGCTGCACTGCAGAAATAACTGATAAAGTTTTTCTATCATAATTTCTTGGGTTTATTTCATGCAAAAATAACGTTTTTTCCGTACATTTGTAATCAAAAACACAGAAACTTATGTTTAAAGGAACAATAAACATCAACGGACAACTGCTGGACTTGTCAATACCCAAGGTGATGGGTATTGTGAACCTAACGCCCGATTCGTTCTTCGAAAGTAGCAGGGCGCAGACTGATGTGCAAGTGGCAGAGCGAGTGAATCTCTTGCTGACGGAGGGAGCAGACATGCTGGATGTTGGTGCCTACTCTTCACGTCCCGGAGCTGCTGACCTACCTGAAGAGGAAGAGATGAGGCGACTTCGTAAGGGGTTGTCTGTCCTGCGAAAGGAAGCTCCCGATGCCATTGTTTCTGTAGATACTTTCAGGGCCGATGTGGCGAAGATGTGCATCGAAGAATATGGGGTGGCTATCATCAATGATATCGCAGGTGGTGAGTTGGACAGCAATATGTTTTCCACAATCGCACGCGCACACGTACCTTATATTATTATGCACATGCAGGGGACACCCCAGAATATGCAACAAGCGCCCCACTATGAGGATGTACTGAAGGAGGTGATACTGAGTTTAGCCAATAAAGTGAGAACCTTGCAAGAAATGAAGGTGAATGACATCATCCTAGATCCAGGGTTTGGCTTTGGCAAGACGCAGGCGCACAACTTTGAGCTCTTGGCACACCTAAACGAGTTTGATATCTTTCAGTTACCTCTATTAGTAGGTGTATCAAGGAAGTCAATGGTATATAAGACTCTGGACATTACCCCAGCGGAAGCACTGAACGGTACCACCGTACTAAACACCATTGCCCTAAGCAAAGGTGCCAATATCTTGAGGGTGCACGATGTGAAAGAGGCCGTGCAAGCAGTGAAGTTATGGCAAAACGTCAAACATTATGAATTTAACCCAGATAACTGAAATTAATTAAGATATGTTTTTCCAATTTGGCATTAAAGATTTAATTGACATCCTACTGGTAGCAACATTATTGTACTACATATACAAGGTGATGAAATCAACTGGCTCTATAAAGGTGTTTACGGGCCTAATGATATTTGTGCTTTCCTGGCTGGTGGTAACCCAGATACTGGAAATGAGGTTACTGGGCACTGTTTTCGACAAACTGATCAGTGTGGGTGTGATAGCCATTATTATACTCTTCCAAGAAGAGATTCGTCATTTCCTTTTCTCATTAGGCTCACACCATAGTGCCAGCACTTTCGTGAAACTGTTTCTTGGCAGCAAGGATAATCAAAGTACACATGAGGATGTATTGCCTATTGTGATGGCCTGTCTGAACATGGCAAAGGGAAAAGTAGGAGCTTTGATTGTGGTAGAGCGTAACGTTCCGCTTGACAACATAGTTCGCACGGGTGACACCATTGACGCCAACATTAATCAACGTTTAATTGAAAACATTTTCTTTAAAAATAGTCCGCTGCACGACGGAGCGATGGTGATTAGCCACAAGCGCATCAAAGCGGCTGGTTGCATCTTGCCAGTGGCACATAATTTAGATATACCTAAGGAGCTGGGCTTGCGACATAGAGCTGGTATGGGCATCTCGCAAGAGACTGATGCAGTGGCTATTATTGTGAGCGAGGAAACCGGTGGCATATCAGTTGCCAAAAAAGGTGAGTTTTTTCTAAGGCTGAATGCTGAGGAACTGGAGCGGCTACTTACCTCAGAAGATTAATAAAGAAAAGGAGAATGTTATCATTCTCCTTTTTCTTTATATTTCAACCACTTAATACTATCTTGTACGAGTACGAGTGCGAGTTGTTGTGTTCGAGGTCGTAGTAGTATTGTTGGTAGAGCTACTCGTATTATTGGTACGTACGCGAGTACGGGTATTGCTACCAGTGCTTTGCTGCGTATTAGTATTGGTAGTGTTGCTATTGCTGCGTACTCTTGTACCACTGGTAGTCGGAGTAGTATTGGTAGTATTGCTATTACTGCGAACCCTTGTACCGCTCGTAGTCGGAGTAGTATTGGTAGTGTTGCCATTACTGCGAATTCTCGTACTGCTGGTAGTTGCCCTTTCAGTATTTAAATTCGGGTTTACGCGTACTGCATTCACCTTTTGGTTAGCCTGCTTAGCATCAGCACGTACCCTGTTCTCAAATACGGTATAGTTCTGGTTGCCCACGATCGACTTCACACTGCGGGTATATTCTTTAGCGGCATCTTGGAGGTCGCGTTCCGTCATATTAACATCATAGTTAGAACGGTATCCACCCTGTCCGCGTCCAGTGTAGTTACTATAGTTTCCTCCATAAGGTGGGCGATTAGGGCCACCATAGTAACCAGGGCCTACAGGATTGTGAAGTGGAGGCGGAGGTCCAGGATTGAAATTATAGTAACCAAAGCTAAAGTTTGGCATGCTGTGGAAGATATAAAAATATCTTCTGTTCAGCTCCAGCAAACGAGCGGCACGAGCCTGGTCGAGTGCCATTGCCAATACCATACGATTAGTGATAGCGTCAATCACGCCAGCTTCATAGCCGTAGCGATAGCCATTATTATAGATGACATACTCCTGAGTATAACCATAAGTATAGTTAGTATATCCAGTTCCATCGTAAGTATCATACATAGTTCCGCAGCTGATAAATGCAAAACCGAAAGCCAAAGTAAATAAAACCTTCTTCATATCCATGCCCTTTCCTTACTTTAAATAATGACTCTTTTACTACATAATGAGCAAAAAAAAAGAATACTGCGCAGAATATCACTTTATCTGCGCAGTATTGATAGATTTTTTTTTCTTAGGCTTTCACAATGTTCATTGTATCCTGGGCAATCATCAACTCTTCATCGGTAGCCAGAATCAACACTTTCACCTTAGCATCTGGAGTAGAGATGATGCCCTCTTTACCACGAACGGTAGCAGCATTGAGGGCTGGGTCAATCTTCACGCCGAGGAACTCCATACCTTCGAGGGTATTGGCACGCATGCTGGCCTGGTTCTCACCCACTCCACCTGTGAATACTATGACATCGACACCCCCCAGTACAGCTGCATAGGCACCAATGTATTTTTTGATGCGGTAGTTGTACATCTTGTCGGCCAGGATAGCACGAGGATTACCCTCTTTCTGTGCCACCTCGAGCTCACGCATGTCGCTGGATACGCCCGTAATGCCCAGCATACCACTCTTCTTGTTTAAGAGATCACTCATCTGAGCGGCATTCATACCCAACTTGTTTTCCAGGAAAGTGATTACACCGCCATCAACATCACCGCTCCGGGTACCCATAATGAGGCCTTCCAACGGAGTAAGACCCATAGAAGTGTCCATTACCTTACCGTCCTTTATTGCAGCAATAGAAGCACCATTTCCTATGTGGCAGGTGATGAGCTTCAGTCCTTCCTTCTTAACACCTAAATAATCGCAAACATACTGTGTGATGAAACGATGAGAGGTGCCATGGAAACCGTAACGACGGATTTTATATTTTTCGTAGAACTCATAAGGTAAAGCATACATGTACGCATAGTCAGGCATCGTCTGATGGAAAGCAGTGTCAAACACACCAATCTGAGGCACGTTAGGCAGAATAGCCTTCACTGCATTTACACCTTTTAGGTTAGCAGGGTTGTGAAGTGGAGCCAAATCATTGCAAGCCTCAAACTCCTTGAGTACCTCAGGCGTTAACAGCACTGATTCAGTAAAGCGTTCACCTCCATGCACCATGCGGTGTCCCACAGCGTCTATCTCGTCATAACTCTTGATGGCACCATACTGAGGGTCTATTAAGGTTTGGAGAATCAACTCCACACCTACTGTATGCTCTGGGATGTCTTTATGGATAATTTTCTTGTCACCGTCAGGTAAAGCAAACTTTAGGAAAGAGTCGGCCAAACCGATTTTCTCAATGCCACCAGAAGCGATGACGGATTTATCTGTCATGTCAAACAACTTGTACTTGATTGACGAACTACCACAATTTAATACTAGGATTTTCATATGTTCTTAAATTTACAAATTACTTTTTAGCTGCTTGAGCCTGGCAAGCAGTGATGGCTATCATGTAATATACATCGTCGATAGAGCAGCCACGGCTTAGGTCGTTAACAGGACGAGCAATACCCTGAAGGATCGGACCAATTGCCAATGCATCACCCAAACGCTGCACTAACTTATAGGCAATATTGCCTACTTCAAGGTTGGGGAAAACCAATACGTTAGCATTGCCTGCAATCTCACTTCCTGGTGCTTTCTTCTTGCCTACAGATGGTACCAAAGCAGCATCGGCCTGTAATTCACCATCAATCTTCAATTCGGGAGCCATCTCCTTCGCCAACTTTGTGGCCTCAACTACCTTATCTACCACCTCATGTGAAGCAGAACCTTTAGTAGAGAAGCTAAGCATGGCCACTCTCGGATCGGCAAAACCTCCAACCGCACGAGCAGTATCTGCCGTACAAACTGCAATTTGTGCTAACTGATTGGCATCAGGCATTGGGGTAACAGCCACATCGCCTACCACCAATACGCCATTCTCACCAAACTGCGGTTGCTGGGTAATCATCAGCATAGCACCACTGACACAAGTAATGCCAGGAGAACACTTGATAATTTGGAGAGCAGGACGAAGGGTGTCGCCCGTGGTACTCAGGGCACCGGAGATTTGGCCATCGGCATCACCTGTTTTGATAATCATACAGCCCAAGTAGAGCGGATTCTTCACCAATTCACGAGCTTGTTCAATAGTCATGCCCTTCTTTTTGCGTAACTCAGCCAACAATTGGGCATACTCCTCAGCCTTAGGATTGCTCAGCGGGTCAATCAATGTGGCCTTATCAATGTTTTTCAAGCCAAACTCATCGGCCATGCGGTGGATCTCTCGGATATCACCAATCAAGATGATGTCAGCAATGTTGTCGCCCAAAGCACGGTCGGCAGCTTTCAAGGTGCGTTCTTCAGTAGCTTCTGGCAATACGATGCGCTGGCGGTCTGCCTTCGCACGTTCAATAATACCTTGGATTAGTTTACTCATAGGTTTTTCGGATTTTGTTTATTATTTAGCTGCAAATATAATGAATTCTGCTCAATCCACCTTGCAAAAAACAGCATGATTTCTGTCCATCAAGAAGATTGTTGAATATTTTAACAATAAGAGGCCATTATTTATGAATAAAGAAGGGGCGACATTTGTTTATAAATGTCGCCCCTTTCATAAAAATATCTTCTTTCCTATCCCTTAATCATTAAGTTTGTCCAAAACATTAGCACTAACTTTAAACTTAATAGTTACTCGCTCAGGGATATCATGGTAGTTACCATTTCGAGGATCACGACCTGGACGTTTTGGTTGATGATGAGGAATGAATTTGCCAAAATACTGAAGCTTTACCTCTTCGCCATCACACATTTTTTCAATAACCAAATTGTTGTACTCATCTACAAAGGCTTTTGCTGCTGTGTCGGTGATTTGTAATCGACGTGCCAATTCTTTTACAAAACTAAATTTATTCATATTTTTGATCAGTTGTTGTTTCTCTTATAGAATTATTATCAAATATTGTTACAAATATACGCTATATATATTTTTGATTATCTAAATAAATGTAAAATAGTCTGAACAAATTATAATTTTACTATCGTATTAGTAATAATTGTTATTGTTGAGAGATAATTATTCTTGTTTTTGTATTTGAAAAAGGACTTTTTTCTTATATCTTTGCAGCGAACTTATTTAATGCTTTTTTTATGAAAAAAATTCTTATTACATTGTTGTTGGTGATGGCAGTATGCCAAATGCATGCCCAACAAGCTAAATACGTTTTTTATTTTATTGGTGATGGCATGGGCCTGAATCAAGTAAACACAACAGAGATGTATTTTGCAGAAAAGGAAGGAAATATAGGTATCAAGCCATTATTGTTCCCTTCATTTCCAATTGCAAGCCATGCTAATTCTCATTCGGCTTCCAACTCTATCACTGACTCAGCCGCAGGAGGAACAGCTTTAGCTACTGGTGTGAAAACATATAACAATGCCATGGGTGTTGATGCCGAGAAAAATCCTGTTGAATCATTTGCAGAAAAGGCAAAGAAAGCAGGTAAACGTGTGGGCATCACAACTTCAGTGAGCATAGATCATGCAACTCCCGGCTCACAGTATTCGCATGAAACACATAGAAACATGTATTACGAGGTAGCCAGCTGGTTGCCTAAGTCTAACTTCGACTTTTTTGCAGGTAGTGGTTTTCTGAAACCAAATAAGACCTATGATGGTAAGGACGCTCCTAATCTCTTCCCCATCTTTGAGGAGGCTGGTTATACCTTGGCTCGTGGTGTAAATGAGTACAAGGCAAAACGTGATGGTGCTAAGAAGATGATTTTGATGGAAAAAGCAGATGCTGACCAGGCAAGTTTGCGCTATGCCATCGACCGTCAGCCAGGTGACTTGACTTTGGCAGAGATTACAGAAAGCGCCATCGACTTCCTGATGAAGGAGAATGCCAAGAAGGGCTTCTATTTAATGGTGGAGGGCGGTAAGATTGATTGGGCGTGTCATGCTAACGATCCCGCTACTATGGTGTATGAATTGGAAGACATGGACAATGCCGTAAAAGTGGCTTATGAGTTCTACAAGAAACACCCGAAAGAGACATTAATTGTGATTACTGCTGACCATGAAACGGGTGGTTTGTCAATGGGTCGCTCTAGCGGAGGCTACACCCTGAACCTGAAAGCGTTATCATATCAAAAACAGTCTATCGACGTTTTGTCAAGATATATCACTGACCTTCGCAAGAAGGACAAAGTAACTTGGGAAGATGCCAAAGCTCTATTAGCAGATAAGATGGGCTTCTGGAAAGAGTTGACCATCACATGGGAGCAGGAGAAGCAATTACGCGACTGCTTTGAGGAAACCTTCACCAGAAACAGGGCTAAATTTGATGAAAACTTATATTCTCGCACAGAAGCATTAGCAACGGTGGCTAAACAAGTAATGACTGAGCAAGCACACTTGCTATGGTCATCAGGAAGTCATACTGCAGCCTATGTTCCAGTCTTTGCTGTGGGCGCTGGTAGCCAGGAGTTCTCAGGTAGAATGGACAATACTGATATAATCCGCAAGATTGCCAAGGTATCTGGTGTGAAGTGGTAACCAACACATGATATAGAGAGTAAAGGCGTGCCGTTTGGCACGCCTTTTTATTTTGCACCATATAATATATTACAACACTGGCAGAATGTAATCCCAAATCAGGTTGATTTCAGCCTGCATATCACCAATATTTGCAGTTGTTACTACTACAGCATCCTTGTCAGGAATAACGATAATATATTGCCCGTTAGCACCATCAGCACGGAAAGCATTATGGCGACAACGCCACATTTGGTAACCATAACCTTGTACCCAGTCACTGTTTTCCTTGTTCAAGCCCACCTCTGTAGCTTGTTGAGGCTTCATACCAGCTGGCACACAAGGAACTTGAGCCTTCTGCATCTCTGCTACATAGTCGGCTGGCAACACCTGTTTGCCATTCCACTTGCCACCCTGCAGGATGAGCTGTCCCATCTTTGCCAAATCTTCGGTCTTGAGGAAGAGGCCCCAACCACCTGTATTGATGCCTTGTGGACTCTCTTGCCACTCGGGTTTCTCTATGTTCAACGGTTCGAAAAGACGAGGCATAAGGTAATCTACCACCTTCTCGCCCGTAACTTTCTGTACGATAGCCGACAACATATAGGTGCCTAAGCTGTTATAGCAATAGAAAGTACCAGGCTTGTGTTCAACAGGATAAGCCAAGAAAGCTTTGATCCAGTCGCCATCTTCAGCATTACGGATAACACGTGTTGGATCGGTGTCATGACCACAATTCATAGTTAACAAGTCGCGTACTGTGATAGCCTTCAAATAGTCACTCTGTTCTGCTGGCAACTTGTCTGGGAAGAAATCCACCAACTTGTCGGTGAGGTTAAGTTTGCCCTCAGAGATAGCCAGACCAACAGCAGCCGAAGTGAAAGTCTTGCTTACTGAATTAAGGATATGAGGTTTGTTCTCCTCGCCTTCACTCAGCCATTTCTGATAAATCACGTTGCCATGTTGCACCACCATAATACTGTGCAAATCTTGCTTTGCCTCTTCTACTCCCTTGAGATAATTGTCCATTGCCGTAGCTACAGCAGCAGTTGTCTCAACTCGTGGCAGGTCTATAATTTCAACAGCCTCCTGCTTGCTGCCGCTCTTGCATGCTGTCAGTGCCAACAACAGCATACCGGCAAAAAGAAGTTTCTTTTTCATTGCTTTATTATTTAAAGGTTTTAATACTACAAAAATATAACTTTGTTTGCAATTCTCAATAAAAATAGCGAAAATTGCACATTATTTAAAAATAAAGAATACCATTATGAAAATTAAAAACCTCTTTGTTTCGATGATGGCCATTGCTGCCATACAACTCTCGACACCTGCTAAGGCATGTACGAACCTGATAGTAGGTAAGGCCGCTTCTGCTGACGGCTCCGTTATTTGCACTTATAATTGTGATGGATATGGCTTTGCCGGCTCCATGGGCCGCACTCCTGGCGGCAGACATGAACCAGGAGAAAAGATTGCCATACGTGGATGGGGCAATAACGGACAGGTAAGAGGATACATCGATCAAGTGGAATATACTTACGATGTGATAGGTTATATCAACGAAAAGCAAGTTAGCATCGTTGAAACCACCTTTGATGGTAGGTTGGAACTGCAGAACCCTGAAGGTCTGTTGAACTATGATACTATGATGCAATTGGGCCTGGAACGTTCAGCAACGGCACGTGAAGCCATTATCATCATGACCGACCTATTGCAAGAATATGGTTATAATAGTACGGGTGAGACCATCACTGTATGCGACAAGAACGAAGCATGGATATTGGAAATCATGGGCAAGGGCCCAGGTCGCAAAGGGGCCGTATGGGTAGCCGTTCGCATTCCAGACGACTGCATCTGTGCTCATGCCAACATATCCCGCATTCGTCAGTTCCCATTAAAAGACCCCAAAAACTGCCTTTACTCTAAGGATGTGATCTCTTTCGCTCGCGAGAAAGGCTACTTCAGCGGTAAGGACGAGGACTTTAGTTTTCGTGATGCCTATTGTCCGCTGACATTCGAGAATGTACGTTATGCCGATGCCCGTGTATGGAGTTTCTTCCGTCATCATGTGGCCGATGTAGCAGAAATGGACCAATACCTGCCATATATCAATGGTCAGTTTGATGTATGCGACCACTTGCCTCTTTATATCAAACCCGCTCAGAAGGTTTCCGTTCGCGATATCATGAACGATATGCGCGACCACTACGAAGGAACCCCTCTTGACATGACGGCAGATATGAGTGCAGGTCCTTGGAGCTCTCCATATCGTCCACTGCCTATGAACTGGGAGGTAAACGGCAAAAAGTACTTCCGTGAGCGTGCCATCGGCACACCGCAATCTGGTTTCACGTTGGTGTCACAACTGCGTGGTTGGTTACCTGATGATGTGGGTGGCATTATGTATTTCAATTGTGACGATGCCAACATGATTGCTTACGTACCAGTTTATTGTGGCGTCAAGGAGGTGCCAGAGGCTTTCCGTAGGGAAAACAACCAGAGCAATGTGTATAGCGAGAAGAGTGCATTCTGGGTAAACAATGTGGTAGCAAACATGATTTACCCACGATATAGCGTCATGATAGGCGACCTTCGCGATGCACAGAAAGAGTTGGAAGATTTCTATGCAGCCGACCAGGAGCAGGTGTTGAAGGATGTAGAGAATCTCACTAAACGTGAAAAAGCAACCTATCTTACCAACAAGACTGCTGCCTACACCAAGCAAATGATGGAACGTTGGGACAAACTGTTCAGGCTGATTGCTGTGAAACACAATGATCAGATCATGAAGCCATCAGAGAATGGTGTAGTGATTCAAGGCCAACGATCCACTCCTGGCTACGACCAGATGTTCCGTGAAGCCATCAGCAAAGGAACAGGCGACAGGTATGTGATGCCAGAGGATGCAAAGGACATCATTTCGCTTTAAAAAAGACCGTTTCTGACGCTAATTATTGCTATCTTCCGACGGAGACATTCCCAAGGGTCGTCGCAATATCTCCCACGGGTTGTTGGAAGGCTTCCCATGAGTCATCGCAGTATCTCCTATACCCCCATAGGAGATACTGCGACGGATGATAGCAGATACTGGAACACCCCATAGCAAATACAACGCCTGCTTTCGTGAAGCACTGGGGTAAGAAATAGCAATGATTAATGTCCCATTCTCTCTTATTGTCTAAAAAAGTTTGTATATTTGCAGCCGAATATGGATAGGATGTTCAGAGATAGTGTTCTGGTTACAGGGGCAAGCGGATTTATAGGTAGCTTTGTCGTGGAAGAAGCCTTACAAAGAGGATTCACCACATGGGCAGGTGTACGCAAAAGTAGTAGCAGGGAATACCTGCGACAGCCAGATGTCAATTTTATCGACCTTGACTATGCCCATCCTGACATCTTACAACAACAGCTAAAGACACATGCTTCTGAACATGGTGCCTTTACCTACGTGGTGCATTGTGCCGGAGTGACCAAATGCGCTGACAAAAGGGATTTCGACCGAGTGAACTACCAGCAAAGCCGGAATCTGGTGGAAGCATTGATAGCAACAGGGCAAACTCCAAAACTGTTTATCTTCATCAGTACGTTGAGTGTCTTTGGTCCCATCCATGAGAAAGACTACCTACCCATTTCAGAACACGAAACACCCCAACCTAATACTGCCTATGGCAAGAGCAAGCTCAAAATGGAGCAATATCTGCAAGGGCTAAAGGATTTCCCATACTTGATATTCCGTCCAACAGGCGTATATGGTCCCAGAGAAAAGGACTACTTCCTGATGGCGAAATCCATCCAACAACATTTGGATTTATCGGTAGGTTACAAACGTCAGGACATCACATTTGTCTATGTGAAAGACGTTGTGCAGGCCATCTTCTTAGGCATTGAGAAAGGTGTCAGTCACAGGGCATTCTTCCTGAGTGACGGACAAGTATATCAGAGCAAAACCTTCTCTAACCTCATCATCCGAGAACTGAAAGCAACGAAAGTATTTCGTTTCTGTGCACCTCTTTGGGTATTGAAAGTGATATCCATCGTGGCTGAGTGGTGGGCCACTCTTCACCATACCACCAGCACGCTTAATACCGACAAATATCGAATCATGTCACAGCGCAATTGGCGTTGCGACATCACACCCACCATCGAGGAATTAGGTTACAAGCCTCAGTATCTATTAGACAAGGGAGTGAAAGAGACCATTGCATGGTACAAGGAGGCAGGATGGCTTTAGACTGGCTAAATAAGATTGGACCCAGCAAGGGAGAATTCCTGATAGAAAAGGCAGCTATGTCCTATACTCTGCTTACTTCTATCGCCATTATTGTACTCTATGGTCAGATGGACCATCCAATGAAGATGCTGATGGAAAGACTGTTGATTGTGGCGGTTACTGTTTCCCTCTTCTTCATCTACAAAAAGTACCCCTGCAAGGTGACGGCTTTCCTGCGTGTAGGTTTCCAACTATCTTTACTGAGCTATTGGTATCCCGATACCTTTGAGTTCAACCGCTTGTTGCCCAACCTCGACCACTTGTTTGCCGATGCCGAACAAGCCATCTTCGGCTCTCAACCCGCCTATTGGTTCCATCGGTATTATCCACAATTGTGGGTTAGTGAACTACTGAATATGGGATATGTAGCTTATTTCCCGCTAATTGCAGTTATCACATGCTGGTATTTCGTGAAGCGTTTCGACCTATTTGAGAAATGCGGCTTCGTACTGGCCTCTTCGTTCTTCATCTATTATATTATTTATATGGTATTGCCCGTAGCAGGACCGCAGTTTTATTTCCCTGCTATTGGTGAGGAGAATGTGCTGGCAGGCGTGTTCCCTGCTCTGGGAGATTATTTCAATCTCCATCCCGAGTTGATGCCATATATGGAACAAGGACAGGGTTTCTTCTACAATTTATTGGAACTTTCTCATGCTGCAGGTGAACGTCCTACAGCAGCATTTCCCAGCTCTCATGTGGGTATCTCAACGATTATCATGCTAATGGGGTGGCGAAGCAGCAAGAAGTTGGCATTGGTGATGCTACCTTTCTATATATTGCTCTGCATTTCAACCGTCTATATTCAGGCTCACTACATTATTGATATCTTCGCCGGATGGATATCTGGCTATTTGCTGTATGTATTTACATGTTGGTTATTCAGGAAAGCTGCTTAAATCTAAGCTATCGAAAATCTGAAATAAGTCTTCTTTTGTCTCTGCACGCAACATCGCAATGCGTGTCTCACGGAAATTGGGAATACCCTTGAACAACGGACTTGCGGCGATGTGGCGCCTCACGTGCAGGATGCCCCTACGCTCATCCAACAGATGCACGCTATCCAACACCTCTTGTCGCAGCACATCCAGTCGCCACTCGGCGCTGAGAGGAGGCAACTTCTCTCCCGTCTGCAGGTAGTGTTTTACCTCCTTGAATATCCATGGTCTGCCAAATGATGCACGACCTATCATCACAGCATCCACACCGTATTTGTCGAAACACTCCTTGGCACGCTCAGGGGTAGTGATATCTCCATTGCCAATAATCGGTATATGGATGCGAGGGTTCTCCTTCACCTTGCCTATCAATGTCCAATCGGCCTCGCCTGTGTACATCTGAGCACGTGTTCTGCCATGAATCGTCAAAGCGGCAATGCCACAATCCTGCAATTGTTCTGCTAACTCTACAATAATCTTATTGCCATCGTCCCAACCCAAGCGAGTCTTCACCGTCACAGGCAATTGCACGGCATCCACTACAGCACGCGTAATCTCCAGCATCTTGGGGATGTCACGGAGCATACCAGCCCCCGCTCCCTTGCCTGCCACTTTCTTTACCGGACAACCAAAGTTGAGGTCAATCACATCAGGATGTGCCTCTTCCACCATGCGGGCAGCCTCCACCATCGCATCGGTATTCTTGCCATAAATCTGAATGGCCACAGGACGCTCTTTATCACTGATGTTCAGCTTGCGCATCGTACTGTTGACAGAACGCACCAAGGCATCGCTCGACACAAATTCGGTATAAACCATATCTGCGCCAAAACGCTTGCACATCAGTCGGAAGGCAGGATCAGTAACATCCTCCATCGGCGCCAGAAACACAGGATAATCCCCTAAATCCAGATTAGCTATTCTCATGTATCACCAAGAATCGATAACCGTCAAAGCATCATTGTTATCAATTTTTTGCAAAGATAAAGAAAAAACACTAACTTCGCACACTCAAATGTCACTAAGCTATGAAATATAACATCAATGACTTTGAAATTATGGCCCCTGTAGGGTCAAGAGACTCACTGCAGGCAGCCATTCAGGCAGGCGCCAACTCTGTTTATTTCGGAGTGGGACAACTCAATATGCGCTCTCATTCCGCCAACCCGTTTACCATAGCCGACTTACACGAGATAGCAGCCATCTGCAACGAGCATAATATCAAGAGTTACCTGACGGTCAATACCATTGTCTATGACAACGATATGGAGCAAATGCATACCATTGTGGATGCCGCCAAGGAAGCAGGCATCAGTGCGGTGATTGCTATGGATATCTCCGTACTGACATACGCTCGAAACATCGGACAAGAGGTGCATCTGAGTACCCAGCTGAACATCAGCAATGTGGAAGCGCTGAAATTCTATGCCCAGTTTGCCGATGTGGTGGTGCTGGCACGTGAACTGAACTTAGACCAAGTGGCAGAGATTCATCGCCACATTGAGGAAGAGAATATCTGCGGACCAAGTGGTCAGCAAGTTCGCATCGAGATGTTCTGCCACGGAGCCCTTTGTATGGCTGTTTCCGGCAAATGCTATCTTTCTTTGCAAGAAGAGAACAAATCGGCTAACAGAGGCGAATGTCGCCAAATTTGCCGAAGGGGTTATGTGGTGACAGACAAAGATACTGGCGACGAACTGCAGATAGACAATAAATACATCATGTCACCTAAAGACTTGAAGACCATTCATTTCATCAACAAGATGATGGATGCCGGAGTCAGGGTATTCAAGATAGAAGGCAGGGCAAGAGGACCAGAGTATGTACGTATCGTGGCCGAGTGTTACCGAGAAGCCATAATGAGCGTAATAGACGGCACTTACTCTGAAGAAAAGATAAAAGCATGGGATGAAAGACTCAGTACCGTGTTCAATCGTGGTTTCTGGAATGGTTACTATTTAGGACAACGTTTGGGCGAATGGACACACACCTACGGCTCTGCGGCTACTGAGCGTAAAATCTACGTGGGCAAGGGCATCAAATACTTCAACAACATAGGGGTGGCTGAATTCCTTTGCGAAGCTGCCGAACTCAGTGTGGGCGACAAAGTGCTGATTACAGGACCCACTACGGGGGCCATCTTCCTCACGTTGGAAGAGGCAAGAGTAAACCTCAAGCCTGTACAAACCGTGCATAAAGGCGATCATTTCTCGCTGAAAGTGGAGAAAATTCGTCCATCCGACAAATTATTCAAATTGGTGAGCACCCATGAGATGCTACAATTCAAAGGATTAGAGCCATGAGTAAATACATCTACGAGTTGGAAATGAAGGTACGCGATTACGAATGCGACCTGCAAGGTATTGTCAACAACGCCAACTACCAGCATTACTTAGAGCATACCCGACATGAGTTCTTGCTGACCACAGGGGTGAGCTTTGCCGACCTCCATCAACGAGGCATCGATGTAGTGGTGTCAAAGATTACCATGACATTTAAGGTGCCTCTGCGCAGTGGTGATGAGTTTATTAGTAAGCTCTATCTGCAACGAGAAGGAATTAGATTTGTATTCTACCAAGATATCTTTAGGAAAAACGACAACAAACTATGTCTGCGAGGGGTAGTAGATGCCGTCTGTGTGGAGAACGGCGTGTTGACAAGGGGTGAGATGTTCGACGAATTATTTGCAAA